>Ga0247732_10000127_pt1 | contig 49710 bp, 53 predicted proteins | sample UWRJL163409C2_FD_180940 | JGI IMG/M metagenome (GOLD analysis project Ga0247732, IMG submission 180940) | Plant litter microbial communities from Arlington Agricultural Research Station in Wisconsin, United States - UWRJ-L163-409C-2 | ecosystem: Environmental > Terrestrial > Plant litter >...
CGGCGAAGCGCCGAACGGTCGTCGAGGTCGAGTTCGCCCGTGCTGGGCAGTCTGGGAGTTGTCATGTGGTTGGAGATATTGCCCCTTTTAGGTGGTGTCACGCATTCGAATATTTGAAAGCTGGGCTTGCCACCAGTCGTCGGACAGCTCGCCCTGGGCCACCATCACCGATGGTCCGCGCAAATAGCTGGTGGTGTCTGAGATCGTCACGGTGACCTGGCCACCGGGTATCCGCACGGCAAGGGTGCCCGTCTCGGCGCCCTGATGGCGCAGCGCCGCGACCGCGGCGGCGACGGTTCCCGTTCCGCACGAACGGGTTTCGCCAACTCCGCGCTCGTGCACCCGCATCGTCACGCGGCCGTCGACCGGGGCGGTCAGCACTTCCACGTTCACGCCGTCGGGGAATTGCGCGGCGTCGAACGACACCGGTGCCGCGACGTCGAGGGCGGCGAGATCCGCGTCGGTGAGGGACCCGTCGACGCAGGCGAGGTGGGGATTTCCGACGTCGACCGCCAGTCCGTGGAACTCACGTCCACCCGCTCCCCCGACGACGGCCGATCCGGTGCCGAACTGGTTGGCCTTGCCCATGTCCACCGTGACGTCGGCGGACAGATCCGTGACGTCGCGCAGGACGACCTGGCGCGGGCCTGCCAACGAGCCGACGACGAACTCGTCGCGGTGTTCGAGTCCGCTGACCCGCAGGTAGTGGGCGAACACGCGGACTCCGTTGCCGCACATCTGGGCGACGGATCCGTCGGCGTTGCGGTAGTCCATGTACCAGTCGTCCGCGCCGAGACCCTCGGGCATCCGGTCGAACACGCCCGCGGCCAGGGCGGCGTCGGCCGTGGTGACTCGCAGCACGCCGTCGGCACCGAGACCGCGGCGGCGGTCGCACAGCGCCGAGACGGCATCCGGGGTCAGCGCCAGGCGGGCACCGACGTCGGGCAGCACGACGAAGTCGTTCTCCGTACCGTGCCCCTTCGCAAACATCACCTGTTCAGGATACGTGTTGGCGTATTCGGAGGACGGCGTCGACGTTGCCGGGGTCGGACCCGTCGAGCCAATGCGTGCGGTGGTCCCGGCGGAACCACGAGCGCTGCCGGCGCACATAGCGTCTGGTCCCGATGAAGGTGCGTTCCCTCGCCTCGGCGATCGCGGCGTCCCCTCCCCCGTCGGCGAGTGCCTCGAGCACCTGCGCGTAGCCCAGGGCACGCGAGGCCGTCACCCCCTCGCGGAGGCCGCGCTCCCGCAGTGCCGTCACTTCGGCGACGAGACCGTCGTCGAACATTGCGTCGGTTCGGCGCTGCAGCCGTTCGTCGAGACGCTCGGTGCCCCAATCCAATCCGATGATCACGGTGTCCCAGCGGGGTTCGCCGATCGTGGGGGCGCTCGCGGCGAACGGCTGACCGGTCAGCTCCACCACCTCCAGTGCGCGCACGATGCGACGGCCGTCGGTCGGCAGGATCGACGCGGCCGCATCGGCGTCGACGACGGCCAGCTCCTGGTGCAGGGCCGCAACGCCGACGTCGGCGAGCCTGGCCTCCCAGCGCGCCCGCACGTCGGGGTCGGTCGCCGGGAAGGCCCACTCGTCGAGCAGGGATTGGACGTACAACATCGAGCCGCCGACGATCAGCGGCACCGCCCCGCGGCCGAGGATGGCCTCGACGTCGGAGGTGGCGGCACCCTGATACCGGCCGACCGTCGCGGTCTCGGTGACGTCGAGCACGTCGAGCTGGTGGTGCGGGATCCCGCGGCGCTCGGCGACCGGCAGCTTCGCGGTGCCGACGTCCATCCCGCGGTAGAGCTGCATGGCGTCGGCGTTGACGATCTCACCGCCGAGCCGTTCGGCCAGCTCCAGCGCGAGGGCACTCTTGCCCGTCCCGGTGGGTCCGATGACGGCGACGGGGCGAATCGTCACTGGGCCGCTGCCCCGGGTCGCCACGCCGCGACGGTGTATCCCACGCCGTAGGGGGCACCGCGGTACAGCTCGCGCGCCTGCCACGCCGACGTCCCGAGCAGGCCGGCCAGCACCTGGAAGGCCACCCTGCCCACGATCCCGTCGGGCAGCCGGGTCAACGCGTCGACGTCGCCCGCGGCTAGGGCGTCGTCCAGCGCCGCCTGCACCGGGATGGACGCGGGGTCGTAGCCGCCGGGAGCCGACGGCGTGAGCGTGTTCGCCCCGTCCGCGACCACCAGGACGCCGACGGGCTCCGGGGCCGCGTCGGCCTCGGCGCGCAGGGCCCGGCCCCTGGCGAGGGCGGCGTCGACGGTGTGGTCGGCGGCGTAGACCCACACCTCGGCGCTGGCCGACGGGGCGTAGGTCGTGCGCACCCAGCTTGCGACGAGGGCGCACAGCGGAAGGGGCTTCGGTGCGGCGGCGCCAGCCTGATCGGACAGTGACACGCGCACGTCGACGCCGTAGCCGCCGAAGGTTCCGACCGTCCCCGGTCCGATCACGTTGTCGGCCGCGCCGACGCCGACGACGAACCAGCGGTCGGGCAACTCGGCGGCCGCCTGCACCACCGCCGCCGACAGATCCTGCAGCTCAGCGGCCGCGCCGGTGGCCAATTCGGGTATCAGGACGGGCGCCGACGGGACGAGGGCGATGGCGGTGAGCACGCCATCACGCTAGCCAGTGCGGTGCCCGGGGAACCCGCCGAGGGCAACTGCTAGTGCCAAGCCGTGGGCATGCTCGCGCCCGACCTGTTTCAATGTCGGGTGGAGCAAGCCATCAGGAGCACCGCTAACAGGCGCCGCGTTGCGCGGCAGGAGCGTGGGTCACCCACGCGGAGGGCACGAGGTTCGAGAACATGACCACAAGCGAATCAAGCGAAGCACCCAAGCCCGCACCCAAGCCCGTGCCCCGGCCAGGACCTCCGCGCCCCGCTCCGCGACCCGGCGCCGTACCGGCCGCCGCGGTGGTGCCGCCGACTGGCGACCCGCACCGGTTCGGCCGCGTCGACGACGACGGCACCGTGTGGCTGACCACCGCCGACGGCGAGCGTGTCGTCGGCTCGTGGCAGGTCGGTGAGCACGAGGCCGCCTACGCACACTTCGGGCGCCGCTACGACGACCTCGCCACCGAGGTGGCGCTGATGGAGCGCCGGCTCGCCTCCGGCACCGGGGACGCCCGCAAGATCAAGTCCGCCGCCGCCGCGCTCGCCGAGACCTTGCCGACGGCGTCGGTCCTCGGCGACGTCGACGCCCTCGCGACCCGCCTCGCCGCGATCGTCGAGCAGGCCGACTCCCATGCCGCCGAAGAGCGGCAGAAGCGTGACGAGCACCGCGCCGCGCAGACCGCGCGCAAGGAGGCCCTGGCCGCGGAGGCCGAGGACATCGCCGCCAACGCGACGCAGTGGAAGTCCGCTGGCGACCGCCTGCGCGAGATCCTTGACGAGTGGCGCACCGTCACGGGCCTGGACCGCAAGACCGACGACGCGCTGTGGAAGCGCTACTCGGCGGCCCGCGAGACGTTCAACCGGCGCCGTGGCTCGCACTTCGCCGAGCTGGACCGCGAGCGCGTTGGCACCCGTCAGGCCAAGGAGGCGCTGTGCGAGCGCGCCGAGCAGCTGGCCGACTCGACCGACTGGGGCGCCACCGCGTCCACGTTCCGCGACATGCTGACCGAATGGAAGGCGGCGGGCCGGGCCGCCAAGGACGTCGACGACGCCCTCTGGAAGCGGTTCAAGGCCGCCCAGGACAAGTTCTTCAAGGCGCGCAACGCCGTCAACGCCGAACGGGACGCGGAGTTCGAGGCGAATGCCGCGACCAAGGAGGCGTTGCTCGCCGAGGCTGAGGCCATCGACCTGTCCAACGCCGAGGCCGCCAGGGCCGCGCTGCGCAGCATCGGCACCAAATGGGACGACGTCGGCAAGGTTCCGCGCGAGCGGGCCCCCGAGTTCGAACGTCGCATGAAGGCCGTCGAAAAGAAGGTCCGCGACACCGCGTCCACCGGTGGTGGCGCCGACCCCGAGGCTCAGGCCAGGGCCGACCAGTTCCGGCTGCGCGCCGAGCAGTACGAACAGCAGGCCGTCAAGGCCGAGGCTGCCGGTCGCACCAAGGACGCCGAGCAGGCTAGGGCCAGCGCCACGCAGTGGCGGGAATGGGCCGAGGCCGCGGTCGCGGCGCTCGGCAAGAAGCGCTAGAGACCCGGCTCGGGCGCCGGCCTCGCCGGGCCGATTCCCTGGTCGGGGCGGTCGTCGAGGTCCAGCAGAGTCTTGCTCTGCCGTTCGGTGGCCAGCTTGCGTCGTTCCGCTTCGGCAGCCAGCTGGACCGCCGTGCGCGACCAGACCACCCTTGCCCAGTGGAACGACAGCAGGATCACCGCAATCCACGCGATGATCAGGCCGAAGCCGGGCCCCGGATGTGGCTCGGCGACCGTTTGGCGTGACCACACCGCCAGCATTCCGATGGGACACGCGACGGCCGAGCCGGCGAGCGCGATCCACGCCAGGCCCCAGCGGCGGGTCAGCAGTGCGAGGATCGAGAACCCGACGCTGAAGACCAAGATCAGCCATGTGAACACGCGTGAGGGCAGCGCGATCGCTTCTCGAACGGCGGCGTCCGAGCCGACCAGGACGTCGAGACCGCGAGCACCGCCGGTGTGCGGCAACACGAACGACAGCAAGATGACGAAGACCAGGATGGCGACGACCAAAGCCCTTGCGCCAGGGTCGATCTCACGGGCCACCCGGCGTTCGGCATCTTCGAGATCACCCTTGAAGTCGTCGAAGCCCGGCTCGTTGCGCTTCTCGCGACTCATCGGCTGCACCCCGCCGTCACGGGCTGTGGGGGCGGCATGCCGATGCCGGGCAAGCCGAGACCGACGGTCGTCACCGCGCCCGTCGTGACCTTGCGGCCGGCCTCGTGGGTGTCACCGGCCCTGGTGCGACGGTGGTCGAGGAGGACGGCGTCGGCGATGAGGTGATGCGGCGCGGCACCGGTCACGGTGGTGGTGACGACGTCGCCGGGCCGGATGTCCCGCTCGCCGGGCGCGAAGTGGACCAGTCGTCCGTCGCGGGCCCGCCCGGACATCCTCGCGGTGGCGACGTCCTTGCGGCCCTCCCCCGTGGCGACCAGGAGTTCGACGTTGGTACCGATCTGGGCGACGTTCTCCTCGAGCGAGATTCGCTCTTGAAGTTCCACCAGACGCATGTATCTCTCTTGCACGACGGCCTTCGGTAGCTGATCGGGGAGCTCGGCGGCGGGAGTGCCTGGCCGCTTGGAGTATTGGAACGTGAAAGCGGTGGCGAAGCGCGATCTTTCGACGACATCGAGGGTGGCGGCGAAGTCCTCTTCGGTTTCGCCGGGGAACCCGACGATCACGTCGGTGGTGATGGCGGCGTGCGGGATGGCGGCCCGCACGCGGTCGATGATGCCGAGATACCGCTCGGCCCGGTAGGACCGCCGCATGGCCTTGAGGATGCGGTCCGAGCCGGATTGCAGCGGCATGTGCAGCGTTGGGCACACGTTCGGGGTGGTCGCCATCGCCTCGATGACGTCGTCGGTGAACTCGGCAGGGTGCGGCGAGGTGAACCGCACGCGCTCCAGGCCGTCGATGCCCCCGCAGGCGCGCAACAGCTTTGCGAAGGCGCCGCGGTCGGTGGGCAGGTCCTTCCACATCGCCGGGTCCTCGCGCAAGCGCTCGTCCGAGGCGAACGACACGCCGTAGGCGTTGACGTTCTGCCCGAGCAGGGTGACCTCGAGCACGCCTTGGTCGACCAGGGACTGCACCTCGGCGAGCACGTCACCGGGACGGCGGTCGGTCTCCTTGCCCCGCAGCGACGGCACGATGCAGAACGTGCAGGTGTTGTTGCAGCCGACCGAGATGGAAACCCAAGCGGCGTAAGAAGATTCGCGTGACGCCGGCAGCGTTGACGGAAACTCCTTCAACGATTCGACGATCTCGACCTGAGCCACCCTGTTGTGCCTCGCCCGGTCCAACAACGCCGGAAGCGAGCCGATGTTGTGGGTGCCGAAGACCACGTCGACCCACGGCGCCCGCTTCAGCACGGCGTCGCGGTCCTTTTGCGCCAGGCAGCCACCGACGGCGATCTGCATGTCGGGGTTGGCTTCCTTGCGCGGCACCAGGTGGCTGATGTTGCCGTACAGCTTGTTGTCGGCGTTCTCGCGCACCGCGCAGGTGTTGAACACGACGACGTCGGCGTCGACGCCGTCCTCCGCCCGCTGGTAGCCCGCCTGTTCGAGCAGGCCCACGAGGCGCTCGGAATCGTGCACGTTCATCTGGCAGCCGTAGGTGCGGACCTGGAAGGTACGCACCGGCGCACCACTGGCCACCGTCGAAGTCACCCTCCAATGGTACGGCGGGCCCAGCGGCAGCCAAATTCCCCGGATTGCCCAGAGCCCTGCCGGCTGGTCGTTCCCTGGGTAAGGTCTGTGCGCATGCAGACCGACCAGTCGGAGGCGGACGCTCTTCCGCCGACTCCGACGTCCGTGCCGATGATCTCAATTCAAGGCGTCAACAAGCATTTCGGAAGCCTCCACGTCCTCAAGGACATCAACCTCGAGGTGGACCGCGGCCAGGTCGTAGTGGTACTGGGCCCGTCGGGTTCGGGCAAGTCGACGTTGTGCCGCACCATCAATCGACTCGAGCCGATCGATTCGGGCACCATCGCGATCGACGGCGAGAAGCTCCCCGAGGAGGGCCGCAAGCTCGCGCAGCTGAGGTCGGACGTCGGCATGGTGTTCCAGTCGTTCAACCTGTTCGCGCACAAGACGATTCTGCAGAACGTGACCCTGGCCCCGATGAAGGTGCGCAAGTCGTCCAAGGACGAGGCGCACGCGGCGGCGATGTCGCTGCTGGAGCGCGTCGGGATCGCCAACCAGGCCGACAAGTACCCCGCCCAACTGTCCGGCGGTCAACAGCAGCGGGTGGCGATCGCACGGTCCTTGGCGATGAACCCCAAGGTGATGCTGTTCGACGAGCCCACCAGCGCGCTCGACCCCGAGATGATCAACGAAGTGCTGGCCGTGATGTCGTCCCTCGCCGAGGAGGGCATGACGATGGTGGTGGTGACCCACGAGATGGGCTTCGCCCGCCGGGCGTCGAACCGGATCATCTTCATGGCCGACGGCGCGATCGTCGAAGACGCCGAACCCCAGGAGTTCTTCTCCAATCCCAAATCCGAGCGCGCCAAGGACTTCCTCGGCAAGATCCTCAACCACTAACGAACGCTCCGGCGAAAGGAATACAGCTGTGCCCTCTAGCAAGCCGTCTCTTCGATTCAGGGTGGCCGCCGCCCTGGCGCTCGCGGTCGTCCTCCCGCTCTCGGTCACCGCGTGCGGCGGCAGTTCCGGCGGTGGTGACGACGGCAAGATCGTCATCGGCACCAAGTTCGACCAGCCCGGTCTGGGGTTGAAGAACCCCGACGGAACGATGAGCGGTTTCGACGTGGACGTCGCCACCTACGTCGCCGGCCAGCTCGGCTTCACCCCCGACAAGATCGAGTGGAAGGAATCACCGTCTGCCCAGCGCGAGACGTTGATCCAGAACGATCAGGTCAAGTTCATCGCCGCGACCTACTCGATCACCGACGCCCGCAAGGAGAAGGTCGCGTTCGTCGGTCCCTACCTTGTCACCGGTCAGAGCCTGCTGGTCAAGGCGGACAACACCGACATCACCGGCCCGGACTCGCTGCAGAACAACAAGAAGCTTTGCTCGGTGTCGGGTTCGACGCCCGCCCAGCGCATCAAGGACAAGTACCCCGGCGTGCAGCTGCAGCAATACGACACGTACTCGGCGTGCATCGAGGCGTTGAAGAACGGCGCGATCGACGCGGTCACGACCGACGAGGTCATCCTCGCCGGCTACGCAGCGCAGAGCCCCGGCACGTTCAAGATCGTCGGGCAGCCGTTCTCCGAGGAGAACTACGGCATCGGCCTGAAGAAGGACGACGCCGACCTGCAGAAGAAGATCAGCGACGCCGTCACGAAGATGGAGGCCGACGGAGATTGGGCCAAGGCGTTCGAGAAGAACCTCGGACCCGCGGGCATCGCGACGCCGACGCCGCCGGCACTCGCCAAGTGACCTGAAGCCCTAGCGCAGCGGAGACCACGTGGAGATCTTCTCCGAATATCAGGACCAGATCTTCGAGGCGTTCTGGACCACCATCCAGTTGACGGTGTTCTCGGCCGTCGGCGCGTTGATCCTCGGCACGGTGCTGGCCGCGATGCGGCTGGCACCGGTGCCGATGCTCAACTGGGTGGGCACCACGTATGTGAACGTGGTGCGCAACACGCCGTTGACCCTGATCATCTTGTTCTGTTCCTTCGGTTTGGCCCAGACGCTGGGGGTGACCCTGGTCGACTCCCAGTCGAGGACCTCGATCGAGGACAGCAACTTCCGGTTGGCGGTTCTCGGACTGACGGTCTACACCGCGGCGTTCGTGTGTGAGACGGTGCGGGCCGGGGTGAACACCGTGCCTCTCGGACAGGCCGAGGCGGCCAGGTCGCTGGGGTTCACCTTCGGCCAGAACCTGCGAATGGTGATGCTGCCGCAGGCATTTCGCGCGGTGGTCATTCCGCTGGGTTCGGTGCTCATCGCGTTGACGAAGAACACCACGATCGCCTCGGCCATCGGTGTCGCCGAGGCGGCGTTGTTGATGAAGGAGATGATCGAGAACACCGCGGCGCTGGCCACCATCGGAGCGATCTTCGCGTTGGGCTTCGTGATCTTGACGTTGCCGTTGGGTCTGTTGTTTGGCTGGTTGGGTAGACGATTGGCGGTTGCCCGGTGATGAGCGCTTGCGCGAAGAACAGAGTCCACCGATGAGCGCCTGCGCGAAGAACAGAGGTATCAGGTGAGCGGCGCATCAGTTCTGTTCGACGCTCCTGGCCCACGCGCCCGGATTCGCAACCGCTTCATCAGCGCCGTCACGGTGGTGCTGGTGCTGGGCGTGGCGTGGGTGGTCTACACGCAGTTGGAGGCCAAGGGTCAGCTGACGGCCGCCAAGTGGGAACCGTTCCTGACGGCCAACCTCTGGAAGACCTACGTGTTGCCGGGCGTGCAGGGCACGTTGACCGCGGCGGCGGTGTCGATCGTGTTGGCGCTGCTGCTGGGTTTCCTGCTCGGCATCGGCCGGTTGTCCCATCACAACGGGATCCGGCGGGTCTGCGCGGTGATCGTGGAGTTCTTCCGGGCCGTCCCCGTGCTGATCATGATGATCTTCGCGTACTTCCTGTATGCGACCTACGACGTGTTCCCGTCGAAGTACCTGGCGCTGGCCGGCGTCATCACGGGTTTGACGCTATACAACGGCGCGGTGATCGCCGAGATCGTCCGCGCGGGTGTCAACGCCCTACCCCGCGGGCAGTCCGAGGCCGCCGAGGCGCTGGGGCTGCAATGGGGTCAGATCATGCGGTCCATCCTGCTTCCGCAGGCGGTCACCTCGATGCTGCCGGTGTTGGTGTCGCAGATGGTCGTCGTGCTCAAGGACACCGCGATCGGCTACCAGATCACGTTCTTGGAGATGGTGCGGCAGGGTACGCAGGTCGGATCGGCCTACGGCAACTACGTTCCCGCCCTGATCGTCATCGCTCTCCTGATGATCTGCGTGAACTTCAGCCTCGGTGCGTTCGCGACGTGGCTCGAGGGCCGGCTGCGCCGTTCCAAGCGCGGGCCCGAACCGTTGCACGTCGCGCCCGTCACCCAGGGCACGTTCGGGGCGGGCGCCGGCGGGACCATCTAGGACCGCCCGACGGTCACCGTGTGGCGAGCAGCCCCTGCAACTTCGCCTCCGACGGCGACCCCGCCGCGGCGGTGTACAGAATCAGGGACAGCCCCGGATCTGCCGGCAGGTGCAGCGTTTCGTAGTTGAGCGTCATCGTGCCGACGGCCTTGTGATGGAAGCGTTTGGGGCCATACGTGTGCTCGAAGAGTTCCCTGGTCGCCCAGCACTTCTTGAATTCCCGTGACAGCGAGGACAACTCGTCGACCAATCGACTCAGGTGAGGATCGGCTGCGTCACGTCCACCCGCCACCCGCAAGATCGCGACCATCTGCGCGGCGACGTCTGCCCAGTCGGGGTAGCGCGTGCGCGCCGCCGGGTTGAGAAACATCCACCGAACCATGTTGCGCTGCGGTAGGGGCATCGCTGCGAAGTCGTCGATGAGAATCGCCGCGGCATCGTTCATGGCCACGACTTCCAGGCGCGGACCATGGAGGACCGCCGGAATCGGACCTAGCGCGGCGACCATGGCACGGAGCGCGGGACGGACCCGCGGTACCTCCGGCGGCGTCTCGGTCGGCCTCATCAAGGACGCCAGATGGCTGCGTTCCAACGCACTGAGGCGCAGCGCCGCCGAGACCGCGTCGAGCACCTGTGCGGAGACGTTCGTGGCTCGGCCCTGTTCGAGGCGGGCGTAGTAGTCGGGGCTGACGCCGGCGAGCAATGCCAGCTCCTCACGACGCAGGCCCGCCACTCGTCGGCCGCTGCGCGACGCAGTAAGCCCGACCTCGGCGGGCGTCAGACGAGCCCGGCGCGACCGCAGGAATTCTCCGAGTTCGTCCTCGCGGGTGGTCATGTCGCCATTATCGCCGAACCGGTGGCCCGTTGACCCGAACCTGGTTCTGCCAGACCTAGGTTCAGCGAGGCTCACCAGGCGGCGTCGACCGCCGTTGCCCACACGTTGTGCATGACGACTCACCGCAACGAAGGGATTTGACATGACAGTGTGGTTCATCACCGGGGCATCGCGTGGCTTTGGACTGGAGATCACCCGCGAAGCACTCAGCCGGGGTGACAGCGTCGTCGCCTCGGCCCGCAATCCGCAGGCCGTCCTGGACGCCATTCCGGACGCCGCGGACCGGCTGCTCGCCGTCGCCATGGACGTCGGCGACCCAGCTCAGATCACCGCCGCGGTCGACGCGGCCATCGCGCGCTTCGGCCGCATCGACGCCCTGGTCAACAACGCCGGTCGCGGCCTGGTGGGGAGTGTCGAGGAAACCTCCGACGAGGAGATCCGCGCGATCTTCGACGTCAACGTGTTCGGCCTGTTGGCCATCACCAGAGCCGTGCTCCCCCACATGCGCTCCCGCGGCACGGGTTTGGTGGTCAACCTCTCGTCGGTCGGCGGGTTCGTGGCCTGGCCGGGGTGGGGTGCGTACGCGGCGACGAAGTTCGCCGTCGAAGCGTTGTCCGAGGCGATGACGCACGAGTTGGCGCCACTGGGCATCCGTTCAGTGGCGATCGAACCGGGTCCATTCCGGACGAACTTCCTCGACGGCAGCAGCCTCGCGTTCACCCGCGACGTCATCGAGGATTACGCCTCGACCGCCGGCGCGGCACGCACCTGGGCGACTGACTCCAATTACGGCCAACAGGGCGACCCGTTAAAAGCCGCGAAGATCATCGTCGACCTGGCTGACCGTCAGGATCTGCCTGAGCGGATTCAGTTGGGTGCCAATGCCTTCGAGGACGTCGCGACCAAGCTGGCGCGGACCGCACGCGACCAGGAAACCTGGCGGACCGTCAGCCTGTCGGCGGACTTCGACGGCTAGACCCGGCGACGCTCCCGCTCGCCGGCCAACGCCACCTTGACGACGTCGAAGGCCATCGACTGCGAGTAGCCCCGGCGGGCCAGCATGCCGACCAGCCGGCGCGTAACCCGTGTGTCGTCGGTGTCGTCGTCGAGCCGCTCTCGGCGCAGTTTGTCGGCGACGAGTTGCTCGGCGCGAACCCTTTCGGCATCGGCGTCGACGTCGGCCAACGCTTCGGCGATCAGGTCGTCGTCGACGCCCTTGGTGCGCAATTCGGCAGCCAAGGCGCGCTTGCCCTTTCCGGCGTTGACGTGACGGGACCGCACCCACTGTTGGGCGAAGTCCTGGTCGTCGACCAGCCCGACCGTCGCGAGCCGATCCAGCACTCGCTCACTGACGTCGTCGGGAAACCCGCGTTTGGTCAGCCGCTCGGCCAGCTCCGCTCGCGTGCGAGCCCGCACGGTGAGCAGACGCAGGCACACGTTGCGTGCCTGCTCCTCGCGTTCGCGAGGATCCTGCGTCTGCTCGTCGCCCGACTCAGAAGTCGACTGGGGCGGGCAGGGCTTTGTCATTGCTGGCGTCGTCGGTCAGCACGGCACCGATGCCGAGCTTTTCCTTGATCTTCTTCTCGATCTCGTTGGCCACTTCGGGGTTCTGGAGCAGGAAGTTGCGAGCGTTCTCCTTGCCCTGCCCCAACTGCTCACCCTCGTAGGTGAACCAGGAGCCGGACTTGCGCACGAAGCCGTGCTCGACGCCCATGTCGATGAGCGAGCCCTCCTTGGAGATGCCCTTGCCGTACAGGATGTCGAACTCGGCCTGCTTGAAGGGCGGCGCCATCTTGTTCTTCACGATCTTGCAGCGGGTGCGGTTGCCGACCGCGTCGGTGCCGTCCTTGAGCGTCTCGATGCGGCGGACGTCCAACCGGATGGAGGCGTAGAACTTCAGCGCCTTTCCGCCGGTGGTGGTTTCGGGCGAACCGAACATCACACCGATCTTCTCGCGGAGCTGGTTGATGAAGATCGCCGTGGTGTTCGAGTTGCTCAGGGCGCCGGTGATCTTGCGCAGGGCCTGGCTCATCAGGCGAGCCTGCAGACCGACGTGGCTGTCGCCCATCTCGCCCTCGATCTCGGCGCGGGGCACCAGCGCGGCCACCGAGTCGATGACCAGGATGTCGAGCGCGCCGGACCTGATCAGCATGTCGGCGATCTCGAGGGCCTGCTCACCGGTGTCCGGCTGCGACACCAGCAGCGAATCGGTGTCGACGCCCAGCCTCTTGGCGTAGTCCGGATCCAGCGCGTGCTCAGCGTCGATGAACGCCGCGATGCCGCCCGCGGCCTGCGCGTTGGCGACCGCGTGCAGCGCGACGGTGGTCTTACCCGAGGATTCCGGTCCGTAGATCTCGACGACGCGGCCACGGGGCAGCCCGCCGATACCGAGCGCCACGTCCAGGGCGATCGATCCCGTCGGGATGACCGAGATCGGCTGGCGCACCTCTTCGCCGAGTCGCATCACCGATCCCTTGCCGTGACTCTTCTCGATCTGGGCGAGCGCTAGCTCGAGAGCCTTCTCGCGATCTGGGGCCTGTGGTGCCATGGTGGTCTCCGTCCTGGTGAGTTCTCGATCGGTTCCGATCGGTTGGCCGTGACGCTAGAACAGACCACCGACAAATCCGTCGAACACCGCCCACAGTAGACGAACACCTGTTCGATTCAAGTGGACACGCCGGTGCGTGGTTGGCTAGTGAGTCACCACTGGTCGCGGGGCACGTCGAAGTCGGCACACAGGGCCCGCCATACCTCGCGCGGATCGATCCCCGCTTCGATCGCCTGGACGGCGGTACGACCACCGACACCGCTCAGCACGTGGTCGACGAGCAGCGAGGCGCCTCGCACCCGGCCGAACTGGCCGTGGACGAGCTCGTGGAATTCCGTCAGCCGCACGCCCACCAACTTACCGAGACCGCGCGAGCGCGTCGTGGCACACCCGTACCGGATCGGCGACGTCGGCGATGCTCTCGCCCGCCCGACGGGCCCGTTCCCGGTAGGCAGGAGACGACAGGACGTCGTCGACGGCCGCGGTCAACGCCCCGGCCGTCAGCGGCCGAACCAGGCGACCACTGCCTTGGCGCACAATGCGATTGGCGATTTCCCACTGGTCTCCCCCACCCGGCACCACCACCATTGGCACCCCTGCGAGGAGCGCCTTGGCCACCAGTCCGTGCCCGCCCCCGCCGATCACCACGTCGGCGTGGGACAGCAGTTCGTCCTGACGACCGAGTCCGACGACGGCCCACGGCGGCACGGCGGCGTCCCCACCACCGGCACCTCTCCCGTCGCTTCGCTCACCCCCGAGCCGGGACACCACCACCCGCGCGCCGGTCGGCACCGTTCGGCCGGGCACCAGCGCCTCGAGTGCCACCTCGGCCAGGCCCTGTGTGCCCGTCACCGCGGTCGACGGGGCGACGACGATTACCGGCCCGGTGCCGTCGGGAACGTGGAGCACCGCCGACGTCGGCTCGAAGTGCAGGGGTCCGACGACGACGGCTTCCGCGGGCCAGTCCGGGCGCGGCACCTCCAGCGCGGGCAGGGTGGCGATCAGTCGCCGCACCGGGCCGGGATCCGTCGGCGGCAGACCGATCTCGACGCGCGCCGCCGAGCGTTGCCGCTGTCCCACCCGCCACGACCGCGCCGTCAGCGCTCTCATCACGGTGTCCCGCAATCGTCCTCGCACACCAACGCCGGGTGCCAGCCCGCTCCCCAGCGGCGGCAGCCCCCTCGACGGCCGATAGAGCGGGTGCGGGTTCAGCTCCACCCATGGCACGCCGAGCATTTCCGCGGCCATTCCGCCGCAGGAGGTGATGACGTCCGACACCACCAGATCGAGTTTCAGGTCCTCGAGGCCGGGCCGGTTCAGGACGGCCATCCGGGCCGCCCGCTGGTGCAGCTTGGCGCCCGAGTCGGCGTCGTCGTCGCCGTCGACGGGGTCCAGACCGGCCAGCAGCGCGGAGTCGACACCCTGACCCCTGGCCACGTCCAACCATTGAGCGCCGGTCAGCAGCGTCGGCTCGTCACCGGCGGCCAGGAACTTCAGGCACATCGCGATGGCGGGAAAGGCGTGGCCGGGATCGGGTCCCGCCACCACAGCCACGCGCATCGCACCACCCTGTCACAGCTGCCCGAGGACTATTGTGAGGCCATGACAGACCAGACTTCGACCGTGCCCGCGGTCGACACCAAGGCACTCGTCGAGCGGTTCCTGTTCGCGGTGCAGAACGAGGACTTCGACACCGCGGACTCGCTGCTCGCCGACGACGTCAAGTGGCAGAACGTCGGTCTGCCGACCATCACCGGCCGGGAGCGCATCGTCAAACTGCTTCGCAGCGGTCAGGGCCGCGTCGGCTTCGAGGTGAAGTTCCATCGCATCGCCGCCGAGGGCACCTCGGTGCTCACCGAGCGCACCGACGTTCTGGTGTTCGGGTCGCTGCGGCTGCAGTTCTGGGTGTGCGGCGCCTTCGAGGTGCACGACGGCCGAATCACGTTGTGGCGGGACTACTTCGACTTCCTCGACATGTTCAAGGCCACCGTGCGAGGGGTCGTGGGGCTCGCCGTTCCGGCGCTGCGACCGACCACGTGACGAACGACGTGTCCAACGAAGCTGGGCCTGCCAAGCCCAGCGTCCTGCAGTACATCGGCTATTGCTACGGCAAGCGACTGCCCAACTCCATGCGTCAGTGGGTGGCCGACGACCTCGCCGGTCCTGGCGCGACGCGGCGCATGATGTTGCGGATGGTCGTGCCGGCGGTACTGATCCTGACACCGTTCTGGATCGTGCCGATGTCGTTGTATCTGCACCTGTCGACGACGGTGCCCATCCTGATCCCGTTCATCTTCTTCTCGCATGCGCTGAACAAGGTGTGGCGACGCCACATGCTGCGAAAGCACGGCTTGGACACCAGCCTCGTCGACTACCGCAACCGTCAGCGCGACGCCCACATCCACGACGCGTACGCCGAGAAGTACGGACCTCGGTCGGGGCCGCCGAGCAGCAGCGCCGTCTGAGCCGTCAGGCGCCGCGCAGGTGCCCGAGTTCGTCGAAGGCCTGCGCCCAGCCGGCCAGTCGATCCGTTGCATTTCCCAACTCGTGGCGTTGACGCTGGGCTGACATCGGCGAGCTCGACATCGACCCTGAGTTGGCGGCCGACACCAATCGCGCTGCGGCCTCGACCATTTCGTTGTACTGCCGGACGCCGCTGTCGAGCTGGGCGGTGAAGGCCCGGATCGTCGGGGTCAGATGCATGCGCGACTGTGGAGCCGCGGTGGCGGCCTTCTCCATCGACACGACTTCGTTGGCCGTCGCCGTCATGGTCGCCGAGGTCTGATTGGCGGCATCGACGACGTCACGCAGTTCGTCGGCGGGCAGCATGTTGCCCCGCTCCATTACGCCGAGTAGGGAGAACAGGCCCCGCTCAGCCGAATTCAGGGCGGCGATCGGTTGCCGGGCCGCCGAACCCCAGGGCGGTAGCCGTCGCACCCGGCGCTCCGGTGGCAGTGGCGAACGCTTGAGCCACCGCCAGCGAAGGAACGTCAGCGTGGCCAGGAACGCCGCGCCGACGGCGATGCTGGCGGGGATGGGCAACACCCAGGCGGGGATGACCTCCCACGAGGCGAGTACCCCGGTGACCGCGATCCACAGACCCGTGGAGAACGTGAAGAACACCGTGGCTCGGAGTGCCCACCGTCGCTTGCGCAGCAGCTTGGCTCGAGGGTCGGAGGCGGCGCCCAGTCGCTGGGCAACCACGTCTGAGAACTCGGCCGCGGTGTCGACGCCACGCTGAACCAGCGTGCGCCAACCCTCGACTCGTCCGGTCCGAGGTTCCGCTGCCATGGGCCACCTACCTTCGAGAACTATTGCGAGAGCGGGTTTTCCGGCGTCGCCGCCGGCGGGTTGGCCGCGGGCGCGGCCGGTGTCGCGGTGGCGTCACCCGACGGCAGCGCGTCACCGCGCATGGAGGCGCGGATCTGCTCGAGTCGGGAATGCCCGGCCATTTGGACGCTGGCCTGCTGAATCTCCATCATTCGGCCCTGAACCGAGTTCTGAGCGAGCTCGGCGGAGCCCATGGCGTTCGCATAGCGGCGTTCGATCTTGTCCCTGACCTCGTCGAGGCTGGGCGTGCTTCCGGGAGCGGCGATCTCACTCATCGACTGCAACGAGGCGCTGACCTGTTCCTGCATCTTCGCCTGCTCCAGCTGGCTGAGCAGCTTGCTGCGCTCGGCGATCTTCTGCTGCAACACCATGGCGTTCTGCTCGACCGCCTTCTTGGCCTGACCGGCCGCCTGCAGCGCTTGGTCGTGCAGCGTCTTGAGGTCTTCGACACTCTGCTCGGCGGTGACGAGCTGAGCGGCGAACGCCTCGGCGGCGTTCGTGTACTCGGTCGCCTTCGCGGCGTCACCCGACGTCGCGGCCTGGTCGGCCAGCGTCAGCGCCTGACGCACGTTGACCTGAAGCTTCTCGATGTCGGCCAGCTGGCGGTTGAGCCGCATCTCCAGCTGCCGCTGATTGCCGATCACGGACGCCGCCTGCTGGGTCAGCCCCTGGTGTTGCCGCTGCGCTTCCTCGATGGCCTGCTGAATTTGCACCTTCGGGTCGGCGTACTCGTCGACCTTGGAGCTGAACAGGGCCATGAGGTACTTCCACGCCTTGGTGAACGGGTTGGCCATCAGTACGTTCCGCCTTCGTGTTGGAGTAAGTCCAGTGTGCCCGTCCCGAGCGGGGGGCTCACCGACATGCGTAAGTATTCGCTACCTGCCAACTTATCGGTTGCACGCAGATCGCCACACCCCCGCACGGATTTCCGACGTGGCAGAACAGATCCGATGCCGGTCGGAAGCGCTCAGGCCACCGCCATTGACACGGCCTGCGGAATCACGACGCGCGTCGAGTAGTCGATGGTGGCACCGCTGGCAGTCGCCACCGGTCGCGCGGCAACCCGCTCGCGACGCTCCATGGTCTCGCCCGCGTCGGTCAGCACACGGGACAGCGGAACTTCCAGGGCACCGCAGATGGCGCTGAGCAGCTCACTGGAGGCTTCCTTGCGGCCGCGCTCCACCTCGGACAGGTAGCCGAGGCTGACGCGGGCGTCGTCGGACACTTCTCGCAGCGTCCGCCCCTGCGAGAGCCGGGCCTGACGCAAGACGTCGCCGATCACTTCGCGAAGCAATGTCGTCATCGCGGTCTCCTCACAACGAAGGACGTGGTAGCAGATCTATTCGGTATCACTATCAACCAGAACGCCCGCGGCTGCCGGATTGGTTCCCGAAAGTCTCCCGAAAGCTCCGTACGTCACGTTCGAACGCCGCGCACTGCCGACAGCAGGTAATCCGCGCCGGTGAGAACGGTCAGCACGATCGCGGCCCACATGAACACCCAGGCCCCCGTCAGCCACGCCCCGTCCAGAGGAAGAACGAACAGGCCGATCGCCACGGACTGGACGAGCGTCTTGAGCTTGCCGCCACGGCTTGCCGGGATCACACCGCTACGGATGACCACGAGCCGCAGAATCGTCACGCCGACTTCGCGGACCAAGATCACAATGGTGACCCACCACGGCAGGTCGCCGAGAATGCTGAGGCCGACGAGTGCCGCCCCGATCAGCGCCTTGTCGGCTATCGGGTCGGCGAGCTTGCCGAACTCCGTGATCATGCCGTAGCTGCGCGCGATGGCGCCGTCGAACCGGTCGGTGATGACCGCCACGGTGAAGATGATGAAAGCGACCACTCGCCAATATGATTCGTGGCCGTCACCGACGAACAGGGCCACGAGGAACACGGGAACGAGCACGATGCGCACGCCAGTGAGCGCGTTGGCGACGTTGACCACACTCACGCGCGGGGTCAACGGATCGACGTCTGACTGACCCGGCACGTGACCAGAATATCGGTAGACCAAACCGATACCCTCACTGCTGTGACTGGAGCGCCTCTAAACGACGATCTCGTGGTTCGTCGGGCCCGCACGTCCGACGTTCCGGCAATCAAGTCGTTGGTCGACGTCTACGCGGGAAAGATCCTGTTGGAGAAGAATCTCGTCACCCTCTACGAGGCGGTCCAGGAGTTCTGGGTCGCCGAATTGGACGGCGAGTTGGTGGGCTGCGGCGCTCTGCACGTGCTGTGGGCCGATCTGGGAGAGGTACGCACCGTGGCGGCACACCCCCGGATGCAGGGGCGCGGCGTCGGGCACGCCGTCGTGACGCGATTGCTCGACGTGGCAAGGGAGTTGCGGCTTGAGCGGATCTTCGTGCTCACCTTCGAGACCGAGTTCTTCGGCAGCCACGGATTCCAGGAGATCGAAGGCACCCCGGTGACGGCCGAGGTGTACGACGAGATGCGCCGTTCGTACGACATCGGCGTCGCCGAATTCCTCGACCTGTCCTACGTCAAGCCCAACATCCTCGGCAACACCAGGATGTTGCTGACGCTCTGAGCGCCGAACGTGACGCCACTGCGGGAATTCGACCCGGAATTCGCAGTGGGTTCACGTTCGGCGTTGCGGCTCAGTCCTCGTCGTCGTCGGCGTCGGCTCCGTTGGCGTCCGCGCCGCCGCGAATCAGCATTAGCGTGCCGGCCAGTTCGTCGGGCTTGACCAACACCTCGCGCGCCTTGGAACCCTCGGACGGCCCGACGATCTGACGCGTCTCCATCAGGTCCATCAGGCGGCCCGCCTTGGCGAAGCCGACGCGCAGCTTGCGCTGCAGCATCGACGTCGACCCGAACTGCGACGAGACGACCAATTCGACGGCCTGCAGGAAGACGTCCATGTCGTCACCGATGTCGGGGTCGACGTCGGTGCGCTCGCCGCCTGGCTTGGCGGCGGTGACGCCCTCGGTGTAGTCGGGCTCGGCCTGGTCCTTGCAGGCGGCGACGACGGCGTAGATCTCCTCGTCGCTGATGTAGGCGCCCTGGAACCGCACGGGCTTGTTCGCGCCCATCGGCAGGAACAGCCCGTCGCCCATGCCGATGAGCTTCTCGGCGCCCGGCTGGTCAAGGATCACCCGGCTGTCGGTCAGCGACGACGTCGCGAACGCCAGGCGGGACGGCACGTTGGTCTTGATGAGGCCGGTAACGACGTCGACCGACGGCCGCTGCGTGGCCAGGATCAGGTGGATGCCTGCGGCGCGGGCCTTCTGGGTGATGCGCACGATGGCGTCTTCGACGTCACGCGGGGCGGTCATCATGAGGTCGGCGAGCTCGTCGACGATCGCGATGATGTACGGGTAGGTCTTGTAGACCCGCTCGCTGCCCAGCGGGGCCGTGATGACACCGGACTTCACGTTCTTGTTGAAGTCGTCGATGTGGCGGACCTTGTTGGCCTGCATGTCCTGGTACCGCTGCTCCATCTCCTCGACGAGCCAGGCGAGCGCGGCGGCGGCCTTCTTGGGCTGCGTGACGATGGGCGTGATGAGGTGCGGAATGCCCTCGTACGGCGTGAGTTCCACCATCTTCGGGTCGATCAGGATCATCCTGACCTCTTCCGGGGTGGCCCTCGAGAGCAACGAGACCAGCATCGAGTTGACGAAGCTGGACTTGCCGGAGCCGGTGGAACCGGCGACAAGGAGGTGTGGCATCTTGGCCAGGTTGGCCGAGACGAAGTTGCCCTCGATGTCCTTCCCGAGGCCGATCACCAGCGGGTGGTGGTCGCGGCGGGTTGTCGGCGCGGTCAGGACGTCGGCCAGCCGGACCATTTCGCGGTCGGTGTTGGGCACCTCGATGCCGACGGCGGACTTGCCGGGGATCGGGGCGAGCATGCGGACGCTCTCGGTGGCCACCGCGTAGGCGATGTTCTTCTGCAGCGCGGTGATCTTCTCGACCTTGACGCCGGGTCCCAGTTCAACCTCGTAGCGAGTGACGGTCGGGCCGCGGGTGCAGCCGGTGACGGCGGCGTCGACCTTGAACTGGTCGAGCACCGACTGGATGACCTCGATCATCTTGTCGTTGGCCGCGCTGCGGAGCTTCGGCGGATCCCCCGCTACCAGCAGGTCGAGCGACGGAAGGTTGTACGGCCCCTCGACGACGCGGTCGAGCGAGAGGGTCTCCTCGGCGACGGGCACTGCCGCCGGCGTCGGGGCCTCCGGCTTCTTGCGCTTGGGCCGGGCCTTGGGCTCGGGTGCGGTGGGCGTCTCGTCGGCGAGGGGTTCGTCCAACGGGTAGTTGTCCATGGGCGTGCCGAGTCGACTCACCGGGGCCGTCGCCGATCCGGCTCGAGGCGCGCCCGGCCACTGCGCCTCGTCGGCGCGAGTCGACGCGGGGTCGTCGTAGTAGCCGTCGGAGAGGTCGTCGGCGCGGGCGGCGGGATAGTCGTCGTCGTAGTCGGCGTCGTCGTACTCGTCGTCGTACGTGTCGCCGCGGTGGGCGCCCGTGAAGATGTCCTGAACGACGCCGGGCACTTCGCGAATCGTCGTGCCAGTCACCAGAAGCAGGCCGAACAGGATGCCGATGATCAACAGCGGCGTGGCGATCCACGGCGTCAGGCCGTCGGACAGCGGTCCGCCGATCGCGAAGCCGACGAAGCCGGCAACGCGCTGCCGGTCGGCGGAGTCCATGGGCGCGCCCGACCACAGGTGCCACAGGCCAAGCACGGGCAGCGTGATCATGGCGGTGCCGAGGACGAGTCGGGGCCGAACCTCGGGGTGAGGTTCGGTGCGCATCAGCAGAATCGCGATCGCGATCAGGGCGATGGGAAGCAGCACCACCGCGGAGCCGATGACGGTGCGGACGACCGAGTCGATCCACCCGCCGACAGGTCGGGCCGCGTCGAACCACGAACTGGCGGCGAGCACGACGGACAGAGCAAGCAGGGCGAGTGCGATGCCGTCACGGCGGTGCCCTGGCTCGAGTTCGCGGGCTCGTCCTACCGACCGCGCCGTGGATCCGGCGCCCTTGGCCAGCATCAGCCAACTCGCGCGCGCCCCCTTGCCGATCGCGGAGCCGGCAGCGGCCACCGGGGAGGGATTGCGTCGCGGCGCGGGCTTACGCCGCGGGGCGGCGGGGCGCGTCGTGCGCGCTCGGGGCTTTGAGCTGCTAGAACGAGCTCCCGAGCGGGCGGCGGTCTTACTAGCCATGGGGAAAGACTAGTCGCACCAACCCCAGATTCACCATTAGCCACACAGGTAACAAATAGCTAACTATGGCACGACGAATACCGTAGGAGCCTCGCATGGCCTCCCGCCAGCGCAGATGCCAAACGTGGCCAGCGTCACCCAGGCTCGTCACGACGGAATCCGTTGCCGTCGGTACTCTCGACACGGTGAACCCATCGGCCAAGACCCAAGATGTTAAGCCTTTGTTACACAACGTCTTTCGTTACGACGTTCCAGCGTCACTGGTGGTGTTCCTGGTGGCGCTTCCGTTGTCGATCGGCATCGCCGTCGCCTCCGGCGCCCCCGTCGTCGCAGGTCTGATCGCGGCCATCGTCGGCGGAATCGTGTGTGCGGCCGTCGGCGGTTCACCGCTGCAGGTCAGCGGACCGGCCGCCGGGCTCACCGTCGTGGTCGCCGAACTGGTCGCGCAGTTCGGCTGGAAGGCGACGTGCGCCATCACCGCGGCAGCAGGCGTCCTGCAAATCTTTCTGGGCCTCAGCCGAATCGCCCGCGCGGCGCTGGCAATCGCGCCCATCGTGGTCCACGCCATGCTCGCCGGCATCGGCATCACCATTGCCCTGCAGCAGATCCACGTCCTGCTCGGTGGCGGACCGCGGAGCAACGCGTGGGACAACCTGACGGCGCTGCCCGCCCAGCTGCTCGCGCCACAATGGTCCGAGGTGCTCGTCGGCGGGTTGGTGATCGCCGTGATGCTGACCTGGCGCTTTGTCCCCCGCGCGCTTCGCGTCGTCCCCGGCGCCCTCGTCGCCGTGGTGATCGCGACGGCGGTCAGCTACTTGCCGGGCCTTCGCACCGACCGCATCAGCCTCGACGAATCGGTGGTCGACGCCATCGGCCTGCCCACGATGCCCGAAGGCAGCTGGTCGGCCATCGCGATCGCCGTCCTCACCGTCGCCCTGATCGCCAGCGTGGAGAGCCTGCTGTCGGCGAGCGCGGTCGACAAGATGCACGACGGGCCGCGGACCGACTTCAACCGCGAACTGGTTGGCCAGGGCACGGCCAACGTGTCCTCCGGTCTGTTGGGTGGTCTGCCCATCACCGGCGTCATCGTCCGCAGCTCCACCAACGTCTCGGCTGGCGCAAAGACACGCGCGTCGGCCGCGCTGCACGGCGTCTGGCTCCTGCTCTTCTCGGTCTTCCTGGTCGGCGTCGTCGAGATGATCCCGAATGCCGCCTTGGCCGGTCTGCTCATCGTCATCGGCGTCCAGTTGGTGAAGCTGGCCCACATCGACCTGGCCCGCCGCACCGGCGAACTGTTGATCTACGGCGTCACCCTGACGGCGGTGGTCTTCCTCAACCTGCTCGAAGGGGTCCTGATCGGGCTGGTGCTGGCCGTCGGCATCGCGGCATGGCGGATCGTCCGGGTCAGCATCGTCGTCGAGGACCTCACCGAGCGGTCGGCTGACGGAGCACCCAATCAGTGGCACGTGGCGATCACCGGCTCGTGCACGTTCCTCGCGCTGCCCAGGCTGACTGCGGCGTTCGACTCCATTCCCAGCGGCGCCGACACGTTCGTCGACCTGAACGTCGACTACCTCGACCATGCGGCGATGGACACCATCCAGGAATGGATCCGCCAGCGCCGCGCCTCGGGCGACGAAGTGACGGTCACCGAAACCGGCACGGCGCGCATGGAATTTGCCCACGACCGGCCGCCGAAACGCAACACCGAGGGCAGGCGTGTCATTTCGGCACTGCGTCTGATCTGGCCCCCGCACCTCGCCGGCGGCGTCGACAGGTACAGCAACGGGGTCGCCCCGCTCCTGCGCGAGCGGTTCGGCTCGGACGACGAACACACTCCCCACACGATGCTTCTGACGTGTGCCGACGCCAGGATCCTGCCGAACCTGCTCACCGACAGCGGCCCCGGCGAACTGCTCAACGTCCGCAACGTGGGCAACCTCGTCCCCGGCGGATCGGCCGACGCGTCGGTCGAGTCGGCCCTCAGCTATGCCCTCGAGCGCCTGTCGGTGCAGACGATCGCGGTCTGCGGGCACTCCGGATGCGAGGCGATGCACGACCTCTTGGACGGCGGCGCCGACGGGGCGATCGGCCGCTGGCTCGACCACGGCCACCCCAGCCTGACGGCCTTGAACGACGGCCACCCGGTGGCCAGGGCCGCTGCGGAGGCAGGCTTCGACGCCGCCGACCAACTCAGCGTGGTCAACGTGGCAATCCAGATGCAGACACTGCAGGAACATCCGCTGGTCGCACCGCGACTGGCGGAGGGGTCGGTCACCGTGGCCGGGCTGTTCCTCGAATTGGCGACCGCAAAGCTGTATCTGGTGGGAGCGGCCGACATCGTCGAGATCAACCAGGGCACCGGGCTTCGGGAGGTAGTCGTTGACGCCCGTCTCAGCTGAGTAGGGTGAATCGGGCCGAGCCCTCTCGGTGCCGAACCCACTCGATGAGGAGTCCTGAATGCCCGTCGTCGTCGTCGCCACCTTGACCGCCAAGCCCGAGTCCGTCGACGCGGTGCGCGACGCCTGCACCCAGGCGATCGAGGCGGTCCATTCCGAGCCGGGGTGCGAGCTGTACTCCCTGCACGAGGCCGACGGCACGTTCGTCTTCGTCGAGCAGTGGGCCGACGAGGAGGCGCTCAAGACGCACGGCACCGCCCCCGCGATCGGCGCGCTCTTCGGCGCCATCGGCGGGCACCTCGCGGGCGCCCCGGACATCAAGATGTTGCAGCCGGTCGTCGCAGGCGATCCCGCCAAGGGTCAGCTGCGTCCCTGACGAGCGCTTGCGCGAGGAATCGGAGATTGTGACGTGGGTTCTCTCACAGGCAAGGTCGCGTTCATCACGGGTGCGGCCCGCGGCCAGGGTCGCGCCCATGCGGTGAAACTGGCGTCGGAGGGCGCCGACGTCATCGCCGTCGACCTGTGCGACCAGATCGCGTCGGTCCCCTACCCGATGGCCACCCCCGACGATCTCGCTGCCACCGTAAAACTGGTGGAGGACACCGGATCCCGCATCGTGGCCGTTGCGGCCGACGTGCGTGACCGCGCGGCGCTCAAGACCGCGTTGCGCTCCGGGGTCGACGAACTCGGCGGTCGACTCGACATCGTCGTCGCCAACGCAGGCATCGCCCCCATGGCGGATGAAAACGCCTGGCACGACGTGATCGACGTCAACCTCACCGGCGTTCACCACACGGTGGACGTCGCGATGCGGCCGATGATCAAGGCCGGCAACGGCGGTGCCATCGTGCTCATCAGCTCGGTGATGGGGTTGGTGGGCCTCGGGTCCCCGTTCGCCGGCTCCATCGGATACGCGGCCGCCAAGCACGGGGTGGTCGGCCTGATGCGCTCCTACGCGAACTTGCTGTTGCCGCGAAACATTCGGGTGAACTCGATTCACCCGGCCGGCGTTCGGACACCGATGATCGACAACGAGTTCACCCGAAAGTGGCTCGCCGACATGACCGGTGGCGAGGACGGCGACCTGACCATGGCGAGCGTCGCCAACATGGAGACCGTCGAGCCGGAGGTCATCGCCGACACCGTGGCATGGCTGGTCGCCGATTCCGGCAAGCACATCACCGGCGTGGCCCTGCCGGTCGACGACGGTTACGTCAACAAGCGCTGACGGCCCTAGATCTCCAGGACCGTCGGCACGATCATCGGCTGGCGGCGGTACTTCTCGGCCACCCACTTGCCGACGGAACGCCGGGCTGCCTGAGCGAAGCGGGTCGGGTCGGTGACCTTGTCCTTGACGAGCGCCTGCAGCGCTTCTTCGACGAGGCGGGTGACGGGCTCGAGGGCCTTCGGGTCTTCGGAAAAACCCTTGGACTGCAGGTGCACCGGCCCGGCGATCTTGCCGGTGGCCCGGTTGAGCACGATGGTCACGGCGATGAAACCGGACGACAGCACCAGCCTCTCACCGAGGGTGGCGTCGCCGACGTCGCCGGTGACCAGTCCGTCGACGAACATCTTGCCGACGGGCACCGCACCGGAAATCGTCGCCCGACCCTTGACGAGGTCGACGCTGACTCCGTTCTCGGCCAACACGATGTTCTCCTCTGGCACACCGGAACTCGCGGCCAGCGCGGCGTTGGCTCGCATGTGGCGCCAGGTGCCGTGCACCGGCATGACGTTGCGCGGACGCACCCCGTTGTAGAGGAACAGCAGTTCCCCCGCGTAGGCGTGACCCGAAACGTGAACGCGTACTTGCCCGTTGGTCACGACGCGCACGCCGATCTTGGCCAGCGAGTCCAGCACGTCGAAGATCGCTTCCTCGTTGCCGGGGATCTGCGACGAGGACATGATGATGAGATCGCCCCGGGTCAGCGTGATGCTGCGGTGTTCACCGCGCGACATCCGCGACAGCGCGGCCATCGTCTCGCCCTGGGTTCCGGTGGTGACGAGGGTGATCCGGTCCGCAGGCAGCATTTCCGCGGCGGCGATGTCGACCACGTCGTCGTCGCCGACGTTGAGGAAGCCGAGATCCTTGGCAATCCCCATGTTGCGCACCATGGATCTGCCGACGAAGGACACCTTGCGCCCGAGGGCCACTGACGCGTCGACGATCTGCTGCACGCGGGCGACGTTGGAGGCGAAGCACGCGACGATGACGCGACCCTCGGCGCCGCGGATCAGGCGGTGCATGTTGGGCCCGATTTCGCTTTCCGACGGTCCGACGCCGGGGATCTCGGCGTTCGTCGAATCGCAGAGGAACAGGTCGACGCCGGCGTCGCCGAGGCGGGACATGCCTGGCAGATCGGTGGGCCTGCCGTCGAGTGGCAACTGGTCGAGCTTGATGTCACCGGTGTGCAACAGCGTGCCTGCGCCGGTGTACACGGCGATGGCGAGCGCGTCGGGAATCGAGTGGTTGACCGCGAAGTACTCGCATTCGAACACGCCGTGGTTGCTGCTCTGCTTCTCGGCGACCTCGACGAAGACCGGCTTGATGCGGTGTTCGCGGCACTTTGCGGCGATCAGGGCCAGGGTGAACTTCGATCCGACGACGGGGATGTCGGGCCGCAGCTTGAGCAGGTGCGGGATGGCGCCAATGTGGTCTTCGTGGGCGTGCGTGACGACCAGCGCCTCGATGTCGTCGAGGCGACCTTCGATGTGCCGCAGGTCGGGCAGGATCAGGTCGACGCCGGGCTCGTCGTGACCGGGGAAGAGGACCCCGCAGTCAATGACGAGTAGGCGGCCGAGGTGCTCGAGAACGGTCATGTTGCGGCCGATTTCGCTGATGCCACCGAGCGCGGTGACTCTCAGTCCGCCGGGCGCCAAGGGGCCGGGCGGGGTTAGTTCGGTGGTCATCGGAGCACGCCGGCTGTCCGCATGTCTGCCTCCAACGCGTCGATCTGCGCGCTCGTTGCGGGAATCTGCGGAAGTCGCGGATCCCCAGTGGTGAAGCCCAACAACTCGAGTCCTGTCTTTGCCATGGTGACGCCGCCGAGACGGTTCTGGGCGTCGTTGAGTGTTCCGAGGCTGACGTGAATCTTGCGTGCCGTCGCCAAATCCCCGGATGTGAAGGCTGACAACATGTCTCGCAGCTGACTTGCCGCGAGATGTCCCCACACGCTGATGAATCCGGTCGCGCCCATGGCCAGCCACGGCAAGTTCAGCGCGTCGTCGCCGGAGTAGTAGGCCAGTCCGGTCTCGGCCATGATCATCGCCCCACCGTGAAGGTCGCCCTTGGCGTCCTTGATCGCGACGATGTTCGGATGGGGTGCGATCGCCCGGACGGTGTCCCATTCGATCGGGACCACCGAGCGGGGCGGGATGTCGTAGAGCACGTTCGGCAGCGCGGTGGCGTCGGCGACGGCATTGAAGTGGGCGACCAGTCCGGCTTGCGGCGGCCGTGAGTAATAGGGCGTGACGACCAGGAGGCCGTGGGCGCCCTCGGCTTCACATGCCTTGGCGAGGTGCACGCTGTGCGCGGTGTCGTAGGAGCCTGCTCCGGCAACCACCCTGGCGCGATCCCCCACCGCCTCGAGCACGGCGCCGAGCAACGCGATCTTCTCCGAGTCGGTCGTCGTCGGCGATTCGCCGGTGGTCCCCGAGACCACCAGACCGTCGCATCCCGCGTCGACGAGGTGCTTGGCGAGCTTCTTTGCGACGGCCAGGTCTATCGTGCCGTCCGGGCCGAACGGCGTCACCATGGCCGTCAGCACGGTGCCCAGACGGGCGCTGACATCGAATCCGCTGGTGGTCACGCGGTTGAGATTACCCGCTCGACCCCGGCGATCACGAGCAGCGGTGCTACTCGTCGAGCACGCCCGCGCGCCGCATCGCGGTGGAGATGAGCTCGAAGTCGATGCCGACGTGGGCTCGGGCCACCGCGTCGGCGTCGTCGGAGCGGCCGTCGGCGATCGCGTCGACCAACTCCTCGTGCTCGTGGAGCGACCGCAATTCCATCTCGCGCATGGTGCTTGGCTCCCCCCACAGGTGGGCCGGGGCGCCGATGCTGACGGAGGACTCGAGGTCGACGAGCACCTGCTTGAGCACCGCGTTGTGGGCGGTGTCCATGATCGCCAGGTGCAGTCGGCTGTCCGCCTGCTGGGCGGCGAAGCCGCTGTCCGCGGTCCGGTAGGCCTCCAGCGCGGCTCGAAGTTGCTCGACGTCGGCAGCCGTCCTGGCGTCTGCCGCGGCCCTGCACACCGCGCCGTGCAGTCGGGCAATGGCGTCACATCGGTCCCGCAGTTCACCGAGTCGCATCGCCAGGGTGCGACGCACCGCGTCCGTGGACGACTCGGGCCACTGGTCGACCACGTAGGACCCGCCGCCGCGGCCGCGGCGCGTCTCGAGCAAACCGCGGTCGACCAACCGCGCCAGTGCAGCGCGCACCGTCATGCGTCCGACGCCAAGCGCGGCTGCGAGGTCGCGTTCAACGGGTAGCCGCGCCCCGGGCAGGTACTCCCCGATCGCGATGGCGGTGACGAGCCGGTCGGTGATCTCGTCGACCCGGGTCGGCATGTCGAGTTGTTGGGCGAGCAGCCCCGAGGGCGGCACGGCGGCATGTTCGGCCATCGGTGCGCTCCCCCAGTCGTCGAATACCGGAATGTTAATTCCCTTCGATTGGTCTTGCAGCGAGACCATTGGGGGTACATGCTGAGCGCCATGCTCGTTGAGACCCAGATGGCCCCCTTCCTCGACGGTGAGACGTGGGTACGGATCACCCGCCCCGACACCCCCCGACCCGACGCCCTCCCGTTGTTCGTCCTGCATGGCGGCCCGGGCATGGCGCACGACTACGTGCGCAACATCGCCGAACTCGCCGACGAGACCGGCCGTGACGTCATCCACTACGACCAGATCGGCTGCGGCCGCAGCACGCATCTGCCCGATGCACCAAGTGACTTTTGGACCCCGGCGTTGTTCGTCGACGAATTCCACGCCGTCCGTTCGGCATTGGGCGTCGACCGCTACCACGTGCTCGGCCAGTCGTGGGGTGGCATGCTGGGCGCCGAGATCGCCGTGCGTCAGCCCGACGGCCTGGTGTCGCTGTCGATCTGCAACTCGCCAGCCTCGATGGAGCTGTGGATGGCCGCCGCCGCCCTGCTGCGCTCCGAGCTGCCCGAAGACACCCAGCAGGCACTCGACCGCCACGAGGCGGCGGGCACCGTCACCGACCCGGAGTACCTCGCCGCGACGCAGGAGTTCTACCAACGCCACGTCTGCCGTCTGACACCGACACCTCAGGACTTCCTCGACAGCGAAGCCCAGATGGAAGCGGAGCCGACGGTCTACCACACCATGAACGGCCCCAACGAGTTCCACGTTCTCGGCACGCTGAAGTCGTGGTCCGTCGAAGACCGGCTCGACCAGATCACGGCCCCGACGCTGGTGGTCGCCGGCGAATTCGACGAGGCCACGCCCGCCACGTGGAAACCGTTCGTCGACCGAATACCCGACGCGCGCGAACACGTCTTCGCCGGTGCCAGCCACTGCACCCACCTCGAACAGCCAACCGAATTCCGGGCGGTCATCGCCTCATTCCTCACCGAACACGACCGATAGGAACCCGCATGGTCAACTCCGACACGCAGCCCGAGCACGGGCAACGCAGCCTCGAATCATTCGGTTACACACAGGAACTCAACCGCTCGGTCTCCACTGTCGACCTGTTGGTCTACGGGTTGGTCTTCATGGTGCCCATCGCGCCGTGGGCCATCTTCGGCACGGTGTACAACAGCGCTTCCGGCATGGTGCCGCTGGTCTACCTCATCGGGCTGATCGCAATGATCTTCACCGCGCTGGCCTACTCGCAGATGGCGAAGTCGTTCCCGCTGGCCGGCTCGGTGTTCTCCTACGTCGGGCGCGGCATCCATCCCAGCGTCGGCTTCTTCGCCGGCTGGGCGATCCTGCTGGACTACCTGCTGGTGCCGACACTGCTGTATGTCTTCGCCGCCGAGTCGATGGTCGGGCTGTTCCCCAACAGTCCGCGGTGGGTGTGGGCGATCGTGTTCGTCATCGTCAACACCATCATCAACCTCGCCGGCATCAGCCTGCTGAAGATCGCCAACCGAATCTTCCTCGCGATCGAACTGGTCTTCGTGGTGGTCTTCGTCGTCATCGCGGTGCGCGCCATCAACGGACAGTCCCTGCCCAACGTCGGCTGGAGCACCCTGCCGATCTGGGACTCGAGCACCGTCACCGCGCCCCTGATCGCGACAGCGCTCTCGATCGCCGTGCTGAGCTTCCTTGGCTTCGACGGCATTTCGACGCTGGCCGAGGAGTCGACCGGACGCAAGAACCCCGCAGGCCGGGCGATGATCATCGCGCTGTTCGTGGTCGCGTTCCTGTTCATCACCCAGACGTGGCTGGCGAGCCTGCTCGCCGGCGGTCGCGAATCCTTCAGCGACGACGAGGCGGGCAACGCGTTCTTCACCCTCGTCCAGGCGGCGTCCAACACGGGCTGGATGAACGCGTTCTTCGCCGTCAACGTGATGGCCGTGGGCTTCGCCAACGCGATGGCCGCCCAGGCCGCGACGAGCCGCCTGCTCTACTCGATGAGCCGCGACGGCCAACTGCCGAAGTTCCTCTCGAAGATCAGCGATCGCAAGGTGCCGATCTCGGCCATCCTCGTCGTCAGCGCGCTCAGCCTGGTGCTGGTGCTGTTCTTCGTCGGTCAGATTGGCCTGATCTCGTCGCTGGTCAACTTCGGCGCGCTGTTCGGCTTCTGCCTGCTGCACGTCTCGGTGGTCTGGTACTACCTGGGGCGCCAGAAGTCGAAGAACTACCTGCTGCACCTCGTGGTGCCGACGCTGGGCTTCCTGATCATCGGATACGTGTTGATCAACGCCGATTCACTGGCCAAGATCGGCGGCCTGGTGTGGCTCGTCATCGGTGCGATCGTATTCGGCGTCAACGTCTTCCGAGGCAAGGGCGTCCCGGAACTGCCCGAGGAGAAGGCGACACACTGACATCTGGCTTAGGGTGAACCATGCCAGCCAAGACGATCGCCGCTCGCCTGCTCGCCGTCATCGACGACGACGTCCTGCCTCTGACCGAGCGGGGCGTCGCCGCGGGCAACAAGGTGTTCGGCGCGGCGATTCTGCGCAAGTCGGACCTGTCGCTCGTCGTCGCGGGAACCAACGACGAGACCGACAATCCGCTGCTGCACGGTGAGATCAACACCCTCAACCAGTTCTACGAGCTCACCGACCGGCCACCCACGTCCGAGCTGGTGTTCCTCACCACCCACGAGCCGTGCACGCTGTGCATGTCGGCGATCACCTGGGCGGGGTTCGACAACTACTACTACTTCTACAGCCACGAAGATTCACGCGACAGCTTCGCCATCCCCCACGACCTTGTGATCCTCAAGGAGCTCTTCGGTCTGGAGCCCGGCGCCTACCGGCGCTCCAACGCGTTCTGGACGGCGTATTCACTGGCCGACCTCGTCGAGTCCGAGGACGAGCCGTTGCGGTCGGAGCTGCGGGCGCAGACCTCGCGGATCAAGGAGCGCTACGCCTCGCTGTCGGAGCGGTATCAGGAGTCCAAGGGCGACAACGACATTCCGCTGAACTGACTGCGCCGGCCTGGGCCCGACCTAGAGCCGGCGCCGCAGCGCCTCGGCCAGGTCGCCACGCTCCCCCACCACGACGTCCTCGAGCCCCAACCACGTCGCCATCGTCCGCAACTCGCTCGCGAGCGCCTCGGCCACCCGGTCGGCGTCACGTCCCGGCTCGACGAACGCCCCTGGCACCAGCAGCGCCCCACGGATGCGGTCGGCCTTCAGGTCGACGCGACCGACGAGTTCCCCGTCGAGAAGGAACGGCCAGACGTAATACCCGAACTGACGCTTGGGTTCTGGCACGTAAATCTCGATGCGGTAATGGAAGTCGAACAGCCGCTCGACCCGCGGCCGGAAGAAGATCAGCGGGTCGAACGGACACAGCAGCGCCGTACCGCGAGTGACCCGGGGCACCACCTGGCCGGCTCTGAGATAGGCAGGCGCCGTCCACCCGTCGACCTCGACGGCTTCGAGCTCACCCTCGGCGACCAGGTCGGCGATGACGGGTTTGGCCTGACCGGCGCCCAGCCGGAAGTAGTCCCGAATGTCGGGCTCGGTGGCCACCCCCAAGGCGGTCGCCGAGCGCAACACCAGCTCGCGGATCGCATCGGCGTCGGTCACCTCGCGGGCGAACACCTCCGGCGGCAACACCCGCTCACTGAGGTCGTAGTGCCTGGCGAAACCGACCCGCGTGCCGGTCGTCAACGTCCCGGACGCAAACAGCGCCTCCGCCACCCATTTGGTGTCGCTGCGGTCCCACCACGGCCCCTTGCGCCCACGCGGTTCGGCGGCCAGGTGCGCCTCGATCTGCCCCGCAGTCGACGGGCCGAGCTCGGCCACCGCGGCCACCACGTCGGCGGCCAACTGCCGGTTCTTGCGGACGATCTCCTTGCCCCACCTGCCGTCGGCGTACTCGCGCATCCGCCAGCGCAGCAGTGGCCAGTCGTCGACCGCCATCAGGGCCGCCTCGTGCGCCCAGTACTCGACCAGCAGTCGTGGTGACCGCGCCGAGTGACTCCACGCCGCTCGCTCAAGTACGCCGCGGTCATACGGTCCGAGGCGGCTGAAGATGGGCGCGTAGTGGGCGCGAACGGCCACCGACACCGAGTCCAGTTGCAGCACCTGGATCCGCGAGACCAACCGGCGCAGATGCGATCGTGTAACGGGGCCAACGGGTTTGGGCTCCGCGAATCCCTGGGCCGCGACGGCGACCCGGCGCGCCTGACCGCTGGTGAGCTTCACGCCCGGACGTAGCTCGAGAAGCGGTACCGCAGACCCGACGCGCTGGTCGACCAGTCTCCCGCCGTGCCAACCCAGGCTTCGTCGAGCACCGGCGCCATGGCGTCGTCGTCCTCGCGAGTCAGCGCCACTTCGACCTCGGTGACCTCGCAGCGGGTCGCCAGCGGCAGCGCGAGCGCGTAGATCTGCGCCCCGCCGATCACCCACGCGTCACCCGTGATATCCCCCGAGTCGCTTCGCTCCTGCCCAAGGGTGGTCAACCCGTCTTCCAGGCTGCCCACCACCGTCGCTCCCTCGGCCACGAAGTCAGCCTGCCTGGTGACTACGACATTCTTGCGCCCCGGCAGCGGTCGCACCTTCGCGGGCAGCGACTCCCACGTCAGCCGACCCATCACGACGGCGTGCCCGAGGGTGAGCTCCTTGAAGCGCGCCTGGTCCTCTGGCAGCCGCCACGGGATGCCGTTGGCGCGCCCGATGACTCCCGACGACGACTGCGCCCAAATCAGACCTACACTCATAGCCAATCCTCGGACCTGCAAGCAGTCCTCATACGGCCACGGGGGCCTTGATCCCCGGATGCGGATCGTAGTTGACGATTGCGACGTCCTCGTAGGTGTAGTCGAAGATCGAATCGCGGGGCGCCAGAACGAGTTCCGGATACGGACGCGGGTCACGGCTCAGCTGCAGCCGGACCTGGTCGACGTGGTTGTCGTAGACGTGGCAATCCCCGCCCGTCCAGACGAACTCCCCCACCCCGAGGCCTGCCTGAGCCGCCATCATGTGGGTCAGCAGCGCGTAGCTGGCGATGTTGAACGGCACGCCGAGGAAGAGGTCGGCGCTGCGCTGATACAGCTGGCAGGACAGCTTCCCGTCGGCGACGTAGAACTGGAAGAACGCGTGGCACGGCGGCAGCGCCATCTGCGGGATTTCGCCGACGTTCCAGGCCGAGACGATGTTGCGACGGGAATCGGGATCGCGCTTGAGCAGCTCGAGGGCATTGCTGATCTGGTCGACGTGCTCACCCGACGGCGTGGGCCAGGAGCGCCATTGCACACCGTAGACCGGACCGAGTTCGCCTGTGGGACTTGCCCATTCGTCCCAGATCGTCACGCCGTGCTCCTGCAGCCAGCGGACGTTGGAGTCACCGCGCAGGAACCACAGCAGCTCGTAGACGACCGACTTGAGGTGCACCTTCTTGGTGGTGATCAGCGGGAACCCGTCGGCCAGGTCGTAGCGAAGCTGGTGTCCGAAGAGGCTGCGGGTGCCGGTACCGGTGCGGTCGGCCTTGGGAGTCCCCGTCTCGAGTACCAGTCGCAGCAGGTCCTCGTACGGCGTGGGAATCGGCACGCGGTCAGTTTACGGCCAGCCGCCGACAACCTCACCGCTGCCACGCCTGTGGATGAATCAAGCGACGGCCTCCTCGAACATGCCACTCTGCGCGCGTGGAGCGAGTCTTCGTCGGGAGCGAGGCCCTGGCGCGCGGGGTGCTCACCCGCTACGAACTCAGGACGTTCTACCGCCGGGTGCTGCCAGACGTGTATACAGCCAAACGGACGGTCCTCACGCTGGAGGACAGAACCGTCGCAGCCTGGCTGTGGTCCAAGCGCGAGGGCGTCGTCAAGGGCTTGGCCGCGTCGGCGCTGCTTGGCGCAAAGTGGGTCGACGGCGACATTCCGATCGAGCTGAACTGGGCCAACCATCGTCCGCCGACCGGTGTCGTAACCCGCAACGACACGCTCCTCGAGTCAGAGATTGCACGACACGGAGCGATGGCCGTGACGACGCCCGATCGCACGGCATTCGACCTGGGGTGTCGAGCGCCGGTATGGCAGGCGGCGGCCAGGCTGGACTCATTGGCGAGGGCTACCCACCTCAAGGTCGGCGACGTGCAGGAGTTGGCGCTGCGCCACCCACACGTCAAGGGCCTTCGGCAGTTGGATCGGGTGCTCGACCTCGTCGACGCGGGCGCCGAGTCGCCGCAGGAGACGCGGATACGGCTGATGCTGATGGACGCCGGGTTTCCCCGACCGCAGACGCAGATACCGGTTCGCGGACCCGATGGCTTCCCGCGCTACTACCTCGACATGGGGTGGGAAGAGGTGAAGGTCGCCGTCGAATACGACGGCAGGCACCACACCGACCGGCCCGTCTACTCCAGGGACATCATCCGCCTGGAGTACGTCAACTCCGTCGGATGGATCGTCGTGCGAGTGGTCGCCGAGCATCGCCGGGCCGAGATCGTGCACCGCGTGCGCCAGGCGTGGGAGTTGAGACTGCGCTGACGGCGAACGCCACTCGAACTTCTGCGCCGTCAGTGCCGTCTCAACGCGTGACCGTCAGGAGCGCAGGGTAGAACGGAAGCCATGCCCTCGATCACAGACACCATCACCACGCCCGACGGAGCGTGTCAGGTCACGCTCGCGACGCCCGACGGCGACGGACCATGGCCGGGGATCGTCATGTATCCCGACGCCGGGAGCCGTCGCCCGGTGTTCGACGAGATGGCCCAGAAGCTGGCCGACTACGGATACGCGGTGCTGGTGCCCGACGTCTACTACCGCCACGGCGAGTACGCACCCTTCGACTTGAACACTGCGTTCAGCGACCCCGACGAGCGCAACCGCGTGATGTCGATGATGGGCAGTGTCACCCCGGACAAGATGGCCGATGACGCCGCGGCGTTCTTCGACTACCTCGAGTCGCGGCCGGAGGTCACCGGCACGACGTTCGGCACCACCGGCTACTGCATGGGCGGCCGCACCTCCTTGATCGTCGCCGGGCGGGTGCCCGATCGGGTGGCGGCGGCGATGTCGTTCCACGGTGGCGGTCTGGCCGCGGACGACCCCGGCAGCCCGCACCTGCTGGCCGACCAGATCAGCGCCGCGGTGTACGTGGCGGGCGCCGAGGACGACGGCTCGTTCACCCCCGAGCAGGCCGAGACCCTCGAGAAGGCGCTGACGGCGGCGAACGTCGAGCACACCATCGAGACCTACCCGGCCGCACACGGTTTCGCGGTGTCCGACCACGCCGCGGTCTACGACGCCGACGCCGCCCAACGGCACTGGGACGCGATGGAGCGCTTCTTCGGGGCCAAGCTCGGCTGACGCCACGGCGGGGCCGTTTTGCCTAGTCGTGGCGCCGTAGGCGACCATTGACCCGTGTACGACCAAGCCTCCGCCGAATCCGAACCGTCCGACCCAGGGTTTCGCATCGACCCGGTCCTCGCCAGAAGCTGGTTGCTGGTCAACGGCGCACAGCCGGAGCGCTTCGCGCCCGCCGCGCACTCGCGCGCCGACATCGTCGTCCTCGACATCGAGGACGCCGTCGCACCCAAGGACAAGGACGCCGCCCGCGAGAACGTGCGTGCGTGGCTGACCTCGGGCAACGACGACTGGGTTCGCGTCAACGGGTTCGGCACCCGGTGGTGGGCCGACGACCTCGACATGTTGGCCACCACGTCGGTGGGCGGCGTGATGTTGGCGATGGTCGAATCCGTCGACCACGTCATCGAGACCGCGAAGCGGTTGCCGGACGTGCCGATCGTCGCCCTCGTCGAGACCGCCCGAGGGTTGGAGCGGATCACCGAGATCGCCGCGACGAAGGGCACCTTCCGGCTCGCGTTCGGCATCGGCGACTTCCGCCGCGACACCGGATTCGGTGACAACCCGGCAACCCTGGCGTACGCGCGGTCGCGCTTCACCATCGCCGCGAAGGCCGCGCATCTGCCCAGCGCCATCGACGGCCCGACCATCGGGTCGAGCGCGCTGAAGCTCATCGAGGCCAGTGCCGTGTCCGTCGAGTTCGGCATGACCGGCAAGATCTGCCTGACACCCGATCAGTGTCCGGCGGTGAACGAGGGCCTGTCCCCGTCCCCCGACGAAATCAGTTGGGCGACCGAGTTCTTCGATGAATTCCAGCGGGACGGCGGCGAGATCCGTAACGGCTCGGACCTCCCCCGCATCGCGCGGGCCACCAAGATCCTCGATCTGGCGAAGGCTTACGGCATCCATTCATCGGAGTACGGCGACGACCCCGATCACGTGCCTGCGCCGTCGGACACGTACCACTACTGATCTCGGTGGCGTGTGAATGACGTGATGGCGCGGACGATTCCGCGTCCGGCGTACACCGCGGCAGCGACCGAGACCACGATCATCACGATGAACATGACCAGCCAGTTGCTGCGGCTGTGGCTGACGTTCCACCACACGATGGTGAACAGCACCGCGCAGATGAACACCACGATGTCGCGCCAGTTTCCTCGGTAGGACTGCGCGAGCTCCAGCAGCGACCGGTTCTTGTCGACGGCGGCGATCAGGTCGTCGACGCGGATGTCGATCACGCGTTGCAGTTCGGCGCGACGCTCGCTCTGCTCTGCCGGGAGACGTTCCAACAGGTCCATGTCCTGGTTGATCAGGGCCCTGACGTCTGGTCCGCGGAAGTTGCCCGCGACCACGCCGAGAAGTGCACCACCGGCGATCGGCGCTCCCGCGAGGGCAAGTTCGGCGAAACCAGGCATATCGTCTCCTCCGTCAGGCCATGAGCGTAACGGTCGACGTGGCCCGATCGTGTGACCTCACTGCGTCAACTGGGCGGCCACCGTCGCGCCGAGCTCCCAACACGCCTCGAGGTCAGCCTTCGTCGGGCGACCCGAAACCAGCACGTACTCAGCGGCTTTCACCCATCCGAGCCCGGTGGTGATGGCGGTGACACCTCGTTCGGCGCCCTCGGTGCCGTCGTTGCCGTGCAGGTACAGGCCGAACGGCCGCCCGCGCGTCGCGTCTAGGCATGGGTAGTAGCAGACGTCGAACGCGTGCTTGAGCGCGCCGCTCATGTAACCAAGGTTGGCGGGGGTGCCGAGCAGGTACCCGTCCGCCCCCAGCACGTCGGTCGGCGACACCGTCAACGCCGGTCGACGGACGACGTTGACGCCCTCGACCTCCGGTGTAGTGGCGCCGGACAGCACCGCCTCGAACATCTCCTGGGTGTGCGGTGACGGGGTGTGGTGCAGGATCAGCAGCGTCTTGCTCACTGCCGCTGCTCCTGCATCGCGACGGCCTTCTTCATCGTCTCCCTGGCCCGACCCCGGTCACCGGCGTAGTCGTAGGCGCGCGCCAGCCGATACCACCGCACCCAGTCGTCGGGGTGTTCCTCCACCTCGCCGCGCACGGTGTCGAAGAGTTCGTCGGCCGCCTCACGCTCGATCCGCCCCGACGGCCTGCGCGGAAGCGCGTCGACGTCGAGTTCCATGTTCTGCTCGCGTGCCAGACGGGCAAGCCGTTGGTGGGCGAAACCCGCACGGAGCGTGGCGATCAAGGCCCACAGCCCGATTACCGGAAGCAGGAAGATGGCGAGGCCGAGCCCGATCGCGGCGGGCCGACCCGAGGCGACGAGGAGCACACCGGCCCGGCCGAGTAGCACGAAGTACACCAGCATCGCCACGCACATCAAGCCGATCAGGACCTGGATGCGCAGCGCCCGCGAGCCGTCGCTCTTGCTCTTACTCACGTTCGTCGGTTCCTCGCGCGAGCGCTCGTCACAATCCCATGAGGGGTTCGATGCCGATCGTCAGCCCAGGATGGTCGGCGACGTTGCGCACGCCCAGCAATACGCCCGGCACGAAGGACGTCCGGTCCAGGCTGTCGTGGCGGATGGTCAGCGTCTCCCCCATGGTCCCGAACAGCACCTCTTGATGGGCGACGAGGCCGGCCAGTCGCACCGAGTGCACCCGGACGCCGTCCACGTCGGCGCCGCGCGCCCCCTCGATGCCGGTGCTGGTGGCATCGGGGCTGGGCGGCAACCCCTTTCGCGCCTCCGCGATCATCTGGGCGGTGCGGGTCGCCGTTCCCGACGGTGCGTCGGCCTTGAACGGGTGGTGCAGTTCGATCACTTCGGCGGACTCGAAGAAGCGCGCCGCCTGCCGGGCGAACTCCATCGACAGGACGGCGCCGATCGCGAAGTTTGGCGCGATGAGCACCGAGACGTCGGGCTTGTCGGCGAGCCAGGACCTGACCTGGGCGATGCGTTCGTCGGTGAACCCGGTCGTCCCGACCACGGCGTGGATGCCGGCGCCGACGAGGAATTCGAGGTTGTCCATCACGACGTCCGGATGGGTGAAGTCGACGACGACGTCGGTCTGGCTGTCGGTGAAAAGGGTCAACGGATCACCGGCGTCGACCCCCACCGAGAAGGTCAAGTCGTCGGCGGCCTCGACGGCGCCGACGATCGTCGCTCCGACCTTGCCCTTGGCACCCAGTACTCCCACTCGCATGGGGGCAGCCTACTTCGCCGCGCTCGGCGGCTACGAGCCGTCGTCGTCGGTGCTGGCGGCCAATCGTCGAAGGTCTCCCTCGGCGTCGGTGAGGGCCGACGAGGCGGCCCGAAGCGTGTCCGAGGCGGCCTGGGACTCTTGCTCCGCCTCTGCGTGATCGGCGTCCGCGAGGCTCAGTGCGCGTTCGGCGGCGCTAAGCGTCTCGAGGATCTTCTCGTACCGTCGGCGCGCGGTGGCGAGCGCGGCGGTTCGATCGGCGAGTGCCTCGCCGGCCGTGGCCATGGCCCGCTCGGCGGTCTGCACGGCGCGACGTGCCGATTCGACGCGGTCACGGGCGGCCTTTACCTCCCGGTCGTCGGGCGCCGGTGGTGGCGTCGGGGGTGAAATGACCTTGGCCTTGGCCTTGACCTTCGGAGCGGGGCCGACCGCGGTGACCGCGCCGAATTCGCCGAAACCCGACCACCTTTCGGCCTTCTCCAACCGTCCCAGCCGGCCCGCGACGTTGGGATCGGCGACGGCGGCCTGCAGCGTGCCCACGACGTCGTCACGCAGGGCGGCCGACGGGTGCGAGACCGCGGCAGCGGCGAATCCGGTTCGCACCAGCTCGTCGAGCAGTTTTCGTTGCGCGCCGGACAGTTCGCGGATCTTCGCGCCGTCCATCGCCGCGTGCGCCGCCCGCAGGTGCTGGCCCATCTCGTCGAGCCTGCTCGTGGCGGTCTCGTCGGCGCGGACGAGGGCGTTGACCACCCACGCCGCCGTCGTCGGCCGCCGCGCAGCGCCGATGGTCCGGGCCGCGTCGCGGTCGCCGCGCTTCTTGGCCTCGGCCACCAATTCCTTGCGTAGCTCGGTGAACTCCGCCGGGTCGACGCCGTAGAGCCGACCGATGTCGTCCTCGGTATTGATCCCCCGGTCGCTCCGCTCCTGCCCGCCGGCACTCACAGCGGGGACGCCCCTCGGAGGTGCTCGAAGATCAGCGACGTCTGGGTCCCCGCCACGTCGGCGTCGGAGTTGAGGTTCTCCACGACGAAGGACCGGAGGTCGTCGGTGTCGCGCGCGGCGACGTGGAGGAGGAAGTCGTCGGCACCGGCGAGGAAGTAGACGTCCATCACCTGGGGGCGCGTCCGGATGTTCTGGATGAAGCTGCCGATCTTGCCTCGCGCGTTCGCTTGCAGGCTGACCGAGATCATCGCCTGCATCGGCAGCCCGATGGCCGCCGGGTCGACGTCGGCGTGAAAACCGCGGATGACGCCGATCTCTTGGAGGCGCCGGACCCGGCCGTGACAGGTCGACGGCGCGATCCCGACGAGGTCCGCCAACGCGGTGTTCGACAGCCGCGCGTCACCGTGCAGCGCGGTCAGGAGACGTCGGTCGGTGGCGTCCAGATCGGCGGGTTGAACATTCTTCGACGGCTGGGGGCCTGAAGCGGTCATCTTCGAAGATCGTTCTGACATGGATCGACTTTATCGAATCTATGACGAACTTGTTGCCATGCATTCGTATGTTCTTCACAATTTAGCCAACAGACAACGACCTGAGGAGCTGTCATGCGCGTCGGAATCCCGACCGAGATCAAGAACAACGAGTACCGGGTGGCCATCACCCCGGCCGGGGTGGCGGAACTGACCCGCCGCGGCCACGAGGTACTCGTCCAGGCCGGTGCGGGCGAGGGCTCGGCGATCACCGACGGCGACTTCAAGGCCGCCGGCGCGCAGACCGTCGAGTCCGCGGACGCGGTCTGGGCCGACGCCGACCTGCTGCTCAAGGTCAAGGAGCCCATCGAGGCCGAATACGGCCGGATGCGCAAGGGCCAGACGCTGTTCACCTACCTCCACCTCGCGGCGTCGCGGCCGTGCACCGACGCGCTGATGGCGTCGGGCACCACCTCGATCGCCTATGAGACGGTGCAGACCCCCGACAACGCGCTGCCGCTGCTGGCCCCGATGAGCGAGGTCGCAGGCCGGCTCTCCGCACAGGTCGGCGCCTACCACCTGATGCGCACCCAGGGCGGCCGCGGCGTGCTCATGGGCGGCGTCCCCGGCGTCGCCCCGGCCAAGGTCGTCGTCATCGGTGGCGGCATGGCGGGCGACAACGCCGCCGCCGTCGCGTGGGGCATGGGCGCACACGTCACCGTGTTCGACCTGAACGTCAACACGCTGCGCAAGATCGACGCCGAGTACGGCGGCGCCATCGAGACCAGGTACTCGTCGGCGTTGGAGCTCGAAGAGGCCGTCAAACAGGCCGACCTCGTCATCGGCGCGGTGCTGGTCCCCGGCGCCAAGGCTCCCAAGCTGGTCACCAACTCGACCGTCGCCGGCATGAAGGCGGGCGCCGTCCTGGTGGACATCGCGATCGACCAGGGTGGTTGCTTCGAGGACTCGCGTCCGACCACGCACGACGATCCGACGTTCGCCGTGCACGACACGGTCTTCTACTGCGTGGCCAACATGCCGGGCGCCGTTCCCCGCACGTCGACCTTCGCCCTGACCAACGCGACGATGCCGTACGTCGTCAAGCTCGCCGACAAGGGCTGGAAGGCCGCCTGCGCCGCGGATTCCGCGCTGGCCAAGGGTCTTTCGACCCACGAGGGCGCACTGGTTTCCGAGCAGGTCGCCGCCGACCTCGGGCTGCCGTTCACCGATCCGGCCGGGTTGCTGGTCTAAGTCGTATCCGCCTCACCTCGGCTGACGCCGTCACGACGCCAGCCGGGAGGTGGTTGAACTTGACACCTGTCAAGTAAGCTGTGGGCATGCTGCTCACCGACGTTCTGCCCGACGCGCCCACCACGACGACCGAGGCGTTGGCGATCTACGACGCCGCACCCGCCGTCGAGCCGGGCTTCATGATCGGGACGTGGCACGGCGCCGAGCTGCCGACGAACCATCCGTTGGACGGCATGCTGGCCGCCAGCGGATGGTGGGGCAAGCAGTTCGTCGATGCCGAGACCGTCCACCCCCTGCTGTTTCCGACGGCCGACGGTTCGGCACTGTGGGCGCTGAACCCGGCGCTGGCCTTCGGTGGGCTCGGCGTGGCCACCCGCGTCCCAGGACTCAAGAGCCGCAACTTTTCCGGCGCGATCGCGAAGCTCAAGCCGGTGCTCGGCACCACCGCGCCCAAGGCGCGGCTGCGCACGACGCGCTACCGCGGCGTGGACACCGCCACCATGGTCTACGACCAACTGCCGATCAACGACGTGTTCCGGTTGCTCGACGACGCGCCGGGCTCCGAGACCGTGATGGGTGCCATGGACCTGCGTGGGTCGGCCCGGCCGTACTTCTTCGTGCTCCGGCGCGACGAGTCGCTGCGGGTTGGCTAACCCGCCAACAGGTACGGCAGTACCAGTGTGGTGACCTCGGCGACGAGCGACCGGAGGTCGTGGGCCTCGGGGTCGTCGGTCCGCGACCTGGTCATGATCGACAGCAGGGCACGTCGACCGTCCGGGCCGTAGACGACACCCACGTCGTTGGTGCTGCCGTAGGCGCCACCGCCGGTCTTGTCGGCACTGGTCCACCCCGCCGGTAGACCGGCCCGCAGGCTCGAGGTTTGATTGCCGCGCATCCACCGCTCGAGTTGGTCCCGGTGCGGAACGTCCAGGACGTCGCCCGTCAGCAGCCGCTGGTACCCCGCGCCGAGCGCACGGGGCGAGCTGGTGTCACGCGGATCACCGGGAACGGCGGAGTTCAGGTCGGTCTCCCACCGGTCCAGGCGGGTCCGGTCGTCGCCGAGCGTGCGTGCGAAGGTGGTGACCGCGGACGGCCCACCGATGATGCGCAGCAGCCAATTGCCCGCGGTGTTGTCGCTACGTTGCAGCGCCGCCTCGCACAGTTCGCCGATCGTCATGTTCTGACCGACCCGTGTCTCGGTGATCGGCGAATTCGCCACCAGGTCACCCGCTTCGATCGTCACCGCGTCGGTCAGGTGCAGCGCTCCGGTCTGATCCTTCTGCAGCACCTTGGCCGCCGCGTACGCCTTGAACGTCGAGCACATGGCGAACGGCTCGTCGGCGCGGTTGGTGACCTGGCGGCCGTTCTCCAGGTCGACGGCCCAGACCCCGACGAACGCGTCGAAGCGATTCTCGAGTGCCGCGATGCCGTCGGCGACAGCAGGTTTGGGGTCGGAAGACGGCGGCGGCTCGGCGTGCGTCGGCGTCGCCGCACACGCCGCCAGACCAGCCACCGCGCCGGCACCGATCAACAGTCCGCGCCGCGAGATGACCGATCCCATCAGCCGGCGATCGACCGAAGTGCTTGCGGCAGTGACTTCTTCGACCGATGCGGCCCCAGCACGGCGGCACCGTACGGCCGGGCCAACAGTTGCTTGGCCACCGCGTTCACCTCTTCGAGGTTGACGGCGTCGATAAGGGCCAACGTCTCGTCGATGCTGCGGTGCGTGCCGAAGTTGAGCTCACTGCGTCCGATGCGATGCATCCGCGAGCCGGAGTCCTCCAAGCCGAGCACCAAGCCACCGCGCAACGAGCCCTTGGCGATTCGGCACTCGGCTTCGGTGATCCCGTCCCTGGCCACCTCGGCCAGCACGTCCGAGGCGACCTGGGTCACCTCGTCGAACCGCTCGGGCAGACAGGCGGCGTACACCGACAGCGCTCCAGCGTCGGAGAAGGTGTCGATGCTGGAGTAGACGGAGTAGGCGAGCCCGCGCGTCTCCCGAATCTGTTGAAACAGACGTGAACTCAGCCCGCCACCCAAAGCGCTGTTGAGCACCGAGAGTGCCCATCGGTGGTTCCAGTGCCGGCCAGGGGTACGCACGCCGAGGAACACGTGCGTCTGTTCGCCGTCGCGGTTGACCAGTTGGAGGCTCGGCCTGCCCGGCACCCGACCGGTGCCCTTGCGAGGTGCCACGGGTTCACGATCGGAGCGCAGTCGCGGACCGAAGTGCTCCTTGACCAACGCCACCACCTGATCGTGGTCGACGTTGCCCGCCACCGCGACCACCATGCGTTCCGGTGTGTAGCGCCGCACGTGGAACGAATGCAGCTGCGTCCTGGTCATCGTCGAAATCGATTCGACGCTGCCGATCACCGGACGGCCCACCGGATGGTCCCCGAACATCGCCGACAGGAAGACGTCCCCGAGGGTGTCCTCGGGATCGTCGTCGCGCATGGCGATTTCCTCGAGGACGACGTCGCGCTCGACCTCGACGTCGTCGCTGGCGCATCTGCCCCGGAGCACCACGTCGGCGACCAGGTCGACGGCCAACTCGAGGTCGGTGTCGAGGACGTGCGCGTAATAGCAGGTGTGCTCGCGCGCGGTGAAGGCGTTCAACTCGCCGCCGACGGCGTCGACGGCCTGGGCGATCTGGACCGCCGAGCGCGTCGGCGTCGACTTGAACAGCAGATGCTCGAGGAAGTGGGCGGCGCCGGCCACGCTATGACCTTCGTCGCGTGACCCGACACCCACCCACACACCCACGGACGCCGAGCGCACCGACGGGACGAACTCCGTGACTACCCGGAGTCCGCCCGCCAGTGTGCTGCGGCGAACGTGGTTTATTGGCCCCGCGGACTCGAGGAGCGATGAATCAGTTGATCGCGGCATCTGCGGGTTCGGCACCCGTATCCGTCGAGACGTCGGCGTCGGGGGTGGCGTCGGCCGCCCCGGCTTCGGCGTCTTCGGCAACCAGCACCAAGGAGATCTTGCCGCGGTTGTCAATGTCGGCGATCTCCACGCGGAGCTTGTCACCGACCTTGCAGACGTCCTCGACCTTGTTGATCCGCTTGCCGCGGCCCAACTTCGAGATGTGGACCAGGCCGTCACGACCGGGCAGCAGCGACACGAACGCACCGAAGTCGGTGGTCTTGACGACGGTTCCGAGGAACCGCTCCCCGATCTTGGGCAGCTGCGGGTTGGCGATCGCGTTGATCAAGTCGATCGCGGCCTGCGCCGATTCGCCGTTGGAGGCGCCCACGAACACGGTGCCGTCGTCCTCGATCGAGATCGACGCACCCGTCTGCTCGGTGATCGAGTTGATCATCTTGCCCTTGGGCCCGATGACCTCGCCGATCTTGTCGATCGGCACCTTGATCGTGGTGATCCGCGGTGCGTACAGGCTCATCTCGTCGGGCTCGTCGATGGCCTCGGCCATGACCTCGAGAATCGTGATGCGCGCATCCTTGGCCTGTGCCAGCGCGCCGGCCAGGACCTTGGACGGGATGCCGTCGAGCTTGGTGTCGAGCTGCAGTGCGGTGACGAAGTCCTTGGTGCCTGCGCACTTGAAGTCCATGTCGCCGAACGCGTCCTCTGCGCCGAGGATGTCGGTCAGGGTGACGAAGCGACGCTCCGTCTTGCCGTCGACCTCGACGTCATCGGAGACGAGGCCCATCGCGATACCCGCGACCGGCGCCTTCAGCGGCACACCGGCGTTGAGCAGCGACAGGGTCGAGGCACACACCGAGCCCATCGACGTCGAGCCGTTGGAGCTCAGCGCCTCCGACACCTGGCGGATGGCGTACGGGAACTCCTCGATGCTCGGCAACACCGGCATCAGGGCGCGCTCGGCGAGCGCTCCGTGGCCGATCTCGCGACGCTTCGGCGAGCCGACGCGGCCGGTTTCACCGGTCGAGTACGGCGGGAAGTTGTAGTGGTGCATGTAGCGCTTGGACGTTTCCGGTCCGAGCGAGTCGATCTGCTGCGCCATCTTGACCATGTCGAGGGTGGTGACGCCCATGATCTGGGTCTCGCCACGCTCGAACAGGGCGCTGCCGTGCGCACGCGGGATGACGGCGACCTCGGCCGACAGCGCGCGGATGTCGGTGATGCCGCGGCCGTCGATGCGGAAGTGGTCGGTCAGGATGCGCTGGCGGACCAGCTTCTTGGTCAGCGAGCGGAACGCCGCGCCGATTTCCTTCTCGCGACCGGCGTAGGTCTCGGCGAGGCGCTCGAGCACCTCGACCTTGATCTGGTTGCTGCGCTCGTCGCGCTCTTCCTTGCCTGCGATGGTGAGCGCCTTGGACAGCTCGTCGGTGGCCACCGAGGACACGGCGTAGAACACGTCGTCCTGGTAGTCCGGGAACACCGGGTAGTCGGCGACCGGCTTGGCGGCGCTGTCGGCCAGCTCCTTCTGTGCGTCGCACAGGGCGGCGATGAACGGCTTGGCGGCTTCGAGGCCCTCGGCCACGACGGCCTCGGTGGGCGCACCGGCGCCACCGGCGATGAGCTCGATGACCCGGTCGGTGGCCTCGGCCTCGACCATCATGATGGCGACGTCGTCGCCCGCCTTGCGACCGGCGACGACCATGTCGAACACGGCGCCCTCGAGCTGCTCGACGGTCGGGAAGGCGACCCACTGGCCGTCGATGAGCGCGACGCGCACGCCACCGACGGGACCGGAGAACGGGATGCCCGAGATCTGGGTGGACGCGGATGCGGCGTTGATGGCCAGCACGTCGTACAGGTCCTTGGGATCAAGGCTCAGGATGGTGACGACGACCTGAATCTCGTTGCGCAGACCCGAGATGAACGTCGGGCGCAGCGGCCGGTCGATCAGACGGCAGGTCAGGATCGCGTCGGTGGACGGACGGCCCTCGCGACGGAAGAACGAACCGGGGATGCGTCCCGCGGCGTACATGCGCTCTTCGACGTCGATGGTCAGTGGGAAGAAGTCGAAGTGATCCTTGGGCTGCTTGCTGGCCGTGGTGGCGCTCAGCAGCATGGTCTCGTCGTCGAGGTAGGCGACGACGGCGCCGGCGGCCTGCTTGGCCAGCCGGCCGGTCTCGAAGCGAATGGTGCGGGTGCCGAAGGTCCCGTTGTCGATCACGGCGGTGGATTCGAAGACGCCGTCTTCGATTTCAGTTGCAGACATACGTGTGTCAGGCCTCTTTGGTTCTCGTGTGGTGCTGTCTCGCACCCCTTTTTTCGCGCGTCACGCACGAGAACCCGGGAAATGCCGACGGCCGTCGATCGAAGCGGTCGGAGCCGCCCCTTTCGCGGGGCTCCGGCAGCCACTACCGAAGACCGCCCATTCGAAGACGGGTCCTGCCGGTGACGCACTGGAACGGTGCCCGCGGATATGCGCGAACCGCACCGACGTTCGAGCCAGAACAGGCTCAAAACATGTTCATGTTACACCGCGACGATCGTCGAACCCGCAGGCGGCTCGCGGTTAGGAGACGTCTTCGACGCACACCGTGAACTGGCGCACGTCGTAGGCGTAGCCGATTCCGGTGGCGCACTGGTCGACGTTGGCCACCTCGCGCATGATCTGGGTGGCACGTTGGCGATTCGGCACGGCCCGGTCGTTGCAGTCGACCCGCACGGGATCGCGGCCGTTCTCCGGGTCGATGCTCATGCAGCCACCGACCACCCAGTCGACGTCCATGCAGATCGTCGAGCCAGATCCACTGAAGGAACTGCGCATCGAGTAATACGTGTCGACGTCCATCGGACAGTCATCGGTCCTTTGGACCACGTCGACGACGCGGAAGTTGGACTCCGGGCTGCCGCACTGTACTCGGGCGGTTTCCGGTCGGTCCGGCGGGCCGCCGACCTTCAGGCAGTCCCCTACCTGCATGTCGGCGGCTGCCGCGGACGAACACCCCGCCACCGTCATCGCCGTGGCGATGACGGCGAGCAGGGTCTTCATCTGAAGACTTGCGAGACTAGCGGCGCAGGCCCAGGCGCTCGATCAGCGAGCGGTACCGCGCCACGTCGACCGCGGCGATGTACTTGAGCAGACGACGACGGCGGCCGACGAGCAGCAGCAGTCCACGACGCGAGTGATGATCGTGCTTGTGCATCTTCAGATGCTCGGTGAGATCGGAGATGCGCTTGGTCAGCATGGCGACCTGGGCTTCCGGCGAACCGGTGTCCGTCTCGTGCAGGCCGTACTGGCCGAGGATTTCTTTTTTCTGCTCGGTGGTGAGCGACATGAAACAAACTCCATCCATGGGTTCGCGAATTACATCGAAGGCGAGGCCGCCGCGAACTGCAGCACACGCTGGGTCGCCGGGGAGTCTAACAGCGCTGCGCCGCGCGAACCGAATCGTCTAGGAGTCGGAGAGGATCGTGCGGGCCCGCAGGGTGTCGCGGTCCATCGCCACCACGAGGTCGTCGACCGACCCGAACTTCTCCTGCCCGCGGATGCGCGACACGAAGTCGACGGCGACGTGCTGGCCGTACAGATCGGCCTCGGTGTCCAGGACGTAGGCCTCCACGGTCCTGGTGCGGCCCGAGAAAGTGGGATTGGTGCCGACCGACACCGCCGCCTGATAGCGCTTGCCTGGGGTGACGGTTCCCATCACGGGTCCGTGGCCCAGCACGGTGAACCAGGCGGCGTAGACGCCGTCTGCGGGGATTGCCGAGTACATCGGCGGTGCGACGTTGGCGGTTGGATATCCCAGGCCCTTGCCCCGCCCGTCGCCGCGCACGACGACGCCCTCGACGCGGTGTGGTCTGCCAAGCGCCTCGGCCGCGGCGACGACGTCACCGGCGTCGACGCAGGATCGAATGTAGGTCGACGAGAAGGTGACGGTCCCGTCGCGATCGGTGTCGGACACCTCGTGCACCAGCGACAGGCTCTCCACCGCGAACCCGGCCCGCTCGCCGGCCTTGCGGAGCATCGTCACGTTGCCGCCGGCCTTCTTGCCGAAGGTGAAGTTCTCGCCGACCACGACCTCGACGACGTGCAGCCGCTCGACGAGCAGCTCGTGGATGTACCGCTCGGGGGTCAGCTTCATGAAGTCGGAGGTGAACGGCATGACCAGGAACACGTCGACGCCCATCTCCTCGACGAGTTCGGCGCGTCGGGTCAGCGTCGTGAGCTGAGCCGGGTGATTGCCGGGGAAGACCACTTCCATCGGGTGGGGGTCGAAGGTCATCAGCACCGTCGGCACGCCACGGGACCGGCCCGCCTTCACCGCGTGGTTGATCAGTTCGGCGTGCCCTCGGTGGACACCGTCGAACACACCGATCGTGACGACACACCTGCCCCAGTCCGTGGGGATCTCGTTTTGGCCCCGCCAGCGCTGCACGACGGCAAGCCTACGACGCGTCGATGCGGCTGGCACCGTCAGATGCCCGGACGGGCGGCGGATTGCCTAAACTCCTGTGATTATGAGCTCCGACGACACCGCACGAGACTTGTCTTCGGTTGCCCAGGACTACCTGAAGGTGATCTGGACCGCGCAGGAGTGGTCGGTCGACAAGGTCAGCACGAAGATGCTGGCCGAGCGCATCGGAGTGTCGGCCAGCACGGCGTCGGAATCCATTCGCAAGCTTGCCGATCAGGGCCTGGTCGACCACGAGAAGTACGGCGCCGTGACGCTCACCGACGCCGGTCGCCTTGCCGCCCTTGCGATGGTGCGCCGCCACCGGTTGATGGAGACCTTCCTGGTGCGTGAACTCGGGTACGGCTGGGACGAGGTGCACGACGAGGCCGAAGTGCTCGAGCACGCGGTGTCCGACCGAATGCTGGACCGCATCGACGCCAAGCTGGGCTTCCCCACCCGCGACCCGCACGGCGACCCGATCCCCGCTGCCGACGGCAGGGTGCCTGCACCGGATGCCCGGCAGTTGTCGATGTGCCGGGACGGCGACGCGGCTACGGTGGCCCGCATCTCCGACGCCGACC
>Ga0247732_10000128_pt1 | contig 49614 bp, 51 predicted proteins | sample UWRJL163409C2_FD_180940 | JGI IMG/M metagenome (GOLD analysis project Ga0247732, IMG submission 180940) | Plant litter microbial communities from Arlington Agricultural Research Station in Wisconsin, United States - UWRJ-L163-409C-2 | ecosystem: Environmental > Terrestrial > Plant litter >...
GTATTGCGCCAGCTCAACACCGAGTTTCCGACGGAAGAGCTCTCACTCAACGAGTACGACGTGCTCTTCAACCTCTCTCGGCAGCCCGATCGCAAGCTGCGGCTGCGTGAGCTCAACAAGCACCTAATGCTGACCCAGCCCAGCGTGAGCCGCCTAGTCGACCGCCTGGTGGAGCGCGGACTTGTCACCAAGGAGAGCGACCCCGGCGACGGCCGCGGCACGGTCGTCTGCCTCACCGCCGAGGGCCACACACTATTCCGTCGCGTCGCCGTCATCCACGCCGAGTCGATCCGTCGCCGTGTTGGCGGCACGCTCTCGCCCGACGAACTGCACCAGTTGATGGCGCTCACCGACAAGCTTCGGCTCGGCTCCAGCTCGTGACGAGCGTCGTCTGGCTGCGCGACGACTTACGCGTGGCAGACAACCCGGCCCTGCGGGCGGCGAGCGATCGCGGCCAGCCGGTCGTGGTTCTGTACGTGCTTGATGACAGCGGCGACAGCATCCGTGCGCTCGGTGGGGCGAGCCGGTGGTGGCTGCACCACTCGCTGGCGGCGCTGCGAGAGCAGCTCGAGGCGATCGGCGGGGCACTCACGGTGCGACGCGGCCGCGCGGCCGACGTCGTGCCCGCCGTCATCGCCGACGCGAGCGCCGATGCCGTGTTCTGGAACCGCCGCTACACCGCAGCCAAAGACACGGATGCCGCACTGAAGACGTCGCTGCGCGCCGCCGGAATCGAGGTGCAGAGCTTCCAGGCCGCACTGCTGTTCGAGCCGTGGACGGTCACCACTGCCGAGGGCAACCCGTACAAGGTCTTCACTCCGTTCTGGAAGGCGTGCCTCGAGCGCGGGGTCGCGCGGCCTCCCCTTGATGCGCCCACCGCTCTCGACGGGGTCGACCTGCGAAACGACGAGCTCGACCTGCTGCCGACGACACCGGACTGGGCGGGCGGCCTGCGCGAGACGTGGACCCCGGGCCAGGCGGGCGCGATGGCGAACCTCGAGGCCTTCGCTGCCGAGGGGCTCGCCGACTACCACCTGCGTGACCAGCCGGGGGTGGAGGCCACGAGTCACCTCAGCCCGCACCTGCGCTTCGGCGAGATCTCGCCCTTCCAGGTCTTTCACCGCATCGAGCACGGCCCGCTCACCGGGGCTGCCCGCGCGAATGCCGCCAAGTTTCTCAGCGAGGTGGGCTGGCGGGAGTTCAACGCCAACATCCTGTTCCATTTTCCGCAATTGCCGACAAAGAACTTTCGCAGCGAGTTCGACGCCTTCGGATGGGGCAGCGACTATGACGACGAGCTGGCGGCGTGGCAGCAGGGCCGCACCGGTATCCCGCTTGTGGATGCCGGCATGCGCGAGCTCTGGCACACCGGCTACATGCACAACCGGGTGCGAATGGTCGCCGCGAGCTTTCTCATCAAGAATCTGCTCATCGACTGGCGTGTGGGCGAACAGTGGTTCTGGGATTGCCTCGTCGATGCCGACGAGGCGAGCAACGCGGGCAACTGGCAGTGGGTCGCTGGCAGCGGCGCGGATGCCGCCCCCTACTTTCGGGTGTTCAACCCGGTGTTGCAGCAGGAGAAGTTCGACTCGCACGGCGACTACGTGCGCCGGTGGGTTCCCGAGTGGGGAACCGCTGACTACCCCGAGCCGATCGTCGACCTCAAGGCATCGCGGGCCGAGGCCCTTGCGGCGTACGAGGCCGTGAAGGCGGCTAGGTAGCCTTCAACGACGGAGAGCCCAGCACCTTCTCGACCTGCAGCACGATGACCACGCGCTCGGGGTTCTCGCGCGGTGGGCGATAGCGCTCGGTGTAGCGGTCGACGCCGAGCTGCACCTGCACGGGCTCGACCTCAATGGTCGCCGCGCCCTGCAGGGTGAGCCAGCGAATGCCGTCCACCTGCGAGATGCTCGCCCGGCTATCGGCACGGATGTTGGCCACCTTGCGCGAGCCGCCCCCGGTGATCACGCGAGCGACCCCATCGCGGTAGGTGAAGCCGATCGCCACCACGTGGATGCGCCCGTCGCTGCCCATCGTCGAGAGGGTGGCGAGGTGACGCTCGGTGACGAAGGCGAGCCCCTCGTCAGAGAGAAATGGATCGGTGGGCATGGTCGAAAGCCTATGTCAGGGATCTTTGAGGAAACTCTCTAAACGACAGCCGACCTGCTCTTTCTCGCGCGGTCGGCCTCCAAATGCGGCGCGGTAGACCAAACCTTCTAACCGGCCTCAGCGGAGACCTTCTTGCACGCCGGGACACCCCGGCAGCACGAAATGAAGGAGTTCATCATGAACAACATCACGAAGAAGACCGCGTTTGGCCTCACCGGCGTTGCTGCCGCAACCATCATGGTTGCTGGCTTTGCGTCTCCCGCAATGGCGGACGACGTCACCTCGAGCCACGACTACAGCTCGACGTCGACCTCGACCAACCTGGCCGACCTCTTCCGCACCGGTGACGTCAGCAATGACTCGCCGGTCGTGCTCGCACCCGCCGTTGACGCAGGGGACGTGCTCTCGGGCAACGCTCTGCTCAGCGGCAACGATGTGTCCGCACCCGTCGCCTCAGGCAACGACACCGCGGTCTCTGACATCGGCAACGTCTCTGACGTTGGCCAGGTCTCGGACATCGGTAACGGAACCTCGGTCAGCGGTGGCGACATCGGAACCCAGGTTGACGACCTCGTTGACGGTGGCGACATCGGCACGAACGTCGACAACCTCGTTGGCGGCATCCTCGCCGACCTTGGCATCGAGGACTAACCTCCCCGCTGCCATTGTCGAACGCCCCGCGCCCGAGCGCGGGGCGTTCCTCGTTTAAGCCGTGGTCTTGCTCTTCTTCAGCTCGGCGAGCTGGGCGGCCTCGAGCGCCTCGGCCTCCTCGCCGCCGATCGCCTCGCCGCGGGCGACGAGACCGGCCTCATCCGACAGCTTGATCTGCTTGAGGAAGAGGGACAGCAGGAAGGCCAGCCCGATGAAGGGCAGGAGGTACCAGAAGACGGGGGCGAGGGCATCCGCGTAGGCCGTGACGACACCGAGGCGCAGCTCGTCGGGCAGCGCGTTGAGGGTCTGCGGGTCGAGGGTGGCTGTCGCGTTCTGCGCGGCCTCGGCGGTCGCTCCCGCACCGGTGAAGACGTCCCGAAGGTTGTCGGTCAGGCGGGTGGTGAAGATGGTGCCGAACACGGCGACGCCGAGTGACGCCCCCACCTCACGGAAGTAGTTGTTCGTGCTCGTCGCGGTGCCGACCATGTGCGGGCTCACCGAGTTCTGCGACACGAGAACAACGACCTGCATGATGAGGCCTAGACCGGCGCCGAAGACGAAGAGGAACGCGCAGATCAGCCAGATCGGGGTGTCGGCGCTCAGCGTCGTGAACGCGACCATCGCCGCGGCGGTGACCAGCGTGCCGATGATCGGGAACAGCTTGTACTTGCCCGTCTTGGTGATCGCGATACCGGAGGCGATCGACGTGCCGATGAGGCCGACCATCATCGGGATCATCAGCAGACCGGATGCCGCCGCCGAGGTTCCCGACGACATCTGCAGGAAGGTGGGCACGAATCCAATCGCCGAGAACATGCCGAGGCCGAGCGTCAGGCCGATGAGTGTGGCGTTGACGAAGGTCGGGTTCTTGAACAGGCTCAGCGGGATGATCGGGTCCTTTGCCCGCGACTCGGTGAGCACAAAGAGGCCAGCCGCGACAACCATGCCGGCGCCGAAGAGCCAGGTCTGGATCGCGCCCCAGCCGAACTCGCCGTCGCCCCCGAAGTCGGTGAAGAAGATGAGGCAGGTGGTGAAGGCGCTGAGAAAGACGACGCCGAGAATGTCGATCGGTGCGGTCGCCTTCTTGTTCGGCAGTCGCAGGGTGAACCAGGCGATGGCGAATGCGGCGATGCCCACCGGGATGTTGATGTAGAACGCCCACTGCCAGGTGAGGTGGTCAACGAAGAAGCCGCCGAGCAGGGGTCCACCGATAGCGGAGAGGCCGAAGACGGCGCCCAGCGGGCCGAGGTACTTACCGCGCTCGGATGCGGGAACGATGTCGGCGATGATCGCCTGCGACAGAATCATCAGGCCGCCACCACCGAGCCCCTGAATCGCGCGGAAGATGATCAGCTGCGTGAAGTCACCCGCAAATGCGCAGCCCACGGATGCGATGGTGAACAGCGCGATCGCCACGAGGAAGAGGTTGCGGCGCCCGAGCACGTCGCCGAACTTGCCGTAGACCGGCATGACGATCGTGGTCGCCAGAAGGTAGGCAGTGGTCAGCCAGACCTGGTGCTCGACCCCGCCGAGCTGCCCGACGATCGTCGGCATCGCCGTCGACACAATGGTCTGGTCGAGGCTCGAGAGCAGCATTCCGGCAATGAGGGCGCCGAAGATGATCCAGATTCTGCGCTTGGTGAGAAGCAGAGGCCCCTCGGTGGTGGCGGTGGTCATTGCTGGTCCTTTCGGTGGTTAGGGGTCGCCAGCACGTCGCGAAGGGCGGCGAGCGAAGTCGTCATGGTGGTGCGGAGATCTGTCGTGCCCTGCTCGAGCAGGGATTCGACGCTGGTACGCATGAGCGAGGAGAAGAGTGAGACAACTGCTCGAACCCGCGGGTCGGTGGTGGCAACACCCTCGCGCGCGGCGACGAGTTCGCCGAGCTGCTGCTCTCGCTCGCGACTCATGCCGAGCGCACGCGCGAGCAACCGCGGCTCACGCTCGAGGGCGGCGATGAACTCGGTGTGGTCGGCCAGGGTGATGCCCAGCTGCTCGGTCATCTCACCGGCGAGCGAGACCAGATCGTCGAGCACGGCGGGCCAGCCACGAGAGCCCAGCGCCAGAAAGCTGGCGGCAAGGCGCTCGATCTGCTCGCTCTCGTCGACCCCGAGAACCGCCTCGTCTTTCGACGGAAAGTAGTTGAAGAAGGTACGGCGCGAGATGCCGACCTCGTCGCACAGCTCCTCGATGGTGAAGCCGCTGAGGCCGCGCTCGGCCGTCAGGCGTCGGGAGACGGAGGTGAGCTGCGCGGTGGTCGCGGCGCGACGCACGGCTATTGCACTCTGGGACATAGAGTGCAGTTTTGCACTCTCTAAGAGAAAGTGCAAATCTCTCGCCGAATGCCCCGGTGTCAGCTCGCGCCGGTCACCATCCACGCTCTGCCCCTCGCCCGAAGCGACAGGGTCAGCAGACGGGCGCCGAGGTAGCCCCCGAAGAAGGCGAGCGCGAGAGCGAGCAGAGCGACGCTGCCACTCGGCGACAGCACGGTGATAACCACCAGCAGTGGCAGGAGCGCCGCGAGGTTGATCACCCCGCTGATCGCGAGGTACCGCGCGTCACCTGCCCCGATGAGCACGCCGTCGAGCACGAAGACGAGTCCGGCGATCGGCTGGGCAATGGCGAGCACGATCAGTGCTGGCTGAACGAGCGCGCTCAGCGCCGAATCCCCGGTGAACAGCAGCCCGATTACGCCAGAGCACACGGCGATGAGGATGCCGACCACGGCTCCGAAGCCGGCGCCCCACACCAGCGTGCGACCGAGCACTCGCCGCACCTCGTCGATGCGGCCCGCACCGAGCCCACTGCCGACAAGCGCCTGCGCGGCGATAGCGAGGGCGTCGAGGGCGAAGGCCGCTGTGCTGAAGATAACGAACACCACCTGGTAGCCGGCGAGCTCGACCGTACCGAGCCCGCTCGCCACGGCGACCGTCAGAAGAAAGGCGATGCGCAGGCTCAGCGTGCGAAGAAAAAGCCAGCCGCCGGCCCGAGCGGAGCCGCGCACACCGTCGCGTCGAGGCCCGATCGACGCCGAGTGCCGGGCTGCGAGGCGCGCGACAACCACGAGGTAGCCGACCACCATGAGCCACTGCGCAACCACGGTGCCGATGGCCGACCCGGCGATTCCGAGGCCAAAGCCGTAGATGAGCAGCCAGTTGAGTGCGCCGTTGATGACGAAGCCCGCGCCGGCGATCCACAGCGGGGTAACGGTGTCGTGCATGCCACGCAGCAGGCCGGTTGCCGCAAACACCAACAGCATTGCTGGCAGCCCGAGCATCGAGATTGCGAGGTAGGTGGCGGCCTCGGTCGCAACCTCGGGTGCCGGGGTGAAGGCGGCGACAAGCACGGGGGTCGCGATCGAGCCGAGAACCGCGAGAACGATGCCGAGCCCGAGGGCGAGCCACATGCCGTCAATGCCAACCGAAACCGCCCGTGTGGGGTTGCCCGCACCCACCCAGCGGGCGACCGCGGGCGTCGTTGCGTAGGCGAGAAACACCATGAGGCCAACGATCGTCTGCAGCACGGCCGCGGCGATGCCGAGGCCGGCGAGCTGCGTGAGGCCAAGGTGGCCAACGAGCGCGGAGTCGACGATGAGAAAGAGGGGCTCGACGATCAGCGCGCCGAGCGCGGGAAGGGCGAGGCCGAGAATCGAGCGATTGAGGGTGGGGGGCGCCATTGTCGCTCCTTGGTTAGTCATCCACCAGTATGGTTGCCCGGCTAGCTGCCGCGCTCAAGCCGGGCGAGCGCCCATCAGGCCTACGGCCGTCGCTGCGCCCTTTGCGGCGCTGAGGGCAACGTGACTTCACTCTCCGCCCCAAGGTGGGCACGTTCGGGAGCGGCAAGACCCGGTTCGGGCAGAAAAGTGCGGGCTAGAGGGGCGGGCGGGCTCCCACGGCCGAGACAGCCTGCGCGGCGAGACGCGCGCCTGCACCGGCGGCCGTGACGGGGTCAGCGCCGTGCAGCAGTGCGGCGACGAAGCCGGCCGTGAACGCGTCGCCCGCGCCGGTCGGGTCGACGATGGTGGTCGCGACGGCCTCGACCAGCGTGCCGTTGATGAGAACACCCTCGCGATCCATCGTCACGGCGACGATCGGGAACGGCAGCTCGGCGCCGAGCACGGCCGCCTCCTCCTTGTTGGGCACGAGGGTGGTGGCGCCGGCGATCGCCTCGAGAAAGCGCGAAACCCCGTAGTCGAGCAGGAAGCCCGCGCTGCCCGGGTCGACCGAGACCTGGAGGCCAGCCGCCCGGGCACGCTCGATGAGGGCGGTGACCGGGGCGGCATCCGCTCGTTGGAACAGGCTGTAGCCGGTGAGGTGGAGGGCATCGAATCCGGCGACGTCAACGAGCGAGAGGTCGACGGCGTCATTGGCTCCGCGCGAGGTGAGCATCGTGCGGGTCTCACCATCGACGATGATGACGATCGCGCCCGTCGGCAGCGTCGGGTGCCCCTGCAGCCGCGGCACCACCCCGTACTGCTCGAAGACCGCGCTGTGGCGGGCAACGTCGGCCTGCGCGACCATGCCGACGAATTCGACGTCGACGCCGAGGTGGCCGAGCCAGCTCGCGGTGTTGCCCGCGGATCCGCCCGGGGTCGACCGGATGTCGCTCACGGTGTCGGTATCGGGCCGAATGGGCCCATGCGGCACGACGATCACATCGTCGATGACGTCACCGACGACGAGAACCTTAGGCAAGCGCTGCCCAGGCGGTCGCGATGTCTGCCGCGACGCGCACGTTATTGCGGGCGAGGTCGAGGTTCACCTCGAGGCTGCGGCCGCCACTGAGCTCGACGATCTTCAGCAGCAGGAAGGGCGTCACCGCCTTGCCCGTCACCCCGGCCTCATCGGCCAGCCGAAGAGCCTCAGTGAGGATGCGGTCATGCTCCTCGCGCTCCCACGCCTGGCTCTCGGGCACCGGGTTCGCGACGACGATTCCCTGTCCGTGGCCGAGGTCGTCCTGGGACTTCATCACCGCCGCCACCTCTGCGGCGGTGTCGACCGCCCAGTCGAGGGTGAACTCGCTCTCGCGCAGCCAGAAGCTGGGGAAGATCTTCGTGCCGTAGCCGATGACGGGAACGCTCAGCGTCTCGAGGCGCTCGAGGGTCGCGGCGATGTCGAGCACCGACTTGACGCCGGCGCTGACGACGGTGATCGGGGTGACGGCGAGGGTCGAGAGGTCGGCCGACTCGTCGAAGGTTTCGTTGGCACCGCGGTGCACTCCTCCGAGGCCGCCGGTCGCGAAGACCCGCACTCCTGCAAGGGCCGCGAGGTGGCTGGTCGCGGCGACAGTGGTTGCTGCGCTGGTCTTGGTCGCCGCGATGATCGGGAGGTCACGAACGGAGGCCTTGGCGAGGTCGTCTTCGGCGATGCGGCGGACGCCCTCGGCATCCAGACCGATGTGGGGAACACCGTCGAGCACCGCGATCGTTGCGGGCGTGACGCCCTTGTCGCGCAGGATCTGCTCGAACTCGAGGGCGGCCTCGTGGTTGCGCGGTCGCGGAAGGCCGTGCGAGATGATCGTCGACTCGAGGGCGACAACGGGGCGGTGCGAGGCGAGGGCCTCGGCGACTTCAGTGGATACGACGAAGGGAGTAGACATTCGCTCCAGATTACCGGTCAGCCCTTGTGCTGCTGCCGGTACCGGAACGGCGTGAGCCCGTGCACGCTCTTGAACTGGCGAGCGAAGTAGAAGGAGTCGGCATACCCCGCCGCAGCGGCCACCTGGGCAACGGGCATATCGGTCGTGTCGAGCAGCTCGCGGGCGCGCGCCATGCGCAACTGGGTCTGATACTGCAGAACCGGGTACCCGATCTGCCTCTTGAACAGCGCCGCGAAGTGCGACGGGCTGAGCCGCACCATCGCCGCCAGCTGAGCCACGTCGATGCGCTCGTCGATGTGGCCGCGCAGAAACTCGGCGGCCTGGTCGATGGATCCGCTGCGCTGATTGCCGGGGCTGTGGTCGGAGGCCAAGAGCGCCATAAGGTGCCAGGCCGCGCCTGCGGCGGCGAGAAGGGATGCGGTGGTCGAGTCGCGCTCCATCCATTGCAGCACCTCGGCGATGAGCGCAACGACGCGGTACACGTCAGAGAGGTTGCGCACCGGCGAGTGGATCGTCATGCCGGCGGCGTCAAGGAACTCCGGCAAGTCGCGACCGGCGACGTGCAGCCACCAGAGGGTCCACGGGTCATCGGCGTCGGTGCCATAGGAGTGCGCGTGCCCCGGCGGCAGGATGATGACCTGACCCGCAGAGACCTCGAAGCGACCCGCATCGGTCTCGCACCATCCGCTGCCCTTGGCGCAGACGATGACAACCGCCTGCTGGATGGGGGCGTTACGGGACCGACCGTGCGACTGCGCCTCGGGAAAGTAGCCACAATCGGTCACCACCAGGTGCGAGGTGCCAGCCAGCTGCAGGGCCTCTCGCACCCGCGGGCGCGGGAGCACCAGCATGCGCTGCCCGGGAAAGCCCTCGGCGATCGTCATCCGATGAGTGTGCGTGAGAATCATCGTTTTGTCCAGAATCATCGCTGCTTTGTTCTGTTGCGAGCTGTGGCGGAAAACGTACTGTCGTCACATGCTCAATGCCGAGAGGGAGTCATCCCCGCGTCCAGACGAGATCGAGACGCCCTCCCTTCTCGTGCTGCCCACGGTTCCGGACGACCTCACTGATGCACCGGTTGCCGGTTGGTCCGAGCCGCTCATCATTGATTCGTACCTACCGACGCAGCCGGACAACTACCCCGCATTCCTTGAGACCCGCGTCTACCAGGGTTCGTCGGGCAAGGTCTACCCGATGCCTTTTCACGAGCGCATCGCCCAGGAGAAGCAGCCGCATGAGTGGCAGGCGATCCACCTCGAGAACGAGTACGTGCGGCTGGTGATCCTGCCGGAGCTCGGTGGGCGCATCCATGTGGGCTACGACAAGACCGTCGGCTACGACTTCTTCTACCGCAACAACGTGATCAAGCCGGCGCTCGTCGGCCTCGCCGGCCCGTGGATCTCGGGCGGGGTTGAGTTCAACTGGCCACAGCACCACCGGCCCGGCACCTTTCTTCCGACCGACTGGGAGATCGAGAACGAGGCCGACGGCTCGGTCACGGTCTGGTGCAGCGACCACGACCCCCTGACTCGCATGAAGGGCATGCACGGCATTCGCCTTCGGCCCGGTTCGAGCGTCGTCGAGGCGCGGGTGCGCCTGTACAACCGAACCGAGGTCACCCAGACGTTCCTCTGGTGGGCCAACGTCGCCGCGGCCGTCAATGATGACTACCAGTCGTTCTTCCCGACCGACGTGCACTTCGTCGCCGACCACGCAAAGCGCGCCGTCGCGACCTTTCCGCAGGTTGACGGCCGCTACTACGGGGTGGACTATCCGGCGCGAGTGACGGCCGAGACCCCGGATGGCGACCGTCTCGACTGGTACCGCAACATCCCGGTGCCGACCTCCTACATGGTCGTGGCGACCGACGACGACTTCTTCGGCGGCTACGACCACGGCGCCGGTGCCGGCTTCGTTCACTGGGCCGACCGCTCCTTCGCCCCCGGCAAGAAGCAGTGGACGTGGGGCAACGCCCCCTTCGGCTGGGCGTGGGATGCCAACCTCACCGACACCGACGGCCCCTACGTCGAGCTGATGGCCGGCGCATACACCGACAACCAGCCCGACTTCTCGTGGATCGCCCCGGGAGAGACGAAGACCTTCAGCCAGTACTGGTTTCCGATCCAGGGCATCGGGCCGGCGCAGCAGGCGTCGCTCGACGCCGCCGTGCGCATGGACGAGCTGCCCGACGGTCGCGCCCGCGTCGGCGTGGTGACCACGCGGCCGGTGAACGCGACGATCACGGTGGGCACGGAGACGCGGACCGCGGCGATCGCGCCGGGGCGTCCGTTCATTGCCGAGTTCGCATCCGCTGGCTCCGTGACGGTTGCGGAGGACGACACGCTGCTCGTCACGTACACGCCGCGCACGGTCAGCGAGCCCTCCTCCCCCACCGTCGCAACCGAGCCGGGCGACCCCGCGACCATCGACTCGGCCGACGAGCTGTACTTCACCGGCCAGTACCTCGAGCAGTACCGCCACGCCACGCGCAGCCCCGAGCCGTACTGGCTCGAGGCCCTGCGGCGCGACCCGGGTGACGTGCGCTCCCACCTCGCTCTCGCCGCCCGCCTCGACCGCGCCGGGCTCTTCGCCGAGGCCGAGGAGCACCTTCGGGCCGCCATCGCGCGACTCGTCACGCGGGTTCCCAACCCGGCGGATGGCGAGGCCCACTACCGCCTCGGCATCGTTCTCGTGCACCAGGGCCGCGACTCCGAGGCCGAGGTCGCTCTGGGCAAGGCCCTCTGGAACTCGGCCTGGCGCGTGCCGGCCGGCTACGCGCTCGCTCGACTGCGCGCGCGGCGCGGTGACGACGCTGGGGCGATCGACGTCGCCCGCGCGGTGCTCGCCCTCGATGCCCAGCATGCGCAGGCGGCCACCCTGCTCGCCGCCCTCGGCGACCGCAGCGCCCTCGCCGCGCACCTCGCCGCCGACCCGCTCGACCAGTGGGCGCGCGACCTGGCGGGCCTGCCGCTCACCGCTGATGCCCCGACCCTGCTCGACGTGGCCCTCGAGTACGCAGGTATCGGCCGCACCGCCGACGCCTTGCGCCTGCTCGATATTGCGGCCGCCGGTGTGACTGCACTTGGGCAGGTGAATGTCGGCCCGCTCGTGCACTACCACCGGGCTCTGCTGCTCGACGGGGATGCCGCCGCACTCGCGCAGGCGCGCTCCGTCGACGCCCGCCACACCCTTCCCTCGCGCCTCGAGGACGTTCGCGCCCTCGAGGCGGCGGGCGCCGATGACCCTCGTGCCGCCATGCTGCTCGGCAGCTGGTACTACGACAAGGGCCGCCACGAGGATGCGATCGCCGCCTGGGTACGCGCCCTCGACGGCGACGTCGACACGGCCACCATCGCGCACCGCAACCTCGGCATTGCGAGCTACAACGTCAGCCACGATCCCCAGCTCGCCCTCGACCACTTCGATGCCGCGCGCGCCCTCGCCCCCCACGACGCCAAGCTCTTCTACGAGTACGACCAGCTGCGCGCACGCACCGGCTCATCGGACGCAGAGCGCCTCGCCTCGCACGAGGCGAACGCGGCGCTCGTGCGCGAGCGCGACGACCTCAGCGTCGAGCATGCACGCCTGTTGACCGCGGTCGGCCGCGCGGCCGACGCGCGCGACATCATCCTCGGCCGCCGTTTTCAGCCATGGGAGGGCGGCGAGGGTCAGGTACTCGCGGCGTGGGACGAGGCGATGAAGGCCCTCTCGACGCTCGACCCGCGGTATGCGATCGCATATCTGGAGGCTGCCATCGCACCGCCCGCGACAATCGGCGAGGCTCGGCATCCGCTCGCCAACGCCGCCGATCTCTACAACCTGCTCGGCAACGCCTTCGCGGCGGCTGGCGAGCACGAACAGGCCACCGACGCCTGGAGGGTCGCGGCGAGCTTCACTGGCGACTTCGTCAACATGAGCGAACAGCCCTTCAGCGAGCAGACGGTGCACTCGATTCGCGCTCTGCGATCCCTCGGCGAGCATGATCGTGCCGACGAGATCACCACGCAGTTCGCCGACTGGATCGAGCGCCTCGCCGTCACGCCCGCGAAGGTCGACTACTTCGCGACGTCGCTGCCGACGATGCTGCTCTTCCACGACGACCCGCAGACGCTGCGTGACCGCCAGGTCGCCGCGCTGCGTCACCAGCTCACCGAGCTCGACACGAGCCCGCGAGAACAGGCCGCACCTGCGGCCACAGGCCAATGAGCAGCGAAGCTATTGGTCGACACCAAGAGAAGAAGGAAACCACGATGGATATGAGAAACGCACTGAAGCGTCGCCGTCTCGGCCTCGCTGTCGTCGCGGCTGTCGGGCTCATCAGCCTTTCGGCATGTACCACGGGCATGGAGACGTCGAACGGCACCAACGATGGTCCGAAGGACGGCAAGCTCACGATCGCCTTCCTGCAGAAGCAGGGCGACCAGCAGTACTTCGTTGACGAGGGCACGGGCGCGAAGGCGGCCGCTGAGGCTCTCGGCGACGTCGACATCAAGATGGTCGACCTCGGCACCGACTCCAACAAGGCGATCAGCGAGCTCGACTCGGTCATCGCGCAGGGCGTCGACGGCATCATCATCGTCGTGCCCGACCAGCAGATTGGCCCGCAGGTCATCGAGGCCGCGAAGACCGCCGGCATTCCGATCATGGCCGCGGACGACGTCATCAAGGACGCCTCCGGCGCAGAGGCGCCGTTCACCGGCTTCGACGGCACCGCGATGGGCACCCTCGTCGGCGAGGAGGCCGCGCGCCTCTACACCGAGGCAGGCTGGAGCGCTGCGGACACCCGCATCCTCTCTGCCTACAAGCAGGACCTCTCGGTCTGCGTCGACCGCGTGGATGCTGCAGCCGCAGCCTTCAGCGCCGGCATCGAGGGCGACGCCCCCGAGCTCGTCGAGATCGGAACGGATAACTCCGCGACCGACGCTCAGGACCAGGCCGGCGCGGTCATCACCGCCAACGCCGGCGTGAAGCACTGGGTCGTCTGGGGCTGCAACGACGAGAACGAGACCGGCGTCGTCACCGCACTGCAGAACTCGGGCGTTGCCGGATCTGACATCGCGGGCGTTGGCCTCGGCGCGTACCTGACCTGCAAGGACTGGGCCGCTGGCCAGGACACCGGCAACAAGGCCGCACTGTTCATCTCGGGTGTCGAAGTTGGAAAGGCTGCCGTCACCTCGATGGTCGCCCTCCTGCGCGACGGCACCGCCCTTCCGCCCAAGACCATTGCCGACACGAAGATCGTGAACGCAGACAACTGGGAGTCGGAAGGCGTCGTCTGCACCTAGGCGCACACTGGTCGGGGTGCCGTACGAGACGGCACCCCGACCTTCCCCCATTCAATGATGAATACCCCTGAGGAGAACCCATGAGCGACATCCGGCTCGCGGCCCGAGGCATCGGCAAGACCTTCGGTCCGGTGCGCGCCTTGCACGGCGTCGACCTGGAGCTGCGTGCGGGCGAGGTCACCGCCATCATGGGCGAGAACGGCGCGGGCAAGTCCACGCTGCTCAAGATCCTCACCGGCGACTACCAGCCCGACAGCGGCACCCTCGAGCTACACGGCAAGCCCGTTGTCTTCACCGACCCGCGCCAGTCGCGCGTTGCGGGGCTGCGCGTCATCGCGCAGGAGCCCGAGATTCTGCAGCATGTCTCGGTCGCCGAGAACATCTATGTCGGCGCTCTCTCGCGCGACGGCCTGCTCTTCAACAAGCGCACCGTCTACGCCCGCGCCACGGCCGACCTCGAGCGCTACGGCTTCGAGCGGCTGATTCGCCCGGAGACCCTGGGCAGCGAACTCTCTCCCGCGCAGCGCCAGATCGTCGAGATCATGCGCGCGCTCGTCGACGAGCCGAGCGTCATCTGCTTCGACGAGCCAACCTCCTCGCTCGGCGAGGACGAGTCGGCCATTCTCTTCACCCTCATCAAGCGCCTCCGTGACGAGGGCATCGCCATCGGCTATGTCTCGCACCGCATGGCCGAGATCTTCCAGCTCGCCGACCGCATCACCGTGCTGCGCGACGGCGGCCTCGTCGGCACCAAGCTCGCCGCTGAGACCAACCACGAGGAGCTCGTGCGCATGATGGTCGGCCGCGATCTCAGCCAGTTCTTCCACCGCGAGCCCGTCGCCCCCGGCGACACGGTGCTCGAGCTGCGCGACGTGAGCAACGAGCACGTCAGCGGCATCGACCTGACCGTGCGCGCTGGCGAGGTCGTCGGCATCGCGGGCCTCGTGGGCGCGGGCCGCAGCGAGCTGATGAAGACCATCGTCGGTGATCTAATGGTGAAATCCGGCCAGATTCTGATCAGCGGCACCGCCGTCGAGTTTCGCAGTCCAGCGGATGCCGTGGCCGCCGGCATCGGCTTCGCCCCCGAGGAGCGCAAGGCCGAGGCTCTCGTGCTGCAGCGCAGCGTGCGCGACAACATCTCGCTCGCGCGACTGCGTTCGCTCTCACGGTGGATCTTCATCAGGGCGGCGGCAGAACGCGACCTTGCGGAGACCTACATCTCGCGCCTGCGCATCCGAACGCCCTCGCCTGACCAGCTCGTCGGCAAGCTGTCGGGTGGCAACCAGCAGAAGGTCGTGCTCGCCCGCTGGCTCGCCACCAGCCCGAAGCTGCTCGTGCTCGACGAGCCGACGCGTGGCGTCGACGTCGGTGCAAAGGCAGAGATCTACGCGATCATCGACGAGCTCGCGCATGCGGGCGTCGCCGTGCTCGTCGTCTCAAGCGAGCTGCCCGAGGTGCTCGGCCTCGCCGACCGTATCTGCGTCATGGCTGGCGGCCGCATCACCGGCGAGATGAGCCGCGCCGACGCAACAGAAGAATCAATCCTCGCCCTCGCGATGGATGAGAAGGCAATCGCATGACCACCGAAAGGAGCACCACGGTGCCCGCATCACAGACCCTTACCGCCGACACCGCGACCGAGAGCCTGCCGCGTCGCGTGCTGCGCGCCGTCGGCGTGCAGAACATCTCGTTGCTCATGGCGATTGCGTTGCTGCTGGTCGTCATCGGACTGCAGAACCCGCTGTTCTTCACGGCGGGCAACATCCGGGTGATCGGCACCGCCATCGTCATCTCCGGCCTGCTCGCGGTAGTGCAGACCATGGTCATCATCATGGGCGCGCTCGACATCTCGGTTGGCTCGATCGCCGGCCTCACGTCGGTCGCCTCCGCGATGATCTTCACGGCTGCCGGGCCCGCCCTTGGCGTGGTCGGCGCGCTCGCCATCGGCGTGCTCTGCGGGCTGGTGAACGGATGCATCATCGTCTTCGGCCGCGTCAACCCGGTCATCGCGACGCTGGCGACCCTGGCCGCCTACAAGGGTGTCGCGCAGCTGGTCTCGGACGGCCGGGCCCAGGGGTACACGGGCGCCGACGGCTTCTTCGTGTTCATGGCACGCGGCACCCTGCTCGGAGTCCCCACCCTCCTCTGGGTTCTCGTGGTGGTCGCGATCCTCGCCCACGTGCTGCTGCGCTACACGAGTGTCGGCCGCAACATCTACGCCGTGGGCGGCAACGACATCGCCTCCCGCCTCGCGGGCATCAACATCAACCGCTACATCATCGGCATCTACATGCTCACCGGTGCCATCGCGGCGGTCGCGGGAATCCTCATCACGGCGCGCACGGGGTCCGGCCAGCCGGTCAGCGGCTCCGAGGGCCTCGAGCTCGAGGCGATCACGGCGGCCGCACTCGGTGGCGCGGCGCTCAAGGGCGGCAAGGGCACCATCGCCGGGACGATCCTCGCGGTGATCCTGCTCGGAATTCTCACCAACGGCATGACGCTGCTCGGCGTCAACACCTTCTGGCAGAACGTCGCCAAGGGCGCGCTGCTCGTGCTCGCGGTCGTGCTGCAGCAGCTGCGCTCGGGCGAGCGCCGCATCGGCCTTCCCGGCTAATGCGATTCTCTGGTGGTGGTGTTGATCTCGTTATCGACCCCGCCGACGGGGGCCGCATCACCAGCCTGCTGGCGCACGGGCGCGAGTGGCTCAAGCCCTCCAGCCCGCGCGCGCCGACCGAGTCGTTTCTGGCTGCGGGCACCGGCGGCTGGGACGAATGTGCTCCAACGGTGGGCGCCGGCATCCTCCCCGATGGAACCGTTCTGCGTGACCACGGGGACGCCTGGCGCAACCCCTGGGAAGAGGGCACGCGCGTTTTCCTGCCGAGCGTGGGCGTGACCCTCGAGCGCACTCTCGAAGCTACGTCGACCGGCGTGCGACTGAACTACCAGGCGACGAGCCACGCCGATGTGCCGTTGCTGTGGTGCGCGCACCCGCTGTTTGCTGCCCCTCCGGGGACGCGAATAGTCGCCGCTGGGGTGCTCACTGCCGAGTACCCGCAGGTCGAGCAGATTGCCTGGCCCGCGTCGATCGACGACGTGCCCGGCGCGATCAAAGCCTTCGCCGATACACAGGAGGCGTCGATCCGGCATGCCGACGGTGTGGAGCTGCACATGCGCTGGAGCCTGCCGCACGCAGGCTTCTATTGGGACACCAGCGCGTTCACGACCGAACCCGTCGTGGCGATCGAGCCGACGACCGGCCGCAGTGACAACGCCGCCGACATTCTCGACGCGCTGCCAATCGTGGGTGCCCACCAGCCAATGCGCTGGTGGATCGAACTCGGCTGAGCCCATCGTGGTTGACTTGAAGGATGCCCCTTTCTGAGTCGGAGGTTCTCGCTATCCGCGAGGACTTCCCCCTGCTGACGACCACCGTCAACGGCAGCCCTCTCGTCTACCTTGACTCCGCGGCGACCTCGCAGAAGCCGCTGGCCGTGCTCGACGCCGAGCGCGACTTCTACCTTCACCGCAACTCGGCCGTGCACCGCGGAGCCCACACGCTCGCTGCCGAAGCCACCGAGGAGTTCGAGGAGGCCCGCGCGACCGTCGCCCGCTTCGTGGGCGTCGACGCAGATGAGATCGTCTGGACCAGCAACGCCACCGAGGGCATCAACCTCATCGCCTACGGCCAGCGGCTGCAGCCCGGCGATGAGATCGTCGTCACAGAGTCAGAGCATCATGCCAACCTCATTCCGTGGCAGCAGCTGGCGCTGCGCACCGGGGCCACCCTGCGCTTTCTGCCGGTCGATGACGAGGGCGGCCTGCGGCTCGACCTACTCAGCGAGATTGTCACCGAGCGCACCCGGGTACTCGCCTTCGCCCACGTCTCCAACGTGCTTGGCACCATCGCGCCGGTTGCCGCTCTCGTCAAGGCGGCCCACGATGTCGGTGCCATCGTCGTGCTCGACGCCTGCCAGTCCGTGCCGCATCTGCCTGTCAACCTGCGCGAACTCGACGTCGACTTCGCCGTCTTCAGCGGTCACAAGATGCTCGCTCCGACCGGCATCGGCGTGCTCTATGGGCGCCGCGAGCTGCTCAATGCGCTGCCGCCGTTCCTGACGGGTGGGTCCATGATCACAACCGTCACCATGGAGGCTGCCGAGTTTCTGCCCGCGCCCCAGCGCTTCGAAGCCGGCACGCAGCGAGTCTCGCAGGCCATCGCCCTCGCAGCCGCCATCGACTACCTGACCGCCATCGGGATGGACCGCGTCGCCGCCCACGGCACCGCCATCAGTGACCGACTGCTCGCCGGCCTCGCTCGCATCGAGGGAGTTCGCGTGCTCACCGGTCACGGCGACCGCGTCGGCCTCGCCGCCTTCGACGTCGAGGGTGTGCACGCTCACGACGTCGGGCAGTTTCTCGACGATCGCGGTATCGCGGTGCGCGTAGGCCACCACTGCGCGCAGCCGCTGCACCGTCGCCTCGGGCTGACCGCAACCACCCGCGCGAGCGGTTCCATCTACACGACCACGGCGGAGATCGACTACTTCCTCGAGGCACTCGCCGAGGTTCGTGCCTTCTTTAGGGTTGATTCATGAGCGACCTCGCGAGCCTGTACCAGCAGCTCATCCTCGACCACTCCAAGAACCCGGTGGGGCGTCACCCTCTTGCGAGTCCGACGGCGAGCTCCCACCAGGTCAACCCCACCTGCGGCGACGAGGTGACCCTCGACATCGAGGTGCACGACGGCGTGATTGCAGCAGTTGGGTGGGAAGGCCACGGCTGCTCTATCTCGCAGGCATCCGCATCCCTTCTCGCTGGTCTCGTCGAGAAGAGCACGGTCGAGAACGCGTCAGAACTGCTCGACGAGTTTCGCGAGGCGATGCGATCGCGCGGCTCGATCGAGCTCGACGAGGAGCGCTTCGGCGACGCCATCGCGCTCAACGGGGTCTCGAAGTACGTGGCCCGCGTGAAATGCGCAATGCTGCCGTGGGTGGCGCTCGAGGCGTCGCTCACGCAGTGAGCTAGAGAGTCACGACCAGCTTGCGGGCGGATACTCCCGCGTGCAGTGCGTCGAGAGCGGTCTGCACCTGGTCGAGCCCGGAACCGACAACCTGGGCCGTGGGCGCGGCAATGTAGCGGCCCTCGGCGAGCGCGGCGGGGAGGAACTGCTCCCACAGCATCGGCCCGACCTCGTTGTTCATCAGCGCGGATCCCCAGACGAACCGCGCACGGATGCGGTGCCGGGCAGCACGCACCTGCAGTGCCGTCTGAGTCGCCACGAGCGTCGCGAGCGCACGGACCAGAGGGAGACTGAAGCCAGACCTCTGCGGCAGCCCCGCGAGCGAGACGGAGGGGCTCGCCATCGCGACGCGGCGTGCTCCGGTCGCGGCCGCGATGGTGATCGCCTTGGCCGCTGATCCGGTGCCGAGGGCAACGACTCCCGCGACCTTCCTGCCTTGCAGCGAGCTGATGAGCTCGGGCAGCTGGGCGTACTCGAACACGGCGGTCGCGCCGAGCTCGCGCAGGCGCTGGTGGTTGTGGGTCGATGCCGTCGCGACCACGTCGTAGCCGGCGGCGGCGGCGAGCTGAATGGCGTTCATGCCGACACTGGTCGAGCCGCCCCAGATGACAACAGTCGCATCGGCCCGCCCCGCAGACCCAGGGTGGCGAAGGCCGAGCAGGTCTTTCTGAAACAGCGCGGATGCGGCGGTCGAGATTCCGAGGGGCAGCACCGCCGCATTCTCGAACCGCATTCCCTCGGGGATCGGCGCTGCCAGCGAGGACTCAACGACGGTGTAGAGCTGGAAGCCTCCCTCGGCAGCGTGGCGCCGGCCCTTCTCCATGCCGACCGCGTAGGCGGTGACGCGGTCGCCGACCGCGAACCGGGTGACCGCGCTGCCGATCTCTGCCACCTCTCCGGCGACATCCTCACCGAGCACGGTGCGCGCCGGCAGCCAGCCGTACATGAGGTTGCCGCTGGACTGCTTGATGTCGTCGAGCGGATTGACCGCGATCGCGCGATTGCGGATCACGATCTGGGTCGGCTGCGGCCGGGTGTACGGCGCGTCCTCAACGACAAATGGCGCGTACGGCGCGGTGAGCCAGGCGGCTGAGTTGGTGGGCATGAGAGGTCCTTTGCTAGTGATGACACGTAATGCCATCACTATACACACGATGACACTCAGTGTCATGACTAGAATGAAATGGTGAGCAGATGGCAGCCCGACGCAGCATCCCGCCTCGAGCGCGCGGCCGTTGAACTCTTTGTCGAGCAGGGCTTCGCCGACACGACGGTGCCGCAGATCACCGAGCGCGCGGGGCTCACCACCCGCACCTTCTTTCGCCACTTCGGAGACAAGCGCGAGGTGCTCTTCGGTTTCGACGAGCAGCTGCCCGGTATCGTCTCCGAGCTGATGGCCGCAGCACCCTCCGAGCACGGCCCGATGCGGGTTATTCGTGACGGTCTGCCGCGAATCGCGACCACGCAGCTCGACGGCGCGCTCGACTACCTCACCACGCACCGCGCCATCGTGCGATCCGACGCAGGCCTGCGCGAGCGCGAGCTGCGCAAGAACGCCGCTCTCACCGAGGCGATCCGCGCCGGCTTCGTAGCCAGGGGCGAATCAGAGCAGACCGCCGAGCTCGCGGCCCACCTCGGTGCCGTGGCCTTCGTCACCTCGGTGAACCGCTGGATCGATGAGGCGGGCGCACGCACGCTCACCGAGATCATGCTCGAAACGATTGACGCGATGAGCCGCATTGCCGCTGACGCCTAGCTCAGAAGACTCCCAGTAAGACAAACTCCCCGCATATTCGCGGATGTGCATGGGATAGACAGTCACGTCCACGACTGACCCCCCAGTTTGGGGGGTAATACTATAAATGCGGTCACGACGACGGGCCTGGAGATTTTGCTCGCTGCGACCACCCATCACTGTCGAGCCTCTTGCTTCGTTGTCCGACAGCCGCTCATGGTGGCACGCGGGTAGCCCCCGCGGGCCCGACTGCGGGGGCTATTCGCCTCGCTTACGAGGCGAGTGTTCCCAGCCCCTCGACCCCCGCCTCCGCAAAGGCCTCCCGCTGTCGCTCAGCACCGCTGCCGGTGATCAGGTGCTCGTCAACGAAAGCGGCGTCCGCCGGGCTGAGCACGACGTGGTCGAGCAGGGCCGCAACCGCTGCGTGAGCAGGCACGAGCGCCCCGTCGCAGACCAGCTGATCAGTCAGGCCGTCTCGGGCCGCGTGCCAGAGCGACGCGTCGAGCAGCTCGGGGTCGACAGCGAGCATGGGTGCAGCGTCGTCGGCAACCGCACGTTCAACGAGACCGCGCGCGAGAGCCGCCAGCAGCACGGAATCGACGGCGGTGAGTTGCGCGTCGAAGACCCGGAACTCGAGAGTCGGGTAGTGCTCTGACAGACGCGCGTTCCACGCGACCGTCTCCACATCAACGGTGCCACCCACACCCACGAGAGCGGCCAGCCGCCGGTCGTAGTCAGCGGCATCGGCGAAGACCGGTGGGCATCCGCCGGTTACCCAGCGGCGCATCATGATCGTGCGCCAGCTGGCGAAGCCGGTGTCGACTCCGCGCCAGAAGGGCGAGTTGCCGCTGAGGGCAAGCAGGGTCGGCAACCACGGGCGGATGCGGCCGAGCACCCTGACCCCGACCTCACGATTCGGCACTGCGACGTGCACGTGCAGACCGTTCACCTGGTGGTCGGCGATGACCTCGCGAAAGCCGGAGCGCACGCGGTCGTAGCGCGGGTTGTCGGTGAGGGTGGGGTAGGCGGCAGCCTGGAACGGCATCCCGGCGCTGTAAACGACGAGCCCCTCCGAGTGGGCGGCGTCCGCGAGCCGGGAGCGAAACGCCGACAGCTCGTCGAGCGCGCGTGGCAGCTCACTGAAGACGGGTGAGGCATGCTCGATCTGCGAGGCGAGGAACTCGTGTGCCGCGATGCTGCCAGACAACCGGGCGAGCACATCATCCGCCCGAGGCTGCTGCTCGAGCGTCAGCGGGTCGACGAGCATGAACTCCTCTTCGAGCCCGAAGGTGCGCGTCGTCGTTGGCGCGGTCACGAGCATCAGGCGACGGTGGCTGTGGCGTTGGAGACCTTCATGCCGTACCGACCGGTGAGCTGCTCCAGCTCGCGGATGCCGACGTCGAGGGCGGACTGCAGCTGGCTGCGCTCGTCGTCTCCGGAGACGCCCGGGATGGCGCGCAGAACGGCAGGGTTGGTGATCTCGACATCGAGAGTGACGGTGACGGTGTGGGTGCTCATGCTTGAACGCTACGAGCAACTCGCCGGGTTCAACAGGGCTTGAACTCTCAGCAACAATCGTTGACGGGAGCCGCGAGAATGAAGCTGTGAGAAGAAAGCGCAGGGTGCCGATGGCGCCCTACGTCGCGCCCGACCAGGCTCCCGTTCCCGACCTCGACGACGTGGTCGACGACGGACTTCTCATCGCGGTGGCCGGCGTGCGCATGGCGGTGCGCAACCTCATGATCGTGCGGGCGCTGCGCGACAACACCGACTACGACGAGGGCTGGTACCTCGATGCCACCCGCGCGGAGCTGCTGCAGCTTGCCGCGGAAAAGCGGGCGGATGCCGCCAGAGTCGCCGAATACCTCGCCGCAGCAACCGGCCGCTACGGTCGCCCCGAAAGCTCGGTCGACTACCAGTCGGAAGACGCCGACACCCTCGAGCGCCGCGAGGCCGCGCTACTCGGGCTGGCCGTGCGGCTCGAGGCGCTCGGCGACGCCGAGGCGGGGGCGATCGTCGACGATGCTCGCGCGGCCGCCCTCGATGACATCGCCAACGCAATCCGATCATCCTCAGAGCCGTCAGACGACTACACGGCCGCCCGCGACGGCCGCATCGACCAGCTCACCGCCGACCTCGCGATGCTGCAACTGAAGCGGTCAGGGTTTTAGGGCCCGCCAAGCCAGTGGTCGATGCGGTGGTGGTCGGGGGTGAACCCGTTCGATACTCCCCAGAGCACCGCCTGCGTGCGGCTCGCTGCACCGATCTTGCGGTAAACCGACCGAATATACGACTTGACGGTGTTCGGGCTGAGGTAGGTGAGGGTCGCCACCTCGGCATTGCTCTTGCCCTGGGTGATGAGGGCGAGAATCTCTGACTCCCGGTCGGTGATTCCGTCGAGGCGACCCGGCCAGTCGAGCCCTGGCGCGCTCGGGGCACGGCGGCGCTGCTCGCTCACGACGATCTCGCCGCGGTTCACCGCCTCGATGGCCTCAACCAGGTCACGTGCGCCCAGCGTCTTGGAGAGGTAGCCGCTGACACCCTGCTCGAGCGCGGCGTGCACGAGGTCGGGCTGAAAGTTCCAGGTGTACACAACGACATGGCGCGCCCGGGGGTTCTTCACCAGCTCCGCGATCTCGACGTGGTCAGACTCTGGCTGCGCGAAGGAGTCGTACAGAACAACGTCGATCGTGTCTTTGAGCGGCGCGTTGGCGTTGATCTCCGACACCAGTACCCGATCGCGGTAACGGTCGAACATGTGCGCGAGGCCGGTCAGCACGACGTCGTAGTCGTCGACAAGGGAGATGGTGACAGGGTTCGGCATGTCTCGACTATTGCACCCCCAGGGGTGTAACGGCACACCTCAAGGGGTGGTTGGTTGGGAACGTCCCTCATCCCCCATAGAAAGAGACATCATGCTCGGACTCATTGTCAGCATCATCATCGTCGGCCTCATTGCCGGCTTCCTTGCCCGCGCCATCGTTCCAGGACGCCAGAACCTGTCGATCGGCCTCACCCTGCTGCTCGGCATCGTCGGCTCCTTCGTCGGCGGCTTCCTCGGGTACCTGATCTTCGGCAAGGACGCCGGCGACGGCTTCCTGCAGCCGGCCGGAATCATCGGATCCATCATCGGCGCGATCATCGTTCTGGTCATCTACATCCAGGTGCGCGGCCGCGGCGTCGCACGCTAGTCGCCTGCGAGAAGCCTCCGGTCAGTCACTGGCCGGGGGCTTCGGCGCGCTCAGCACCCCTCGCCTACGGCGGTGCGACATCACCGAGAGAACCGAGATCGACGACAGCAGAGCGAGTGCCCCCACGAACGAGCCGATCGAGAGAATCGAGAAAGCCGATCCAACGGAGCCGATCGACGCGAAGGAGCCAACACTCCCGACCGAGAGCGCTGACCCGACACTGCCGATCGACAGCACAGACCCACGAGACCGGATGCTGAGAATAGAGCGCGCCATCACTCCAGTGTGCGCCCGCCCAGCCGCGGAATCCAGCACCTGACCCGGGCACGATAGCGCTCATACGCCGGCCCGAACCGCGCCGCGAGATCCGCCTCCTCCCGAGGACGCACGGCATAGTTCCACAGCACTGAGCCCACGAGCGCATAGGCGACCACCAGCCACGACGACAGCATCAATCCGACCGCGACGCCCTGCACGATTCCTGCCACCGCCATCGGGTTGCGCACCCAGCGATACGGCCCAGCCACGACGAGCGTCGCTGCCATTGCCGAGGGCAGCGGGGTACCGCGCCCGACGGTCGCCATCGTCGTCGCCGACCAGACGCCGAGGCCGCTCGCCAGAACGAGCAGCGCTACTCCGAGCCACAGCGTCGGCGTCTCGACCCGAAACCCCCAGCGTTGCTCAAGCCACGCGATCACCAGCGGCGCAACCACGAGAAAGAACCCCCAGAAGCCGAGCATCTGCAGAACGGTGAGCAGCAGGTGCGGCCCGGGGCGCGCGGTGCGGAACGCGAACGGGCCGGCCGTGATCCACTCGGTGGGCACGCGGCCCAGCACAACGAGGCTGAGGGCGACCAGCGACCCGCCGGCGGCGGCGGCCATGATCAGCACGCCGCATCCGGCCTCGGTTGTCACGGTGGCGTAGCCGGCGAGCGCGAGCGCGACGAGCAGGGTCCACGCGGTCGCCACCCACGCGGCCGAGCGCGCACCCAGAGCGGCCAGACCAGACGCAACGACAAACAGGGGGATGTCCACGGCAGCCACCAGAACCGGGTCAAGGCTTCCCAGCGTGGTGGTGCGCACCCACGCGTTGCTGAAGACGAGCAGCCACCAGACGGAGCCCGCTATCGCCTGCACTCCGAAGTAGACGCGACCCCAGAGCATGGTTGAACTGTACCCAGATGCCGGGCGTAGGGTTCTGTGTAGGAGACGGGATGATGCTTTACACACTGCATGAGCTGCCGGGAACCGGCATGCACGTCATCAGCCAGCGCGCCTCCCGCAAGGATGTCGCCGCGCTCGTCGCCGAAATCGTTGCCAGCCCTGGTGGAGGCTTCACCCTGCTGCGCATGGACGAGACCGGTGTGATCGCCGATCGGCTGCCCAGCGTTCTCAGCGCTTACAGCTTCTACGTTCTCTGGTCCCGCTACCTCAACCCGGTGACCGTGCCAGTGCCCATGCCGTGACCTTGCCGTTCCGGCATGAGAACTTGGCAGCGCTACGACGGGGTGGTTGCGTTGCAGCATGACAGAGCAGAGCGCGGCCGTGTACTGGGAGAACCGTTACCGAGAAAACGGACGCTCGTGGAGCGGCAACGTCAACGTCGCGCTCGAACGTGAGGTGGGCGGCGTCACACCCGGAACTGCCCTCGACCTCGGCAGCGGCGAGGGCGGGGATGCCCTCTGGCTCGCCCGCCACGGCTGGTCGGTGACCGCGGTCGATATCGCGCCGTCCGCACTCGCTATCGGACAGGCCGCGCAGCTACCAGACGACGACATCACCTGGATCGCCGCCGATCTCGCCGACTGGCGACCGCCCACCCAGTACGACCTCGTCTCGGCCTGCTTCCTGCATTCCTATGTCGAGCTGCCACGCGAGGCGATCCTGCGACGAGCCGCTGCGGCCGTTGCCCCGGGTGGGCTTCTGGTGATCGTGGGGCATTCCGGGGCACCGCATTGGCACGACCCGAGCGCGCACGACGAGGTCGTTGCGCTGCCCACGCCCGACGAGGTGCTCGACTCGCTGCGCCTCGACGGCGGCTGGATCGTGATCACCAAGGCGCTCATCGAGCGGCCGGTCACCGCTCCCGATGGCACGGTCGGATCAATTGCCGACGGCGTTCTTTCGCTTCGACGAGAGCCCTAGTGCAAACGATGCCGCCCCGAGCAGTGCGATCGCGAAAGCCAGGAGTGGTCCCGGGGCAACTCCGGTCGCCGCGAGCTCCGGAGTAGGCAGCGCAGGGCTCACCTGTACGGCTCCCGCGTCGTTCGGCGCGAAGCGAGGATTGCCTCGCTGATCGCTGGTGACTGTTGATGCGGTTGCCGGCACCGCGCGCAGCGCTGGACTATCGGCGGCGAGCGCAAGGGTGAAGGTGGGGCCACCATTGTCGGCCAGAACGTTGGAGCCGAAGATCGCTGCCGGCGTTCGGTCGAACAGGCTGCTGCCGCCGGAGACGAAACCGGTCTCGCTGGCCTGGCTTGTGCTGAAGACGTTGCCGCCCTGGTCGGTGAAGACCGAGTCGGCCGAGAGCCGGGGGCTCAAGGAGGAACCAGCGAAAATGTTGCCGCGCAGCGAGGCGCCTTCGCCAGAGTCAGTCATGACCGCCGGCATGTTCGTCGAGTTCACGAAGGTGGACTGGCTGATCGAGCCGCTGTTCAGGTAGACGGTGGAGAACTGATCACCGCCGTTGTCGACGAAAGTGCTGTTGGTGATCGTCGTGTCGCCGAGATAGTTGTGTACCGCCGCGGCGTAGTACCCCGACGTGTTGTCCTCGAAGGTCGAGCCAGTGACAGAGAGCACGCCCTTGCCGAAGATCGCGCCGCCAATGTCTCTCGCCGCGTTCGACCGGAAAGTCGAGTCGACGACCGTGACCTCAGCGTTGATAAACGTGATCGCGGCGCCGATGTTGGCGTAGTTGTCCTCGAAGAGCGAGTTCTCGACGTACAGGTCGTGGCTTGCGTCGATCGCCCCGCCGTTGCCTTCCATGTGGTCGATCGTGGAATTGAGCACGGTGATTGAGTAAGCCCGAATCGCGATTCCCGACTCTCCTTGGAACCCGTTGGTCATGCGCAGGCCGTCGATGGTGATCACAGCGTTCGTCGCCGCCAACTCGCCGTCGATCATGCGGTGGCCATCGCCGTCGAGCACCGCGGCATCCAGTCCGTAGATGTAGACCGGGCTGCTGAGTGCAAGCGGTCCGCCGAGGGTGAAGGTGCCCCTCAGGCAGATGAGCGGCTCGGCGGCATCGAGCATGGCTTGGATGTCACTCGCGGTATTGGTCGAGGCATCCAGCGTGTGGCCGAGGCAGTTGTCGGGAACCGCGGCGGATGCCGCGGGCGCGCCCAGCATCGACAGTGCGGCCACGACGCCGGCAGCGGCGGTCGCGGCCACCGGGCGGTGGAATGCGGAAGTTTTCTTTGGCACGGATTCCTCGGGCAGGGTGAAGGGCTGATGCGAGTGTATGTCACGACTCAGGTGTCGCTGTTAGCTTTTATTCCATGGCCGAGAAGAAGGTTCGCGAGCGACGCCGTCGGCTCTCGTCCGCCGTCGAGGTCTCGCGCGTCTACGACGGCGAGACCTACGTCCGGGTCAACTCCGTCGGTACCGGCGGAACGCGGCCCTTCCTTCTGGTGCCGGGCATCGGCGTCTCGTCGACCTACTTCGAGAAGCTCGCTCCGCACCTCAACGAGTTCGGCCCGGTGCACGCGGTTGACCTCCCCGGTTTTGGGGGCGTGCCACACCCCGACGACGCCCTCTCGATCCGCCAGTTTGCCGACCTCGTCGGGCGGGTGATCGATGAGATGAAGCTCGACGATCCGATCATCGTCGGCCACTCGATGGGCAGCCAGATCGTCAGTGACCTTGTCTCGCGGCGCCCCGAGCTCAGCACGCTCGTGCTGATCGGCCCGGTGATTCACCCCAAGGAGCGTCGCGTGCTCATTCAGGCACGCCGCTTTCTGCAGGCTGCGTGGCACGAGCCGGGCACGGTCAAGATCCTTGCCATCAGCGCCTACCTGTTCTGCGGCTTCAAGTGGTTCGCCCGAGTGCTGCCGAAGATGATGGAGTTTCCGATCGAGAAGCGCCTTCCGCTGATCAAGGCGCACACCCTCGTCATCCGCGGCGAGTTCGACTCGGTCGCGCCACGCGACTGGGTGAAGGAGGTCGGCGAGCTGCTGCCGTCGTCGCGCCTCTGGGAGATCGAGGGAGCGGCGCACTCCGTCATGTACGCGCACGCGGAGGCTGTCGCCGACCTGTGTGTAAAGCACGCGCGCGAGACCGCCGGCGACGCCGATGACGACTCGAAGCTGCACGTGGTCAAGGAAGCACCGGAGGAGGCGGGCGACCCCTCCCTGCCCCTCGGCGCCATCGTCGAGGCGGTCGGCGGTCGAGTGACAGAGACCATCGGCATTCTGCAGGACGACGACGAGAAGATTGCCGAGGGCAAGACTGCGGCGGCAGAGGCTGTCGAGAAGCTCGACTAGCTCGCCATACTCTGAACTGTGTTCGAACCCCTCGCCGACCTTGAGCGCCACGCGCGCGATCGGCCCACCGCGCTCGCCCTCGCCACACCCAGCCGAGAGTTCACCTTCGCGCAGCTGCACGATATGGTGCTCTCCACCTCCGGCCAGCTGCACGCCGGCGGCGTCACTGCAGGCGCCCTCGTCGCGATCGACCTTTCGAGCGCCCTGGAGTGGATCGTCGACCTCGCGCTGTTCCGGCTCGGCGCCCGCACGGTCTCGATCCGCGGGGTGGAGCAGTTGGGTTCGCTGCCTGTCGCCGCTCTGGTGACGGAGCCCGGAGTGCGCGGCTTTCTGGCGCCGATCACCGTCGAGGTGGACGAGCACTGGATCGACGCGGCCGTGCGTCGCCAGGTCGAGCCGCCCGCGATCGCTGACTACCCCGGCGCGGCCTACGACTTTCGCCTCATCCTCACGAGCGGCACTACGGGGAGCCCCCGAGCGGCCGCCTACTCAGTTGGCGCCTTCACCCACCGCATGAGTGACGGGCACCTGCACTGGACCGACGGGCGGCCCGAGCTCACGATGATCGGGCTGTCAACGACGGGCGGATTCCACGCCGCCGCCGCCGCGCTGCGGCTCGGCGTGCCCTACCTCGCGATCGATCGCATCGACGCGGACTCGCTGCGCTTCGCCGCCAGCCACGGCATCCGCGTGCTTTGCGGATCGCCAGTGCAGGTGGCCCTCGCACTCCAGGTGCTCGCGGAGGCAGCCATCGCGCTGCCCGAGCTCGAGGAGGTCCGCCTCTCCGGCGCCACCCCGAGCCCCGCGTTGCTCGGGCTCGTCGCGCAGCTACCTGGCGTGATTGTGCGCAGTGTCTACGGCTCGACCGAGGGCGGCGGCGTCACGCAGGTCTTCCTCGACGTCCCCAGTGATCCCTACGCCGTCGGTGCCGCGCTGCCCGGCGTAGAGCTGCAGGTCGTCGACGAGACCGGCACCCCCACCACCGCCGAGGGTCTGCTGCGCTACCGCTCCCCCGGACTCGTCTCCGGTTATCTCATGGCGGATGCCGTGGTGCCGTTCCCCGACGGATGGTTCGTCCCCGGCGACCGCGCCACCCTCGCGCCCGACGGCACCCTCACCCTCGCCGGACGCAATGAGGAGATCTTCAACCTCGGCGGCGTCAAGCTCGACCCGGTCGTGGTCGACCGTCTCGCGCTCGCGTTCGCCGGCGTGGACGACGCCGCGGCGTTCCGCGTCGAGCGCACGCCCGGCATCCCCGAGGTCGGTCTCGCCGTGGTGGGACCCGGCTGCGACCTGCGGGCCCTCGATCAGGCCCTGCGCGCCGCCCTGCCGGTCGGGCATCCGACGGCGTACTGGCGCGTTGACGCGATTCCGCGCAGCCGTCTCGGCAAGCCGCTGCGCGCACAGGTCGCGCGGGAGTTTGCGGCCCGCTAGCGACTGGGTCTTGCGCGGTATCCCGGGGAGGCGTAACGTACAACCAAATGGTTGTACAAATAGATCTCACTGACGACGACGTGAACCGCATCTTCCGGGCCCTCGCCGACGCAACGCGCCGCGACATCGTTCGCCGCACGCTCGTCGCCGAGGTCTCGGTGTCGCAGCTCGCCGACTCGTACGACATGTCATTTGCGGCCGTGCAGAAGCACGTCGCCGCGCTGGAGGAGGCGGGACTCGTGACCAAGGAACCGCGCGGCCGCGAGCGCTTCGTTCGGGGAGACCCCGAGCGCATTCGCCAAGCACAGCGCTTGCTCGACCAGTTCGAGCAGGTCTGGCGCTCCAGGATCGACCGCCTCGACGCCCTGCTCGAAGAACCAGAAGCCAACTAGGAAAGGCACATCATGCCCATCACCTCTGTCGAGAAGGACCTCGACCAGCTCACCATCACCATCGTCGCCGACTTCACGGCACCGCTCGCCCGGCTGTGGGACGCCTATGCCGACCCGCGCCAGATCGAGCGCTTTTGGGGTCCGCCGAGCTACCCCGCCACCTTCCTCCGTCACGACGTCGCACCCGGAGGCCGCAGCGTCTACAAGATGACCGGACCGACCGGCGACGAGCACTACGGATGCTGGGAGTGGACAGACGTCACCGCCCCCACCTCCTTCGACGTGATCGACTGGTTCGCCGATGAGACGGGTGCCCCCAACACCGAGTTGCCACCCACGCGCGCGAGCTTCGTCTTCGAGGAGACGGACGCCGGATCACGGCTCACGACCACCTCGCGCTTCGACTCCCTCGAACAGCTGCAGCAGCTGCTCGACATGCAGATGCTCGAGGGCACGAAGGAGGCCATGGCCCAGATCGATGATGTGCTCGCCGACCTTGCGGCCTTCGCCACCGACCGCGCTGCCGAGGCGCAGATTCTCAGCGACACCCAGGTGCGCGTCGCCCGTGTCATTCGCGGCGACATCGAGCAGGTGTGGCGCGCTCACACCGACGCCGACCTCATGAAGAAGTGGCTACTCGGACCCGACGGATGGACCATGCCGGTCTGCGAGGTGGCCACCAACGTCGGCGACACCTACCGCTACGAATGGGAGAAGGACGCCAGCGGCGAAGGCCGCTTCGGTTTCACCGGCGAGCTGCTCGAGTCGGAGTACCCCCACCGCCAGGTGACCACCGAGTCGATGATCGGCATGCCCGGCCAGACGCTCAACGAGCTCACCCTCACCCCGGTCGAGGGCGGCACGCTGCTCTCGCTGGTCATCACCTATGCCGATGCCGAGATGCGCGACATGATCCTGGCAACCGGCATAACCACCGGCATGGAGACGAGCTACCAGCGACTCGAGGGCCTGCTGGTCACACCCTAGCGCTATGTCGTTGACGGCTGTCAACTAGCTGAATTCCGCATCCTCTCGTGCCTCACGCTATATCGTTAGGTGTCGTCGAGAAGGAACAATCATGAGCAACGCATTCACCGGCACCGCCGTCTGGGACACTCTGGAGCAGCTGCGCGGGCAGTTCGAGCAGAAGGTCGGGGGCCGCATGGGTCGCGGCGATGTGCGCGCCGCCGTGCTCTCCCTGCTCGCCGAGAAGCCGATGCACGGCTACCAGATCATTCAGGAGATCGAGGAGCGCAGCGGCGGGGCGTGGAAGCCCAGCGCCGGCTCCGTCTACCCGACCTTGCAGCTGCTTGCCGACGAGGGACTCGTGCAGGTCGAGGAGTCCAACGGCCGCAAGACCTACTCGCTCACCGAGGCCGGCAGGGCCGTGCCCGCCGCGAGCGCCCCGTGGGAGGGCAGCGGTTCGGCGAGCAAGCACGGCGCCCTGCCGAAGGCCGGCCTCGAGCTCGCTCAGGCCGCCGGCCAGGTGCAGCGCTCCGGGTCGACGAAGCAGGTCGCGGAGGCCGTTGCCGTGCTCGATGAGGCACGTCGCAAGCTCTACGCCATCCTCGCTCAGGACTAAGGGGTGGCCGCAGCCGATAACCTGCAGGCTCGCTACCGCCGGATTCTGAGGTTCGCCTCCCGTTACCTCGTGCAGTCCTGGTGGTACGAGCTGGTGCTGCCTCGCGTCGGACTCAACCGCATCACGGTGCGCACCCGCACGCGGCGCATGCAGCGCATCGCCCACCGCTTTCGACCGCTCGCCCTCGACCTCGGCGGGCTCATGATCAAGCTCGGGCAGTTCATGTCCACCCGCCTCGACGTGCTGCCGGCCGAGGTGACCGCCGAGCTGGAGGGCCTGCAAGACAAGGTGCCGCCGGTGCCCTTCGCGCAGATCCGCGCGCTGGCAGAGGCCGAGCTCGGGGTGCCACTCGAGCGGGCGTTCGCGTTCGTCGACGAGGTGCCCCTTGCGGCCGCATCCCTCGGCCAGGTGCACCGGGCCCGCCTTCTCGACTCGGATGCACAGCAGACCGGCCACACCGACGTCGTCGTCAAGATTCAACGCCCCAACATCGCCGCCATCATCGAGGTCGACCTTCGCGCCCTACGGCAGGTTGCCCGTTGGCTCAGCCGTGTGCGGCTGGTGAGCGACCGCGTTGATATGCCAGCCCTCACCGAGGAGTTCGCACTCACGAGTGTTGACGAGATCGACTACCTGCACGAGGCGGCGAACAGCGAACGCTTCGCCGAGAACTTTGCCGGTGACCCCCGTGTAGCCGTGCCCGCGGTCATCTGGGAGCGCAGCTCGCGCCGCGTGCTGACCCTGCAAGACGTGACCGCGATCAAGATCAACGATGTCGCCGCGCTGCAGGCGGCAGGCATCGACCCGGCCGAAGTCGCCGCGCGCTTCGCCGCCGTCATGTTCGACCAGCTCTTCGTGCACGGCTTCTTCCACGCGGACCCGCACCCGGGCAACATCTTCGTGACGCCCGGGGCCGACGGTGAGTGGGCCTTCACCTTCGTCGACTTCGGCATGATGGGCGAGGTTCCCGACGGGCTGCGCCGCGGTCTGCGGCAGCTGCTCATCGCCGCCGCCTCGCGCAACGGCAAGGGCATGGTCGACGCGATCCGCGAGGTCGGCGTGCTGCTGCCCAGCGCTGACACTGTCGAGCTTGAGCGCGCCATGACGAAACTGTTCTCCCGCTTCGGCGGCATGGGCTTCGCCGAGCTGGCCGAGGTCGACCCACGCGAGTTCCGTGCCTTCGCGAACGAGTTCAGTGATGTCGTGCGCACGCTGCCCTTTCAGCTGCCCGAGAACTTCATCCTCATCATTCGGGCGATGTCGCTCACCTCCGGCGAGTGCAGCTCACTCGACCCGACCTTCAACATCTGGGATGCGGTGGAGCCCTACAGCGCCCAGCTGATCCGCGACGAGGGCGGCAACCTCCTTCGCGACCTCGGCTCGCAGGCGATGACCCTGCTGCGGCTGCCGCAGCGGCTCGACTCGCTCGCGACCAGCATCGAGGCCGGCGAGGTGTCGGTGCGCAGTCCGCTCGTGGAGCGTCGGCTCTCGGCCCTCGATCGCACCGGCCGGCGGCTGGTGTCTGCGGTGCTGTTCGCGGCGCTGCTCGTGGGCGGCATCATCCTGCGGCGTGACGATTTGGTCTTCGGCACCGTGCTGATGATCGCGTCGGCGGTGCCGCTGTTGCACGCCCTGCTCGCAGGGCTGCTCGGCCGGCGGCTCTAGAGGGTGAAGTTGAAGACCCCGGTGTCGAACTCGTTGTAGGCCTCATAGTCGAGCAGCTCGTAGAGCCGCGCGCGCGTCTGCATGTTCGGCACCTGAGCGTTGAGGGACCCCGTTGCGACGAGGTCGTCGAGTCCGCGCTCGACCGCACCCATCGCGAGACGCAGCGTCGACACCGGGTAGATGACAATGTTCATGCCGACGTCGGCGAGCTGCTGGTTCGTGAAGAGCTCGCTCTTGCCGAACTCGGTCATGTTGGCCAGCAGCGGAACGTCGATGGCCTTGCGCATGGCCTCGAACTCCGAGAGATCCCTCATGGCCTCGGGAAAGATGGCGTCGGCACCGGCGTCGACCAGCTGCTTTGCGCGGTCGATTGCCGCATCCAGTCCGTCAATGGCGCGTATGTCGGTGCGCGCCATGATGAGCAGGTTGGGATCGCGCCGCGCACTCACGGCCGCCTTGATGCGCTTGATCGCGGTGTCGCCGTCGACGACCGCCTTGCCGTCGAGGTGACCACAGCGCTTGGGGTTGACCTGGTCCTCGATGTGCAGGCCGGCCACTCCGGCATCCTCGAGGGTCTGCACCGTACGGGCGACGTTCATGGGCTCGCCGAAGCCGGTGTCTGCGTCGACGATCGCGGGCAGGTTCGTCATGCGGGCGATCTGCTGCGAGCGGCCCGCCACCTCAGTGAGCGTGGTGAGGCCGATGTCGGGCAGGCCGAGATCGGCGGCGAGCACGGCTCCCGAGATGTAGACACCCTCGAAGCCCTTCTCCTCGATGAGACGGGTGCTCAGCGGGTTGAACGCCCCGGGGAAGCGCTGCAGCTCACCGGTCGCGAGTGCGGCTCGCAGGTTGGCACGCTTCTGGGCAGGGGTGGTCTCGGAGTACAGCATGGGTTTCATGCTAGTTCTGCGGCGTCTCTGGTGCTTCCGCGCGCGCGCCATAGGGTGATGAGATGACTACCAAACCCGAGTTCAGCACCGCGCAGGATGCGGCCTACGACTCGCGCATCCTCGTCTTCGGGCGCCTTCTCGGTGCAGCGAACCGGCTCGAGTACCTTCTCGGCCGCGAGCTCGAGAATGAGTTCGGGCTCTCCCACTCGATCTTCGAGCTGCTGCTGGTTGTCGGGCGGGCCGACGGCGAGGGCATTGCGCTGCGCGACGTCGCGCAGTCTCGTGTGCTCACGTCGGGCGGCGCGACCCGGCTTGCGCAGCGCGCGCTGCAGCAGGGGCTCATCCGGCGGCACACCTCTGCCACCGACGCCCGCGTGCAGATCATTCAGCTGACCCCTGAGGGCGAGGACCTGCTTCTGCGGGCCAGCGCGTTCCACGCGCGCAACATTGAGCGCTACCTCATCGACGTGCTGCCCGACGAACAGGCGTCGGTGTTCGCTGAGGCGATCAAGGTGCTCAGCAAGAGCGCGGCAGCGGCCCTGCCGACCATGCCATAACTTCTTTGGGATATGGGAATAGCTGACGAGTCAGCTTTTGTTGCCCCTTTCATGCGGCGATGTCCGCCGACGAAAGGAACCACAATGTCTCTCACCTACGACGTCTTCGATCTCGACTTTCCCGTCGGATCACCCAACAAGTCCGCCGTGCTCGTTGCCGGCGAGACCGAGGCGGTTCTCATCGACGCCGGGTTCACCCGCGCCGACGGCCACCGCCTTGTCGGGGCCATTCTCGACTCGGGCAAAACGCTGACCACCGTCTTCGTCAGCCACGCCGACCCCGACTTCTACTTCGGACTCGAGGTCATCGCCGACGCCTTCCCGACTGCGCGCCTTGTCGCCACCCCCCTCGTGATCGAGCACATCAAGAAGTCGTTTGAGGGCAAGCTCACCGCGTGGGCAGCGCTCGGCACCAACCTGCCGACCCGGCTCGTCGAGCTCACTGCGCTGACCGAGAGCTTTCTCGAGGTCGATGGCGAGAAGCTCGAGCTCAAGACCTCGTCCGAGGTGCTGCCCGACCGCAGCTACCTCTGGAACGCTGCCGACCGCAGCATCCTCGGTGGGGTGCTGGTCTTCCAGGACGAGCACGTCTGGACCGCTGACACCGCGACCATCGAGAAGCGCTCCGCCTGGATCGCCCTGCTCGACGAGATGATCGCCCTCGATCCGCAGCTCGTCATCGCCGGCCACCGCCTGCCCGACAGCGCCAACGACGCGAGCGCCCTGCAGTACACCCGTACCTACCTGCAGACCTTCGAGACGATCCTCGAGCAGTCAGCCGATGGCGCCGCCACGACAGCTGCTCTGATCGAGGCATACCCGAACTCTGGGATGCTCATCGCGGCAACCATCGGACCCAAGGTCGCCAAGGGAGAGATGACATGGGGCTGAACGAGCACACCGATCCGTCCACGTCCACGGCGCCCCGCGATGTGGTGCGCCGCCAGTACCTCGCGTCAGCCGCAGGCGATCTTGAGGCGCTGCGAGCGACCCTTGCACCCGATGTCGAGTGGACCGAGATGGCGGGCTTCCCGCTCGCCGGCACCTACCGCACCCCACAGGGCGTGACCTCCAACGTGATGGAGGTGCTCGGCCGCGACTGGGACGGATGGGCTGCTCACGACGATAAGTACGTCGTCGAGGGCGAGGATGTGGTCGTGCTCGCGCGCTACACCGCGACCAACCGGGCCACGGAGAAGAAGCTCAACGTGCGCGTCACCCACCACTTCATCGTTCGGGGCGGACTCATCGTGCGCTTCGAGCAGTTCGTCGACACGGCCAAGGTCGCTGAGGCGGCGCGGGCCGACTAGCTGACAGGTGACGGATCGCCCGCAGCCTAGGCTGCACTATGAGCGAAACGAATTCGGCCCCCGCCCTGCTGCGCCTCGGCGTCATGGCAACCTCGCGCAAGGCTGACGAGCGGCGGGTGCCGATTCACCCCGCGCACCTCGAGCGCATCGATGAGGACCTTCGCGCACGCATGATTCTTGAGCGCGGCTACGGCCTTCGCTTCGGAATCGACGACGAGCAGCTGGAGCCGCTCGTTGGTGCCATGCTCGACCGCGACCAGGTCATCGCGCAATCGGACGTCGTGCTGCTGCCGAAGCCGCAGGCGAGCGACCTCGCCGAGCTGCGCGACGGCCAGGTGCTCTGGGGGTGGCCGCACTGCGTGCAGGACCGCGAGATCACCCAGCTCGCCATCGACAAGAGCCTCACGCTGATCGCCTGGGAGGCGATGAACCACTGGCAGTCGGACGGCGGATTCGGCCTGCACGTCTTTCACAAGAACAACGAGCTGGCGGGCTACTGCTCGGTGATCCACGCACTGCAGCTGTGCGGGTCGACGGGCGACTACGGACGCCGCCTCACGGCGGTCGTGATTGGATTCGGGGCGACCGCGCGCGGCGCGGTGACGGCGCTGAATGCCCACGGCATCCACGATGTTCGTGTTCTCACCAACCGCGAGATCGCGGCGGTCGGTGCACCGATCCCCTCGGTCGACATCATCCAGTTTGAGCACAACGACGAGGCACCGTTCGAGAGCACCGTTAACACTGACGACGGGCCTGTGCTGCTCGCCCCGTACCTCGCCGAGAACGACATCGTCGTCAACTGCACGCTGCAAGACCCGAACGCTCCGCTCACCTACCTTCGCGTTGCCGACCTCGAGGCCTTTCGACCCGGCAGCCTCATCATCGACGTCTCGGTCGACGAGGGCATGGGCTTCGAGTGGGCGCGGGCGACGTCGTTCGCCGACCCGATGTTCACGGTCGGCGAGACGACCAACTACTACGCGGTCGACCACAGCCCGTCGCTGCTGTGGAACTCGACCAGCTGGGAGATCAGCGAGGCGCTCATGCCGTTTCTGCGCACGGTGATGGAGGGGCCGGGCTCGTGGGCCGAGTCGGACACGATCACCCGGGCGATCGAGATCGAGGGCGGACGCATTCGCAACGAGGCGATCCTCACCTTCCAGGAGCGGTCGGCTCAGTACCCATACCTGCAGAGCTAGCTCGCGCGTCGTCGAAGGTCGTCGCGGCCAGGGCTGGTCCGATTCCGCGTCCACGCGTCGTGCCCACCGCAATGACCTCGGCCACGGCGACGAGGCCTGCAAGAATGCCGACGCTCTCAAATGGCGGAATGGAGCCGAGAGTGAACAGCGCGACCCAGAGCAGGCCGACGCTGACGCGCGCCAGCCGGCGGCCCACCGTCGGCAGCCTCGGGCCCCAATTCGGTCGCAGCCACACCGCCCGTTGGCCGAGCGTAGCGCCAGATCCGCGCAGCGCCGGAACCACGAAGACGATGAGACCAGGAACGAGAACGGTGACGAGCGGGTCGACCCACGTGGCGATTTCGCTGCCGTAGATGCGCGGAACCCCGAGAACGGGAACGCCGATCACGGCGCCGATGAGGCTGACCAGCGCCCAGTCCACGACCATGCCGAGCCAGCGGCGACGACGGGTGACGGGGCGCGGTTCAAGCCGGCGGGGACGCAGCTCGGCCTCGCCAGGCATCCACCACAGCACCAGAGGCGCGATGAGGGCACCGACGAGCGCACCGGCGGTGTTCGCGATGAGGTCATCGACATCGGCGAGCCGGAATGCGCAGTGATAAATGACCCAGATGCCCGTGTACTGGGTCGCCTCGATGAGTAGCGAGAGACCGAGCCCGGTGAGCACGGCGACGAGAACACCTCGCGAGAAGTAGCGGCGCACGATGATGCCCAAGGGCACGAAGAGCGCGATGTTGAAGACGAACTGCAGCACGGCGGTGCTGGTGAGAACCTGCACAGGCGGCAGGCCCGCCGTCTCTCTCGCGACATCCGCAACGAAGTGGAAGGGAATGAGCTGCAGCGGCGCTTCGCACACCTTTGCCGTGTCAGCCGGAATCGGGAAGAGCGTGTACGCGACAAGCGCGACGCCGTAGACGCTCAGGGCAGCGGCACCCAGCAGCCGAGCCGCGCTCAACCGTCCGTACCGACGCGACTGGATGATGAGCACCGGAACGAGAATCACCGCGAACAGAAAGATCCCGCCCACAATCGCGATCAGCGCGTTGCGCGTGGGATCGACCATCACTCCACCGTACCCGTGCCACGCTTGCCCCATGGATCTCGAGGTGACGCCCCAGCTCACGATCCCCGCCGCCGAGCTGCAGTGGCGGTTCTCCCGGTCGTCGGGACCGGGAGGGCAGCACGTCAACACCTCCGACAGCCGCGTGCAGCTCACCTGGAGCATCACCGACTCCACCGCGCTCAGCGACGAGCAGCGCGCCGTGCTGGTCGAGCGCTTTGCCTCGGGAAAGACAACTGTCACCGTCTCGCAGCAGCGCTCACAGTTGCGCAACCGCGAGACCGCACTCGACACGCTCGCCGCGCGCGTGCGCGCAGCCCTTGCACCGCCCGCGGCAGCGCGGCGCCCGACCCGGCCGACGAAGGGCTCGGCACGGCGGCATCTCGCCGCGAAGCAGCAGCGATCGCAGACGAAGCAACAGCGGCAGCGCCCGTCTGCCGAGTGACCGCTGTCTAGCATTGAGCCATGTCCTCTGAAGAGAAGCACCCCGAGAGCATCGCCGCCCAGGCCCTTGGCTGGATCGATGAGACAACCCGGGCGATCAACCCGCCGATTCACGTGTCGAGCACCTTCCTACGCGACGAGGACAACCAGTACCGCTCGGGCCGGGTCTACATGCGCGACCAGAACCCGGCCTTCGATCAAGCCGAAGCCGTGGTCACCGCGCTGGAGGGCGGTCATGAGACGCTGCTGTTCGCGAGCGGCATGGCGGCCGCGACCGCTGTCTTTCAGGCGCTGAAGCCGGGCGATCACGTGCTCGCGCCGAAGGTCATGTACTGGAGCCTGCGCAACTGGCTCATGGGTTTCGCCACCTTGTGGGGGCTCGAGGTCGAGCTCATCGACATGACCTCTGTTGAGGAGGTCGCGGCCGCCCTGCGCCCCGGCCACACCGCGCTGGTCTGGGTCGAGACGCCGGCCAACCCGCTGTGGACCATCACCGACATCCAGGCGACCGCCGACCTTGCGCACGCCGCTGGCGCACTGCTCGCTGTTGACTCGACCGGCGCGACTCCGGTGCTCACCAAGCCACTCGACTTCGGCGCGGACATCGTCATGCACTCCGCCACCAAGTACCTCAACGGGCACTCCGATCTCACCGCCGGCACCCTGACGACCCGCGCCGTCAACGACCACTGGCAACGGGTGCGCGCGGTGCGGGCCCAGATCGGTGGCACCCTCGGGTCCTTCGAGTCGTACCTGCTTGTGCGGGGGCTGCGCACGCTCTACCTGCGGGTGCGCGCCGCGAGCGCATCGGCTCTCGCGATCGCCGAGCACTTCAACACTCATCCGCTCGTCGCCGAGGTGCTCTACCCCGGGCTCGTCAGCAGCGCCGGCCACGACGTTGCCTTCCGACAGATGACGGACGGATACGGCGGGATGCTGTCGATCCGCACCGCGGGAGGCGAGGCTGCCGCCATCGCCACCGCCGCATCCGTTTCTCTGTGGAAGCGCGCGACCTCCCTCGGCGGGGTCGAGAGCCTCATCGAGCACCGTGCCAGCGTCGAGGGGTCGGGCACGCCGGTGCCGTTCGACCTGCTGCGGCTGTCGGTCGGCATCGAGCACGTTGACGACCTCATCGCCGACCTGGAGCGGGCGCTCGAGGAGGGACACGCCGCGCAGTAACGCGACAGGTTGTAGTGAGAGCGCAAAACACGTAGGGTGATGGAACCTCGGTTCGGGGCCTACTGAAGGATCCCCATGAAGCGTGCCCTCGCAGCAATCACCGTTGGACTGCTCTCCCTCGCCGGTGTTGTTATTGCCCCGAGCGCGGCTTTCGCTGCGGGTGCAGCCGAAGACGACTCCTACATGCTCTACGAAGACGCAGAGATCGAGGCCAACGTCAACGACAACGACGCGCAGTTCGGCGTGCTCGAGATCGTCACCGCAGCCGAGCACGGCATCGTGCACTTCGACGACGATGGGTCATTCAGGTACTTCCCTGACCCCGACTACGTCGGCACCGACTCCTTCACCTATCGCTTTGCCTTCGGCCCCTATGGCGAAGCCACCGCCACCTTCACCATGATGCCGGTCTACGACCCGCCGGTTCTCGCCGACGACAGCGTGGTCATCCCCGCCAACAGCGGCTATCAGTCGTCAGTGTCGGTGCTTGATAACGACGTGCACATCGACGATGTCACTATCGCCGCGGATGCCATCACAGAGCTGCCCGCACATGGCCCCGCATACCTGGACTCCAACGGCACATTCTTCTATTTTCCCGTCGACGGATACGTAGGGCTCGACCAGTTCACCTACCGGGTGACCGACCGGCAGGGCACCCAGCACACGGCAGTCGTCTACATCACCGTCAACGACGCGCCCGTCGCCGTCCCCGATGACTTCACCATGCTCGAAGACGGCACCCTGACGATCACTGCCGCCGAGCTGATCGGCAACGACACTGACCAGGTTGGCGGACCCTTGACGCTCGACGAGCTCACTGCTCCGACCAGTGGCGATCTAGCGACCAACGGTGCCGGCACCGTGCTCACCTACACGCCCCCGGCCAACTTCAGCGGCCCGGTGCAGTTCGACTACCGCGTGACCGATGGCTACCTCTCCGGCTGGGGCACCGTGACGATCACGGTGACCAGCGTCACCGACGCCGCGGTGCCGGTGAACGACAGCTACAGCGTCGTCGAGAGCGGTGTGCTTGTCGTCAACGCCGCCGACGGCGTGCTCAGCAACGACACCAACGTCGATGCCGTGCCGATCAGCGCAGCCTTCTCCACGGCTCCGAATGCCAACGGCACGCTCAATGGCAACGCCGACGGCTCATTCACCTTCACGCCCACCGCCGACTTCTACGGCACGACGACTTTCACCTACTGGTTGGATGGCTCGCCCGCCACCACGGCGACCATCACCTTCACGGTCACCTCGTCCAATATCGCGCCGACGATCGACTTCGGCCTGCTCTTTCCGACAGAAGACACGACTTTCGATGGCAGCGTTATGGGGTCCGTAGTCGACGCCGATGGTGACACGGTCACGGTCGAGCTGGTCTCTGGCCCCCAGCATGGAACGATGGCGCTCGACGCCGATGGCGACTTTCAGTACACACCGACAGCCAACTACTCCGGCAGTGACAGTTTCACGTTCCGGGCCTTCGACGGTGAGAGCTACAGCGCCGTCGGGTCCTTCTACCTCTTTGTAAACCCAGTCAATGACGCGCCCGTCACCGTCGCAGACAACGTCAGTACCGCGATGGGTGTGCCTCTCGTCATCTCTCCCCTCGCCAACGACTACGACATCGACGGCACCCTGCAGCCCGGCGTCTATGGCACGGAGGCTCCGTCGCACGGCACGCTCAGTTTCAGCGGAACGACCGTGACCTACACCCCGGATGCGTACTTTCACGGCTCCGACAGCTTCACCTACCAGGCCTACGACAACTCGGGATCCTTCAGCACGGCCACGGTCTACGTCACCGTGACGGGCGACAACATCGCGCCAACCGCGAACACGATCACGATGGTGTTCACCGAAGACGGGTCAGTCTCGACGAACCTGCTCATCTTCGCCACCGACCTCGACCACTTCCCGAATCCGACGCTGACGGCATCGCTTGCCACCGACCCGTCGCACGGCTATGTGTCGCTCGACCCTAACGGCGACTACACCTATACGCCGGTCGCCAACTGGTATGGCACCGACACCTTCGACTACCGAGTCTCTGACGGGGAGCTCACTGCGACGGCAACCATCACTGTCATCGTGCAGCCGTTCAACGACGCACCCGCTGCCGTCGCCGACGCGTACCAGGTGACGGAAGACACTGCGCTGACCGTGGGCGCCCCCGGAGTGCTGGCCAACGACACAGATTTTGAGGGCGACCCTCTCACGGCGTCCCTGGTGGGCGCACCGGCCAACGGCGTCCTCGCTCTCAATTCAGACGGATCGTTCACCTATAACCCTGACGCTGACTTCTTCGGCACGGACAGCTTCAGCTATCAGGCAGTCGACTCGAACGGCCTTGCTGGCACCACCGTGGTGGTGCAGCTGACTGTCGCTGCGCAGAACGATGCCCCGGCGGCGGCAAACGACGCGTACTCGGGCATCGAAGACGAGACGCTGCAGGTGAACGCTCCGGGCGTCCTGGCCAATGATGTGGACCCAGACGTCGACACCCTCACGGCGACGATCGTCACCCCTCCCGCGCACGGTACGCTGACGATTCTGGCCACGGGCGGGTTCAGCTTCACCCCCGACGCCGAATGGTCTGGCACCGACTCGTTCACCTACCGGGCTAACGACGCGCAGGACTTCTCCCCTGCCACGGTGACTCTAACCATCGCAGCCGTGGACGACGCGCCAACGGCTCCGCCGCGCTCCCGCGTCATGGTCGCCGGCGCGACAAGCACCACCTTCGACCTGCTCGAGGGAGTGACCGATGTGGACGGCGGAACCGCGGTCGTCGTTGATGCAACCGACGGCGCCCACGGCACCGTGACCTGCGTCGACAACCTGTGCACCTACGTGCCCGCTGCGGGCTTCGTCGGTGCCGACAGCTTCAGCTACCGCCTGAGCAGCGGCGGGGACATCTCGACCGGCACGGTGTCGATTACGGTGACGGCGGCGACCGTTGTGCCCGTCGCCCTTGCGAGCACAGGAACGGATGCCGCAGCGCTCGCCCTCGCGGCGATCGTGCTTATAGCGCTTGGCCTGTGGTTTGCTCAACGCCGCCGGCGTCCTGCGTCTCGCGTGTAGGGTCCACCCATGGAGAAGCGACCACTGAACCCGTTCCTTGCAGCACTGTTCGCGATCGCCGCGCTCGCGCTGGTCATCGGAGTCATCACGCTGCTCGTCGGCTACCGCCTCAGTTCGAGCTTCGACGCAACCAATGAGGACCCTGCCGCCGGCCTCGCCCAGCTGGCGGTTGGCTCGCAGCTCGCGTCGCTCGGCTTCATCGCGTTCGTCGTCGCCCTCGGAGCTGCTGCGGTGACGTGGCGACCGCTCGCCGCAGCGAAACCCGACCCGTCACTGCGCGACTCCCTGTAGCCCTGAGGGGACTACGGACCGCAGTAGCGCACCTCATGAGGGTTCCCGCCGGGTTCGTGAGCCGACGGCTCGCTGCTCGGGGAAGGTCCAGTTGAAGATCACGGCGGCGAGGCGCACGGCGGTGGTGACAGCCGCGGCGATGAGCCCCGCGATCGGAATGGCGACGTCGAAACGCACGAGCACGATGAGCACGCCAACGCCCGCCGCGGCGGCCACCGCATAGAGGGTGCCGACGTGCAGGATCGAGATCGGGCGATTCATGATGAGGTCGCGCAGTATGCCGCCGCCGATGGCCCCGATGACGCCGACCACCAGCGCGCCGACGACTCCGACCCCCAGCGACAGCGCCTTGGATGCCGCGATGGCACCGAAAAGTCCCATCACCACGGCATCGAGGCCGGTGATCAGCCAGGTGGCTCGGTCCAGAAGTGGCTGCAGCGCCATCCCCAGCAGTGCGGAGGCTCCGGCCACCAGTAGGTACCAGTTGACCCACACCACCACGGGAGGCTGGTTGAGCACGACATCGCGCAGGAGGCTGCCGCCCAGGGCGGTCGTCAACCCGATGACGATGACGCCGAGCACATCGATACGACGATCCCTCTGGGTGGATGCGAACAGAGCACCCTGAAGCCCGCCCAGCCCCGCTGCGACAAGCTCGATCCACAGCGGAAGCTGAAACTGCATGACGGTCATCAGGGTGCCCTTCGCGTGAGCTCTAGCGTGCGTCGACGAGAGCGTTGGCGGCAGCCTCGACGATGACGTCGGAGACGACGGTCGGCTGCGTGAAGTAGAGCGCGTGGCTGGCCGCGACCGAGGTGATCTTCGCTCCGGCACGCTGCGCCATGTGCAGCACCATGGCCGGGTCGAAGGCGTTGTCCTCGGTGCCAACGACGGCCCAGCTGGGCTTCGTGTGCCAGGCGGCCGTGGTCACGGCCGCCCCGAATGCCGCCATGCTGATCGGCACCTGCGAGTCGCGAAGGAAAGCCGCGTCGGCGTCGCTGGCATCTGCCGCGAAGCCCTCGACGAAGGCGTCGCGGTTGAGAATGCCGAAGCCGTCGTCGCCGACGTCGATGACGAACTTGGGGGTCGGGGCGAAGCCCTCGTACTGCTGTCCGGTGGTCTCACCGGAGTCGGGCGCGAGAGCTGCGACGTACACGAGCCCGGCCACGTTCTTGTGGTTGCCCGCCTCGGTGATGATCGTTCCACCCCACGAGTGACCAACGAGGATGCTGGGGCCGTCCTGCAGATCAAGTGCGCGGGTGGTGGCCGCGACGTCGTCATCGAAAGAGGTCAGCGGGTTCTGCACGACGGTGACGCGGTATCCGCGGCCGGTGAGGTTGTCATATACGCCGCGCCATCCCGAGCCGTCGGCGAAGGCGCCGTGCACGAGGACGATGTTCTTGACTTCGGTGGTGCTCATGATGATTCCTTTCTGTCCTCATCCGGCTGTCGGTGAGGGGGATCTGTGCCGGATTTTTCCGGTGTGTAATGTGCAATATATTGCATGTGTCAGATATTCCCAATAGTTTTTCCGATTTGCTTCTGGCACCCACCTGTGCGCAATATATTGCATGCCAATTCCTCAGGGCACTGCCGGTGTCGACCGATCCCTCCTTCGTGACAACGTCTTCGGGCGTCTTCGCGATGCGATCGTCGACGGCACCTTCCAGCCGGGCGAGCAGCTTAAAGATGCCGAGCTCGCCGAGTGGCTCGGGGTCAGCCGTACCCCCATTCGCGAAGCGCTGCTCCGGCTTGCCACGAGCGGGCTTGTCGTCGCCGTGCCCGGTCGGTCAACAACGGTGACCGCGATCGACGCCGCCGCTGTGAGCGACGCGCGCGATGTCATCGGCGCTATGCACGCCCTTGCCGTGCGCCAGGTCGCCGGCAAGCTCACCCCCGACGACATCGAACACATGCGCGACGCCAATCGCCGGTTCGCACAGGCGGTCACCGCGGGCGACGTCGACGCCGCGCACGACATTGACGACGAGCTTCACAGCGTTCCAATTGCCGCGATGGGCAACGATGCAGTGCAATCGGTGATCGAGCACTTCGGGCCCGTCGTGCGTCGCGCCGAGCGCATGCGTTTCAGCCAGGATCCGTCGACCTCTGTCGCCCAGCACGACAAACTCATCAACCTGCTTGCCTCCGGCGATGCTGAGCTCGCGGCGGTCGTCGCCTTCGACATCTGGCACAGCCTGCCATCAGGCGAATAGGGGCAGCAACCCCAAGGTCTCCCGCGTTCGGATCAATATGCAATATATTGGTCGGCTCCAGCGTTACACCTGGCAGACGCACAGAGTGGAGGCAGTCATGTCAGAGGTAGTAGATGTTGTCATCGTCGGAGGCGGAGCCGCGGGTCTCAGCGCCGCAGTGATGCTGGGACGCGCTCGGCGATCCGTCGTGGTGGTGGACGAGGGAAAGCCGCGCAACCGTTTCACGGCGCACATGCACGGGGTGCTCGGGCGTGACGGGCACTCCCCCGCACAGTTGCTCGAGGACGGCCGGGCGGACGCCCGAAAGTACGGCGCTGAGCTCATCACCGGCACGGTCACCGAGATTGAGGGTGTCGAGGGATGTTTCGTCGTGCACGGCCCGCGAGAGATTGTGGCGCGCCGGGTCATCGTCGCAACCGGTCTCGTCGACGTGCTTCCCGACATCCCCGGGGTAGACGCCCTATGGGGAACCGGAGCGGTGGGCTGCCCCTACTGCGACGGCTGGGAGGTACGCGACGAGCCGCTCGGAGTCATCGCCACCTCGCCGATGAGCCGCAACCAGGCGCACCTGCTGCGCCAGTGGGCCGCAGAGCTAACGGTGTTCGGCGCCCGTGAGGCGGGCATTTCCGAAGCCGAGCTCGATGGCCTGCAGGCCCGCAGAATCGTGCTCGCCCCACCGGCGCTTGAGGTGCAGGGAACCCTCGGCGACGTGCGCATCAGCACCGCGGCAGGCGAGCATCGCGTGAGCAGGGTCTTCGTTGGAGCTCGACCGCAGCCAGCGGATGCCCTCCTCACCGCCCTGGGCGCGGCACCCCTCGAGACGAGCGGCGCGACGAACGTGCCCGGCGTGTGGGCCATCGGCAACGTGGCGGACCAGAAGGCGCTCGTGCCGATCGCCCTCGGGGCCGGGACGCAGGCAGCGATGCAGGTGAACATCTCACTGCTGGAGGAGGAGATTGCTAGAGCGCTGAGGCGCCGATAACGCCAAGCAGCTGCAGCTTCTCATAGCTCTCGCTGCCCGGCGCTGCGGTGTAGACGAGCAGCATGTGTGACTGCTCCGGGTCGAGCAGCGACTGGCAACTGAGCTCGAGCGCACCCAGCTCTGGATGCACGAAGTGCTTAACCTCGTTGGGTCGTATGCCCACCTCCTGCCGCTCCCACACCTCGCGAAACCAGTCGCTCTCACCCAGCAGCTGCTCGGCGATCTGCGCGGCGCGCGATCCCGGCCCCCGCAGGGCGACCGCGCCACGCAGGCCCGAGGCGAACATGCGGGTGAGGTGGTCATGCTCCGAGGGGTCGTAGCGCGCCCGGGTGGCCGGGTCGGTGAACCAGCGGTATCCGATGCTGCGTGCCGCTCCGGTCGCAGTAGTCACATCGCCCGTCAGCGCGGCGCCGAGTGCGTTTTGCCGCAGCGTCTCCCCGAGCTCCGTGACGATCTCGGCCGGGGTGTCCTCGAGCCGGTCGAAGATGCGCAGCAGTCCTGGGCTGATGTGGTCGCTGCTGCTCCCCCGCGACGGCGGCGTATGGCCCGCAAGGCGGTAGACGTGGTCGCGCTCATCGAGTGACAGGTGCAGCCCCTGAGCGATGGCAGCGATCATCTGCTCGCTGGGCTGCGGACCGCGCTCCTGCTCGATGCGCGAGTAGTAGTCCGTCGACATGTGTGAGAGCGAGGCAACCTCTTCACGGCGCAGTCCGCTGGTTCGCCGCCGTTGTCCGCGCGGGAGTCCTACATCTTCGGGCTGCAGGCTCTCGCGGCGCAGCCGCAGAAACTCGGCGAGCGCGGGTCGGTCGATCTGCATGCTCTATGTCTACCCCGCACGGATGCGCGTATCCACGGATCGACTATCCCTGTTTAGCTCGCGAGGAGTGCCGCACAGTTGCCCCCATGACATTCACACTTCCTGACCTCACCGGCACCCGCGCTCTCGTCACGGGAGGCAGCGACGGCATCGGGCTCGGCATCGCCACCCGTCTGGCCGCCGCCGGAGCCGAGCTGATCCTGCCCGTGCGCAACGCTCGCAAGGGCGAAGCCGCACTCACCACCATCCTTGCGGCGGCTCCAGGTGCATCCGTGAGCCTGCGCGACCTCGACCTCTCGTCCCTCGAGTCTGTCGCCGCCCTCGGCGCGACTCTGCAGGCAGAGGGCCAGCCCATCCAGCTGCTCATCAACAACGCCGGCGTCATGACCCCGCCCAACCGTCAGGTGACCGCGGATGGCTTCGAACTGCAGTGGGGCACCAACCACCTCGGGCACTTCGCCCTCGTCGCCCACCTGATGCCGCTGTTGCGTGCCGGCAGCGCCCGCGTCACGTCGCAGATCAGCATCGCGGCTAACAGCGGCTCAATAAACTGGGCGGATCTCAACTGGGCCTCGTCCTACAGAGGCGGGAGAGCCTACAGCCAGAGCAAGATCGCTTTCGGACTCTTCGCCCTCGAGCTTCAGCGCCGCAGCGAGCAGCACGGCTGGGGCATCACGAGCAACCTCAGCCACCCCGGAATCGCCCCCACCAACCTGCTGGCCGCGCAAGAGACTCTTGGGCGCGCCAAGCCTGCTAACGGTCGCGGCCTCATCGGCGCGCTCTCGCGCCGCGGAATCCTGCTCGGCACAGCCGAATCGGCCGGCCTTCCGGCTCTTCTTGCCGCGACCTCGGGCAAGCCCGGCACCTTCTACGGCCCAAGCGGCGCCGGCCACCTCGGCGGCCCGCCGGCGGAGCAGAGGCTCTACTCACGGCTGCGCAGCGCAGAGGATGCCACGCGCATCTGGACCGAGTCGCAGCGCCTCACGGGTGTGAGCTACTAGGGCGATGAACGGTCGACTGGGCCGCCCATAGGATATTCGCCATGGCTGAGCTGTCGTCGGAGTTTCGCGCGCGATTGAAGGAAGACCTCTGGCACCGGCGGCGGCCGATGAACGGGCGTGACGCATCCGAACGCCATCGCGCCGCCACCCCGCTGGAGCTTCTCTACGACCTCGTCTACGTGATCGCGTTCGGTGTCGCCGCGGGGCAACTGGCCGACCTCATCGCCGAAGGCCACGCTGGCCCAGCGGTGGGCGCCTACCTCTTCGCGATCTTCGGTGTGAGCTGGGCGTGGATGAACTTCACCTGGTTCGCCTCGGCCTACGGCAACGACGACGCGCTCTTTCGGGTAGCGACGATCGTGCAGATGGTCGGTGTCGTCGTCTTCACGCTGGGGTTGCCGGTGAGCTTTCACGCCGCTGAGCTCGGTGAAAGCCCCAACAACGCGCTTCTGGTCGTCGGCTACATCATCATGCGGCTGCCGCTCATCGCGCTGTGGCTGCGGGCAGCTCGGCATGATCCAACACGCCGACGCACTGCGATCGCCTACGCCATCACGATCGCCGCGGCACAGATCGGATGGGTGCTCACCACCGTCATACCGCTGCCCGTCGCCGTCGTGGTCGTCGCCCTCATCGTGCTCGCCCTTGCAGAGATGACCGCCCCCGTACTCATCGAACGACGGCTGGGCGCTGCGCCGTGGAACGCCGGCCACATCGCAGAGCGCTTCGCCCTGCTGACCCTCATCACGCTGGGCGAGGTCGTCGCCTCGACGACAATCGCGGTCGGTGCTCTCGTCGACGAGCACGGCTTCTCGCCCGCGGCGGTCACGATCGCTGCCGCGGGCATCGTGCTCACGGCAGCGCTCTGGTGGGCGTACTTTCTCATTCCCTCGCGCACCCTGCTCGACCGATGGCCGCGACGGGTCTGGGCCTGGCGGTACGCGCACCTTCCCATGTTCGGAGCGATCGCCGCGGTCGGTGCCGGGCTGCACGTTGCGGCTCTCGCCGTCGAGCACGGCGAGGGGTCCCTGCTGGTCATCGCGCTCTCCATCGCAATTCCGGTGGCCGCCGTCATCCTCATGGTCTACCTGACCTGGAGCCTGCTGGTGCGCGCCCTCGACTGGAGCCACCTGCCGATGCTGCTGCTCTGCCTGCTGCCGCTCATCGTGGCCGTCATTGTCGCTGCCGTCGTCGGCGAGCTCACCGTCGTTGCACTGGTCGCAGTGATCGCTCTGGTCGCGCTCAGCTCGATCGTCGAGGTGGTCGTGCACGAGCGGGTGGGGTACCGGCACACGATTGAGGCGCTCGAGGCGCGGTAGACGACCCCCGCCCCCAAACACAAAACGCCCTCCCGAAGGAGAGCGCCATGTGAATTACGAGATTGGTGCGCCCGGAGGGATTTGAACCCCCGGCCTATTGTTCTGTAGCTGCATTCG
>Ga0247732_10000131_pt1 | contig 49222 bp, 42 predicted proteins | sample UWRJL163409C2_FD_180940 | JGI IMG/M metagenome (GOLD analysis project Ga0247732, IMG submission 180940) | Plant litter microbial communities from Arlington Agricultural Research Station in Wisconsin, United States - UWRJ-L163-409C-2 | ecosystem: Environmental > Terrestrial > Plant litter >...
ACATAAGTGTTCCGCCCGACTTGGTGGTGGGGCTGCTCGGCTCCGCCGACGAAAACCTGCGCGCGCTGGAACGCCTGCTGACCGCCGACATCCACGTGCGCGGCAACGCCGTGACCCTGTCCGGTGAGTCGGCGGACGTGGCCCTCGCCGAGCGGGTCATGACCGAGTTGATCGCGGTGGTGGCGGGCGGGCAGACGCTGACCCCCGAGGCCGTGCGGACGAGCGTCGGCATGATCACCGGCGTCGGCAACGAGTCACCCGCCGACGTGTTGACCCTCGACATCCTGTCGAGGCGTGGCAAGACGATTCGGCCCAAGACGCTCAACCAGAAGCACTACGTCGACGCGATCGACGCCCACACCATCGTGTTCGGCATCGGTCCCGCCGGTACCGGCAAGACCTACCTCGCGATGGCCAAGGCGGTCAACGCCCTTCAGACCAAGCAGGTTTCGCGCATCATCCTCACCCGCCCCGCGGTGGAGGCCGGCGAACGCCTCGGCTTCCTGCCCGGCACGCTGAGCGAGAAGATCGATCCCTACCTGCGACCGTTGTACGACGCGCTGCACGACATGATGGACGCGGAATTGATCCCGAAGCTGATGAGCGCAGGCGTGATCGAGGTTGCGCCGCTGGCGTACATGCGCGGCCGGTCGCTGAACGACGCGTTCATCATCCTCGACGAGGCGCAGAACACCACGCCGGAGCAGATGAAGATGTTCCTGACCCGGCTGGGCTTCGGGTCGAAGATCGTCGTCACCGGCGACTCGACGCAGGTCGACCTGCACGGCGCCAAGTCCGGGCTCACCGCCGCGATGGAAATCCTCGATCACATCGACGACATCTACTTCTCCGAACTCACCAGCGCCGACGTTGTCCGACACCGGCTGGTGTCCGAGATCGTGGACGCTTACGCGAAATCCGAAGCCCACACGGGCAACAGGGCCGACCGTCGGTCGGGCACGGGTAGGCAGCGCCGATGAGCATCGAGGTCTCCAACGAGTCCGGCATCGACGTCGCCGAGAACGAATTGGTCAGCGTCGCACGGTTCGTCATCGCCAAGATGGACGTCAACCCCGGTGCCGAACTGTCCATGGTTCTGCTCGACACCCCCGCGATGGCCGACCTGCACATGCGGTGGATGGACCTGCCTGGGCCGACCGACGTCATGAGTTTTCCGATGGACGAGCTGGAGCCGGGTGGTCGTCCCGACGCCCCGGAGCCTGGTCCGTCGATGCTCGGCGACATCGTGCTGTGTCCCGAGTTCGCCGCCAAACAGGCTGAGAAGGCCGGACATTCACTTGGTCAGGAACTTGCGCTGCTGACCGTGCACGGAGTGCTGCACCTGCTCGGGTACGACCACGCCGAACCCGACGAGGAGAAGGAGATGTTCGCGCTGCAGCGCGAACTCCTCGAGGAGTGGGTGGCCGACCAGGTCGCCGCCTACCACCAGGACCAGCAGAGCGAGAAGGACCGCAGGTTGTTGGACAAGTCGCAGTTCTTCGACCAACCGTGAGCGCCTTCGCCTCTCTGATCGGCGCGCTGGCGCTCATCGCGCTCGGCGGTGTGTTCGCCGCGGTGGATGCCGCCATCAGCACGGTGTCGATCGCCAGGATCGACGAAATGGTCCGCGACGAACGTCCCGGCGCTGCGCGACTGGCCCGCCTCACCGACGACCGCCCGCGCTACATCAATCTCATCGTGCTGCTGCGCATCACGTGCGAAACGGCGGCGACCGTTCTGCTGGTCGCGTTCCTCTACGAAGATCTCGGTCTGAAGTGGGGTCTGGTCGCGGCCGCGGCCATCATGGTCGTCGTCAGCTTCGTCGCGATCGGCGTGGGGCCGCGCACGCTCGGCAGGCAACACGCCTACAGCATCGCGCTGGGTGCAGCCCTTCCGCTGCAGGCGATCTCGGTGCTGTTGACCCCGATCAGCCGACTTCTGGTGCTGATTGGCAATGCGCTCACCCCCGGCGTCGGCTTTCGCAACGGGCCGTTCGCCTCGGAAATCGAACTGCGGGAAGTCGTCGACCTCGCCCAGCAGAGCGGCGTCGTCGCCGACGACGAGCGCAGAATGATTCAGTCGGTCTTCGAACTCGGCGACACCCTGGCCCGCGAGGTGATGGTGCCCCGCACCGAAATGGTGTGGATCGAATCGGACAAGACCGCAGGCCAAGCGACCTCACTTGCGGTGCGCAGCGGGCACTCTCGGCTACCCGTCGTCGGCGAGAACGTCGACGACATCGTCGGAGTCGTCTTCCTCAAGGACCTCGTCGAGCAGACCTATTACAGCAACGGTGGCATCGACACCCGCGTCGGCGAGGTGATGCGCCCGCCGGTGTTCGTCCCCGACTCGAAGCCCTTGGACGCGCTGCTGCGCGAGATGCAGAAGGACCGCAACCACATGGCGTTGTTGGTGGACGAATACGGGGCAATCGCCGGGCTGGTCACCATCGAGGACGTGCTCGAGGAGATCGTCGGGGAGATCGCCGACGAATACGACACCGACGAGGTCGCGCCCGTCGAAGACCTCGGCGACAAGCACTTTCGCGTCAGCGCACGGCTGCCGCTGGAGGATCTCGCCGAACTGTACGAGCTGGACCTCGACGACGACCTCGACGTCGACACCGTCGGCGGTTTGTTGGCCCATGAACTGGGTCGCGTGCCGTTGCCTGGCGTCGAGGTGACGTGGGACGCGTTGCGCCTGCGAGCCGAAGGTGGTCGTGACCACCGCGGCCGGGTGCGCATCGGCACCGTCCTCGTCAAACCCACTGAGCAGGAAGAAGAAGACCAATGAGCGAATTCCGCTCCGGCTTCGTCTGTTTCGTCGGCCGGCCCAACACCGGCAAGTCGACGCTGACCAACGCCCTGGTAGGCGCCAAGGTCGCGATCACGTCCAACCGGCCGCAGACCACACGGCACACCATCCGCGGCATCGTGCACCGTCCCGACTTTCAGATCATCCTCGTCGACACCCCCGGGCTGCACCGGCCGCGGACGTTGCTGGGTGAGCGCCTCAACGAACTGGTCAAGGCCACCTACTCGCAGGTCGACGTGATCGGTCTCTGCATCCCCGCCGACGAGGCCATCGGGCCGGGCGACCGGTGGATCTACGACCAGATCAGGGCCGTCGCACCGCGGACCGCGTTGACGGTCCTCGTGACCAAGATCGACAAGGTCTCCAAGGAGAAGGTCGCCGCACAGCTCCTCGCCGTCAGCGAGCTGACCGGCGGCACCGCCGAGATCGTCCCCGTCTCGGCCATCACGGGGGAGCAGGTCGACCTCCTCACCGGGGTGCTCGCCAAGCAGCTGCCCCCCGGCCCGGCGTTCTACCCGGACGGGGAGCTCACCGACGAGCCGGAGGAAGTCCTCATGGCCGAGCTGATCCGCGAGGCCGCGCTCGAGGGCGTCCGCGACGAGCTGCCGCACTCGCTGGCCGTGGTCATCGACGAGGTGGAACGGAGGGAGGGGCGCTCGGAGGAACAGGGGGACCTCATAGACGTGCACGCCATCCTCTACGTCGAGCGGGATTCGCAGAAGGGCATCGTCATCGGCAAGGGCGGCGCCCGCCTCCGCGAGGTCGGCACGGCGGCCCGCACCCAGATCGAGACGCTGCTCGGCACGAAGGTCTATCTGGACCTGCGCGTCAAGATCGCAAAGAACTGGCAGCGTGACCCCAAACAGCTTGGGCGGCTTGGCTTCTAGGCTTAGTCCTCTGGAGTGCCCCACCAGACCTCGGGCTGGTCGGCCCGCCACGCGCCGATCGCCTCGAGCGCGGCGGCCAACGACACCAGCAGCGGTTCGCTGCCTTCGGGCCCCATCAGCTGAACGCCGATCGGCAGTCCGTCGGAGGTGAACCCGGCGGGCACGTTGATCGACGGCCACCCGAGAAGGTTCCACGGCCACGTCACGGGGCACGCGCGGATCATCGCGCGGTCGGTGGACAGCCCGCCGCGCTCGTCGAAGTCGTGCACCGTCGGGGGAGGAAGGGCCGTGGTCGGGGCGAGAATTACGTCGGCGAGGTTGAAGATCCAGCCGATGCGACGCTGCGACTCAGCTTCACGGCGGCGGGCGTCGCGCAGGATCTGCTCCGACAACAGCCGACCCGTCCGCATGTTGGCGGTGGTTCGCTTGTCGAACGTCACCCCTGGCCCAAGCCGGTGCGCCCACTCCACCAGTCCCGATGTCGAACGGGACAGAAAGTTCCACGACGTACGGAGGCCGTAGTCGGGATCGGCGGCACGCACGGTGTGGCCGAGGTGCTCGAGTTGTTCGGCCATCCGCTCCATCGCCGCCCGGATCTCGGGGTGGAGGGTGGCGCGAAAGCCGGTGAAGGGAAACTTCGTCGACATAGCTACCGTCAGCGGACCCGGTGGCTGGCTGACGTATTCGGCGGCGGTGACGGGCGCCGGCTTGTGTAGGTCTCCCTCGGCATTTCCCGATGCGGCGTCGAGCACCAGGGCCGCGTCGACGACCGTGCGGGCCAGGACGCCGTTGACGGTGATCCCGTTGAACGCCTCGGGCAGTGGCCAGGTGGAGATGCGGCCGCGCTGCGGCTTGATGCCAACCAGGTGGGTCCAGGCCGCCGGAATCCGCACGCTGCCCGCTCCGTCCGATCCGATGGCTGCTGTGACCAGCCCGGCGGCCACTGCGGCAGCGCTGCCCCCCGACGAGCCGCCGGGGGTGTGTTCGGCCGACCAGGGGTTGCGGGTGTGTCCGAACGCCGGCCCGCTGGTGAACGGCCACTGGCCGAGCTCGCAGGTGTTGGTCTTCCCGACGATGACGGCGCCCGCGGCGCGCAACCGGCGGACGACCTCGGCGTCGGCCGTGGCCGGCGCCACCTCACCCGAGGTGCCGAAGCGCGTCGGGACGCCTGCGACGTCGACGTCGTCCTTGACCGCGATCGGGATTCCCAAGAGGGGGAGGCTTTGTCCCGCAGCGCGTTTGCGGTCGGCCGCGGCGGCGTCGGCGAGGGCTTGCTCGGTCAGGACCACGCGGAAGGCGTTGAGCGTGGACTGACTGGCCTCGATTGCCTTCAACGATCGGGTCGTCAGGTCGACGGAGGTGACTTTGCCGCTGGCCAGTCGGTACTGCAGCTGAGTCAGGGTGGGCAGGTGCTTGCCGGGGGACCGTGTGCCGGCCCCGTTGAATGAGGTGTCTGACATTTGACTCGAGAATATCCGGCCGGGCCGACGCGGCGTGGTCGGCGCGACTCGTCGGACCGAGGTGGAACACTGTGCTGATGCGGTTGTACCGGGATCGAGCGGTCGTGCTGCGCCAGCACAAGCTCGGCGAGGCCGACCGGATCGTGACGCTGCTGACCCTTGAGCACGGGTTGGTCCGTGCCGTGGCCAAGGGCGTGCGACGGACCCGGAGCAAGTTCGGGGCCAGGCTCGAGCCGTTCGCGCACATCCACGTCCAGCTCTATCCGGGCCGAAACTTGGACGTGGTCACCCAGGTGCAGGCCATCGATGCGTTTGCCAGCGACATCGTCAGCGAATACGGGCGGTACACCAGCGGGTGTGCGGTGCTCGAGACGGCCGAGCGGCTGGCGGGTGAGGAACGCGCCCCGTCTCCGGCCTTGCACCGGCTCACCGTTGCGGCGTTGCGGGCGGTCGCCGACGGCACCCGCCCGCGTGAGCTCGTCCTCGACGCATATCTGTTGCGGGCCATGGGCATTGCAGGCTGGGCGCCCTCGCTCACCGAATGCGCGCGCTGCGCGGCGCCGGGGCCGCACCGGGCCTTCCACGTCGCCGCGGGCGGCAGTGTGTGCATGCACTGCAGGCCGTCCGGTTCCGTGACGCCGCCACAGGGCGTGATCGACCTGATGTCCGCCCTGCACGACGGCGACTGGACCGCTGCCGAGGCGTCGACGGCGTCGTATCGTAGCCAGGCCAGCGGACTGGTGGCCGCGCACCTGCAGTGGCATCTCGAGCGTCAATTGCGTACTTTGCCGCTGGTCGAGCGCACGTACCGCGTCGACCGCACGGTCGCCGAACGACGAGTTGCCCTGTTCGGGCAGGATGAGGCACATGGCTACGACAAGGGGCAGGGGCAAGAAGGAGACTTACCCGCAGTTGCCTCCGGCGCCTGACGACTATCCGACGTTCCCGGACAAGTCCTCTTGGCCGGTGGTGTTTCCGGAGCTACCGCCGGAAACCAACGGCAAGTTCTCCCGACCGCCGCAACACACGTCAAAGGAATCCGCCCCGCTGATCCCGGCGGGCCAGGTGCCCAACCACGTCGCGGTGGTGATGGACGGAAACGGCCGCTGGGCCACGCAGCGGGGCCTCGGGCGCACCGAAGGCCACAAGATGGGCGAGGCGGTGCTGATCGACATCACCTGCGGGGCGATCGAGATCGGCGTCAAACACCTCACCGTGTATGCCTTCTCCACCGAGAACTGGAAGCGGAGCACCGAAGAGGTGCGATTCCTGATGGGCTTCAACCGTGAGGTGGTGCGCCGCCGTCGTGAAAATCTCAACGCGATGGGCGTGCGGATGCGATGGGTCGGGTCGCGGCCGCGCATGTGGAGCAGCGTCATCAAGGAGTTCGACATCGCCGAGCAGATGACCGTCGGCAACGACGTCATCACCATCAACTACTGCGTCAACTATGGCGGTCGGACCGAGATCATCGAAGCGGCACAGGAATTGGCGCAGCTGGCGGTCGACGGCAAGGTCAAGCCCAACAGGATCAACGAGGCCGCGTTCGCCAAACACCTTCACCGCGACGACATTCCGGACGTCGACCTGTTCATCCGCACGTCGGGTGAGCAGCGGGCGAGCAACTTCCTGCTGTGGCAGGCCGCCTACGCCGAGTTCGTCTTCCAGGAAAAGCTGTGGCCCGACTACGACCGGCGTGACCTGTGGGAGGCGTGCATGGAGTACGTCAACCGCAACAGAAGGTTCGGCAGAGCCGAATGACGGGCCTGCTGGAACGGCTGACCTCAGCGCTGGGGGAGGTGACGACGCTCGTCGAGGAGTCCGACGGCGCCCTCACCGTCACGGTGGACCGTCTGGTTGCGTCGCTACGGGTGGTGGTGATCGCCGACGGCCTGGAGATGGTGTCGCTGACTCAGCCGTTGGCGTGGGATCTGCCGCTGTCCAACGAGATTCGTGATCGGGTGGCCGAGCAGGCGGGCTTGGTGATGCTCGGGACGGTGACGCTGGTCGAGAAGCTCGCCGACGACAAGGTCGCAGACGTGATGCTGCGCTACAACTTCCCCGCCGCGGGTCTGTCGGAAGAGGCTTTGCGCACGTTGATCCTGTTGGTGCTTACCACCGGTGCCGAGGTCCGGCGCGTCCTCACCCAGTGAGTGTCATCCGCATCGTCGCCGCCGTGGTCCTCGACGAACGCAACCACGTGCTCGTTGTCCGCAAACGTGGCACGTCGGCGTTCATGCAGCCTGGCGGCAAGATCGAGCCTGGCGAAGAGCCGTTGGAAGCGCTCGTTCGCGAGGTCCGCGAGGAGTTGGGCACCGGCGTCGACGAATCGTCGGCGCGCATGCTCGGTCGGTTCACCGCGGCGGCGGCCAACGAGCCGGGCTACGTCGTCGACGCGGATCTGTTCCTGGTGAGCCTCGACGGTGTGCCGAAGGCGGCCGCCGAAATCGAGGAAGTCATGTGGGTCGACCCGCATTCGACGGACGGCGTCGAGCTGGCTCCGCTGACTCTGCAGACGGTGCTGGCGCTGGCGCGCAACGGCGTCAGCTGACCGTCAAGGCGCAGTCCGCGCACACCCCGAAGATCTCGATGGTGTGGCTGACATCGGAAAACCCGTGCAGCGCAGCAACTTCGGTCGCCCACGACTCCGCTGCGGCGCCCTCGACCTCGACCGTCGTACCGCACGTTCGGCACACCAGGTGGTGATGATGGTGGTCGGAGCATTGGCGGTAGACCGATTCGCCCGAATCGGTGCGCAACGTGTCGAGCAGTCCGGCGGCTGCCATCGACTGCAGCGTGCGGTAGACGGTGGTCAGGCCGATGCCCTCGCCGCGGCGACGCAGTTCGTCGTGCAGTTCCTGGGCGGACCGGAATTCCTCCACGTTGTCCAGCAGCGCCGAGATGGCGGCTCGCTGACGTGTGGAGCGGACGGCAGTACTACCGCTCATGGGGCGCGCCTCCTTCGTGTTCGTGGTCGTGTGAATACTCGCCGGCGTGGGCGACAGCGGCCAACACGATGTCGCTGAGGTGATGGTCGACCAGGCGGTACCGCACTTCGCGGCCGCTGCGCTCCCCGGCGACGACGCCTGCGGACTTCAGGATGCGCAGGTGTTGGCTCACCAGGGGCTGAGCTACCGCGAGTACGTCGACCAGCTCGTGGACGCACCTGGATGATTCCCGCAACTGCAGCACGATCGCGATGCGGACCGGTGCGGCGAGCGCGCGCAGCAAGTCGCCTGCGTGGTCGAGGACCGGTCGTGGCGGCACTTCGTGGGCAGGGGCGGCGCCGTGCACGTGGTCGGCGTGCTCCCCGTCGGACAGTGCGCCGCCGCCCAACGCCGAGTCGGCCGGGGTGGGCACGGTGGATTTGGAAACCGTTTTCATTACGGCCCAGAATACATGCGTCGACGCGCATGTCAATCGACCCTTCGTGGCCCGCTACGCTGTTCACCCGTGGCCTCCATCATCGACACCGTTGCCAATCTCGCGAAGCGCCGTGGACTCGTCTACCAGGCGGGCGAGATCTACGGCGGCACCAAGTCGGCGTGGGACTACGGCCCGCTGGGCGTCGAGCTCAAGGACAACATCAAGCGGCAGTGGTGGCGGTCGGTCGTCACCAGTCGTGAGGACGTCGTCGGGCTGGACAGCTCGATCATCCTGCCGCGTGACGTATGGGTGGCCTCCGGCCACGTCGCGACGTTCAACGACCCGCTGATCGAATGCCTGAACTGTCACAAGCGGCACCGGCAGGATCACCTGCAGGAGGCGTACGCGCAGAAGAAGGGTCTTGACGACCCAGATGCCGCGCCGATGGCCGAGATCGTGTGCCCGGACTGTGGCACCAAGGGCCAGTGGACCGAGCCGCGCGACTTCAACATGATGCTGAAGACCTACCTCGGGCCGATCGAGACTGAAGAGGGCATCCACTACCTGCGGCCCGAGACGGCCCAGGGCATCTTCGTCAACTTCGCCAACGTGGTGACCACGTCGCGACGCAAGCCGCCCTTCGGCATCGGCCAAATCGGCAAGAGCTTCCGCAACGAGATCACCCCCGGCAACTTCATCTTCCGCACCCGCGAGTTCGAGCAGATGGAGATGGAGTTCTTCGTCGAACCATCGACTGCGCCTGAGTGGCACCAGTATTGGATCGACGCGCGGCTGCAGTGGTACGTCGACCTCGGCATCGACCCGGACAACCTGCGGCTCTACGAAACGCCGAAGGAGAAGCTCGCGCACTACTCCGATCGCACAGTCGACATCGAGTACAAGTTCGGCTTCCAAGGCAACCCGTGGGGTGAGCTCGAGGGCGTCGCCAACCGCACCGACCACGACTTGTCCAACCACTCAAAGGCTTCCGGCACCGACCTGTCGTTCTACGACCAGACCACCGAGGCTCGCTACACGCCGTACGTCATCGAGCCGGCCGCCGGACTGACGCGGTCGTTGATGGCGTTCCTGATCGACGCGTACCACGAGGACGAGGCGCCAAACGCCAAGGGCGGCATCGACAAACGCACGGTGTTGAAGCTCGACCCGAGGCTCGCGCCGGTCAAGGCCGCCGTGCTGCCGCTGTCGCGCAACTCCGACCTGTCGCCCAAGGCAAAGGATCTCGCCGCCGAGCTCCGCAAGTCGTGGAACATCGAGTTCGACGACGCGGGCGCGATCGGTCGCCGGTACCGACGTCAGGACGAGATCGGAACGCCGTTCTGCGTGACGCTGGACTTCGACTCCCTGGAGGACCACGCCGTGACCATCCGCGAGCGCGACGCGATGACCCAGGAGCGCGTGTCGATCGACGCGGTCTCGGACTACCTCGCGGTGCGCCTCAAGGGCTGCTAGGTCCTTCACGCTCGCGCCAGTTAGAAGCGGCCGCCGCCTCCGCCCCAGTCGCCGCCCGAGCCCCCAAACGATCCCGGGCTCCAGTCTCCGCCGCCCCCTCCGATACCGCCGCGTAGCGCGCCGGAGAGGAGGTTGCCGATGAGGATGCCGCCGAGGATGGCGCCGGTGTTGCCGCCTCCGCCGCCGAACCCGCCGCCGTGGCGTCCGGTGTACTGCCGCTGGGCATTGCTGACGTCGGCGTTCGCCATCGCCTGGGCCTGCACCGCCAACATCGCGGCGCCGTTGGCGTGCTTGATGGCCTGCGACGGGTCGGTCGCGCCAATCGACTGGGCGGCCTGCAGTTGCCGGACGGCCTCCGCCAGCCGGGTGCGGGCTTCTGGCCCGACGCTGCCGCGGCGGGTGTCGACGAAGTCCGACACCGAACGCACCTGCGACTGCGCGCTGAACAGGGCCTGGTCGAACGCGCGCTTCAGCCGGGCGGCGGCCTCGACCTCGTCGCTGATCACCGCGAGCAGTTGATCGAGGGTGGCGTCGGCCTGCGTCAGCTGGGTGAAGGTGCCCAACGGATCGGCGGTGCCGGCGTTCTGCGCGTGGGCGACGGCTGCGACGGCTTCGTCGCGGGCGGTGCTCAACTCGGCGGCGCGCGGAACGCCGCCCCTGGCCAGATGTCCGGACGCGGCGGTGATGCCATTCTGGATGTCGGCGATGGCAGCGGGCATTTCGGCCACCGCGCGGTTGATGTCGGTGGACGCACTGTCGACCGAGTCGAGCAGCATGCGGGCCTGGCCAAGCGCGGACTCCGCCGATCGGATGGCGTCGACCAGCCCGGCCTGGCTGCCCGCGGGCTTGGCGACGAGCGCCCGCGCCTGGGTGATGCTCTGGTCGGCGAACGACAGCCGCTGCTTGGCGTGCTCGACGTTGTCGGCGATCGACGCCAACGCCGTCTCGGAGAACTGCGAATGCAGCACCTCGAGCGTCCGGTCGGCGGGTTCGATGCGCGCCGACAGGTCGACCATCTGCTGGGTGAGGATGTCGAGCCGGTCGGGTGCGTTGATGATGAGGTCGCGCAACTTTCCGAAGGCCTCGCGCTGGGCCTCGAGCTCGTCGTCGGCGCGCGCGGCCGCGACGATGACGCGCGTGAGTAGATCGCGCCGCTGCTGTGGCGTCTCGGGTATGGTGTCGTCGAGGATCTGACGGACGTTGAACGCCTGTGTCAGTGCCGTTTTCGCACCCTCGACGGCCTTGGTGAACGGGGCGGTGTCCCGCTCGCCGAACTCCTCGACCGCCAGCGTCAATTCGTTGTCGCTGGTGCGTACCGCGTTGTCGACCTCCACGACGATCGACCTGGACAGGTCGTCGAGCGCGTCCAATGACAGCGACGACAGTGCGTTCGGGTCGGCCGGGTCGACTCGCTTCGCGGCGGCGAACTCGGCCTCGCGGCGCTTGCGTCGCCTGCCCCGTTGCCACAGCAGCAGCGCGACCACCGCGAGAGCGATGACGACGAGGAAGATGGCGATGCCCACCCACGACACGCTCCCGCTCGACGAGCCGTCGTTCTTTAGCCCGGTGGCCGCGACGGTCGCGGCGCCTGCCCAGTCGCCTTGGCGCAAGGCCGGTTCCACTTCGTTGCGCCGAAGCTTGTCCTGATCGGCGTTGCTCAGGATGGCGGTGCCCGCCAGAAGTGCGTAGTCGCGGTCCTGGGTGGCGACGGCGAAGATCGCGTCCTGGTCGGGCTGGAAGTTGTTGATCTGCATGGCCCGTTGGGCCCAGGCCACCCCGGTCTGGCCGGAGAAGGTGTCGACGTAGACGACCCATAGTCGGACGCGCCGGGCCGTGTAGAGGTCGTCGACTGCGGTCTTCACGCCACTGAGCGCGCTGGCGTCCAGGACGCCGGCGTCGTCGGTGACGTACTCGGTCAGCCGAAGGGGCGGCGTGGCGTTGGCCGTCGGGAGGTTGGGCGTCAGCAGCGCACCAACGGTCAGTACCGCGAGAAGCATGCTGAGAAGGCGGGCTGCCCTTGGATTCCTGCGCATGACCGCCAATGTAGTGCGCCACAGCCGACGGGCACCCGAGACCGCGTGACCGCCCTGGCAGACTGTGCGTCGGTGGCGCAACATCAGAACGGTTCCGCGGATCGTTACTCGGACTTCGACCTACAGCGGATGGTGGTCGAGGCGCCGAAGAGTGCTGCCCTGGCGGGGACCGACACCGAGCGCCGCACCGACTTCGCTCGGGACCGCGCCAGGGTGCTGCACAGTGCGGCGTTCCGGCGGTTGGCCGACAAGACGCAGGTCGTCGGGCCCAGGGAGGGTGACACGCCGCGCACGCGGTTGACGCATTCCCTCGAGGTGGCGCAGATCGGCAGGGGGATGGCCGTCGGCCTCGGGTGCGATCCCGACCTGGTCGACCTGGCGGGGCTGGCCCACGACATCGGCCATCCGCCGTACGGGCACAACGGCGAACGTGCGCTCAACGAGATATCGAAGGCCTTCGGCGGCTTCGAGGGTAACGCGCAGAACTTCCGGATCCTGTCCAGGTTGGAGCCCAAAGTCCTTGACGACCAAGGACGATCGGTCGGGTTGAACCTGACGAGGGCGTCGCTCGACGCGGTGACGAAGTACCCGTGGCCGCGCGGAGACCGCAAGAAGTTCGGGTTCTACGACGACGACGCCCACTGGGCCGCCTGGTTGCGCGACGGTGCGCCCGAGGGCAGGCCGTGCCTGGAAGCCCAGGTGATGGACTGGGCCGACGACGTCGCCTATTCGGTGCACGACGTCGAGGACGGCGTCATCTCGGGGCGCATCGACCTGCGCGTGCTGGCCGACACCGATGCGGCGACCTCGTTGGCCCGACTCGGCGCCGAGTCGTTCGACGCCGTGCGCTCCGACGACCTGCTGGCCGCCGCGCAACGGCTGTCGCAGATACCCGTGGTGGCGGCGGTCGGCAAGTACGACGGATCCGTCGCGGCCTCGGTCGCACTCAAACGGTTGACCAGTGAATTGGTCGGCCGGTTCGCCAACGCGGCCATCGCGGCGACCAGGGAAGTGGCCGGCGCCGGTCCGCTCGTGCGCTTCGACACCGAGCTCGCGGTGCCCGCACTGGTGCGCGCCGAGGTCGCGGTGCTGAAGATGTTGGCCCTGCAATTCATCATGTCCGACCATCAGCATCTGCAGGTCCAGGCCGATCAGCGCACGCTCATTCACGAGGTCGCCTTGGCGCTGTGGGCGCAGGCGCCGAGCAGCCTCGACCCGCAGTTCGCGCCCGAGTTCGTCGCTGCCGCCGACGACGGGGCCCGGCTGCGGGTGGTCATCGATCAGATCGCGTCCTACACCGAGGGACGGCTGGAACGCGTGCACTTGGCGCGCTCGCCCCGGCCCTTAGACTGAGCCGGTGGCAGTAGGCAGGAGCGATGGGACGCGGGGCGGGCGGATTCCCGACCGCGACATCGCGGCCATCCGCGAAAGCACCCGCATCGAGGACCTCGTCGGCGACTACGTGCAGTTGCGGCGGGCCGGCGCAGACTCTATGAAGGGGCTCTGCCCGTTCCACGACGAGAAGTCACCGTCGTTCCACGTCCGGCCCAACCACGGCCACTTCCACTGCTTCGGCTGCGGCGAGGGTGGTGACGTCTACGCCTTCCTGCAGAAGATCGAACACGTCAGCTTCGTCGAGGCCGTCGAGATGCTCGCCGACCGGATCAACTACACCGTCACCTACACCGGTGGCTCGACCACCAACGTGCAGAGGGACAAGGGCAGCCGCAGCAGGCTGATCGCCGCCAATGCCGCCGCCCAGGCGTTCTACGCAGAGGCGCTGCAGTCGGACGAGGCCGCACCGGCGAGGCAGTACTTGATCGAACGCAACTTCGACGCCGAGGCGGCCGCGCGCTTCGGCTGCGGATTCGCTCCTTCGGGCTGGGACACCTTGACGAAACACTTGGTGCGCAAGGGTTTCGAGTTCAAGGAGCTTGAGGCTGCGGGGTTGTCGATGGAGGGTCGCCGCGGCCCGCGGGACCGGTTCAACCGGCGCTTGCTCTGGCCGATTCGGGCCAGCAGCAACGAAGTCATCGGGTTCGGTGCGCGCCGTATCTTCGACGACGACACGATGACCGCCAAGTATCTGAACACCCCGGAAACGGTGCTGTACAAGAAGTCCAACGTCCTGTTCGGACTCGACCTGGCCAAGCGCGACATCGCGAAGGGGCATCAGGCCGTGGTCGTGGAGGGCTACACCGACGTCATGGCCATGCACCTGGCTGGCGTGACGACGGCGGTCGCGTCGTGCGGCACCGCCTTCGGCGAGGAGCACCTGTCGATGCTTCGCCGACTCATGATGGACGACAGCTTCTTTCGCGGTGAGCTGATCTACGTCTTCGACGGTGACGCGGCGGGCCGCGCGGCAGCGGTCAAGGCCTTCGACGGCGAGCAGAACCTCTCCGGTCAGTCCTTCGTGGCCGTCGCGGACGAGGGCATGGACCCGTGCGACCTGCGGCTGAAGTCGGGCGACGCCGCCCTGCGCGATCTGGTGGCTCGGCGAACCCCGTTGTTCGAGTTCGTGATTCGCACCGCGCTGGCCGATCACGACCTCGACAGTGCCGAGGGCCGGGTATCCGCACTTCGTCGCTGCGTGCCGATGGCGGCCAGAATCAAGGACCCCACCCTGCGCGACGAGTACGCGCGTCAGCTCGCGGGGTGGGTCGGATGGGACGACGTCGCCCAGGTCATCGGAAGGGTGCGTGAGACGGCCAAGGCCGGCGGCGCCGCGCAACGCCGCGACGTCCGTCGCAGTGCTGCCGCGGCCGCATCGACGGACGCCGTCGTCGTGGCCCGGCCCGATCCGAAGGATCCGACGCTGTGGCCGCAACGCGATGCGCTCAAGGCCGCGCTGCAGTACCCGGCGATCGCGGGGCCGGTCTTCGACACGTTGACCGTGGAGAGCTTCACCCATCCGGCGTATGCGGCGGTGCGCGGCGCGATCACGGCGGCGGGCGGCATGTCGGCAGGCGGTTCGGGTGGGCAGTGGATCGACGCAGTCCGCGAGCAGGCGGCCTCACCGCACGTGGCAAATCTGATCAACGAGCTGGGCGTCGAGGCGTTCCGGGTCGAGGACGACGAACGGTTGCCCCGCTACATCGGCGGAGTGCTCGCCAGGTTGCAGGAAGTATGGGTCGGCAGGGAGATCGCCGAGATGAAGTCCAAGCTCCAGCGCATGTCGCCGGTGGACAACGACGAGGAGTACAACGCGTTGTTCGGCGACCTGGTCGCGATGGAGACCTACCGGCGCAGTCTGCTGGAGCGGGCCAGCGGCGACGACCTTACTGCGTGAGTCGCCGCGTCGCGCTATGGTGAGCTCGCCGTCAGTTCCAACGGAAGGGCACCTCATGACCATCAGCGCACGCCGCATCGCCACCGCGGGAGCCCTGGCGGCTGCCGCCGTCGCCGCTCCGCTCGCGATCGCGTTCACCAGCGGTGCAGGTCAAGCCGTCGCCGCACCGTGCCTGGCCACCGTCACCACCAACGGCTCCGACCCAGTGTGCGTTGGCTACTCCAACGGAAACCCGACCAACATCGGAACGCCGAACTTCGGCACATTCGGACCCAACAACGGTCTCGGCGTCTCGACGGGCAACCTGGCCCCCGGTCAGACCTGGCGCCAGCCGATCGCCTAGCGGCTCTTCCCTGGCTGCCACACCGCAGTCTCGGCGTCGATTGGCGTCAACGAGCCGATCGACGCATCGGGTGACACCCGGTCGGCAATCTTGCGTCGACCCGCATCCAGCACGGCCTTGGTGGCCGGACTGCCGGTAACCGCACGGAACGTGCTTGAGATCTGTTCATAGCGGCGCCTGCCCGCCTTGGCGCCCAAAACGTACCCAACAGCCATGACGGCGGCGACGCGGATCACGGGGTCCCTCTCTCGCGGTAGTGCATTGGTTCCATCCTGCCTCGTGCGGCCGAGTGGGGAGAGAACGAGCCCGTCAGCCCCCGCTCACCTGCCCGATATCGGACTTCCGGAGTCCATGCGCTAGAGTCAACGCTCGGTCAGCGTGCACGTCCCGCGGACCGAGTGCTATTCCCCTGTAGCTCAATTGGCAGAGCAGCCGACTGTTAATCGGCAGGTTCGTGGTTCGAGTCCACGCGGGGGAGCTTTACCTCTCTAGCCCTACTCGGCGTTCTGCTCCTCGTGCTCGTCGGCGTCGGGGATGTGCTCCGGGTGCAGCATCTCGGCATAGCGCAACTGCTCGGGAATCCCGAAGCCCTCGACCAACAGTTCGGCGTGCGGGCGTAGCTTGCGGCAGCGGTCGTTGATGCCGCGGGTGACGGCCTTTGAGCGCTCGACCGACAGGAATCGGTGCTCGATGAACCACGACTTGTCGTCCTCGATCACCGAGAGCGCGTAGAGGTCGCAGACCACCTCGAGGATCTCGCGGGCCTTCTCGTCCTCACAGGTGTCGATGCCGGCCACGAACGCCTCGAGGATGATCCGGTCGACGTGGGCCTTGGCGGCGTGCAGCACGTGGTCCTGGACGGAGTTGAAGGCGTCGAACGGCGACATCTCCTTGGACTTGCCCTGCAACCGCCGCGCGACGGACGCCAGCATGTACTGCTCGCGGTCCTCGAACATCTTGACCTGCGTGCCGCGGTTGAACAGCGAGCCCTCTTCCTCGTTGTCCTGCCGCGTGTCGACGATCGTCTGCATGATGGTTTGCGCGGCGGTGCGCTTGAGCACCCGCTCGCCGGCGAAGTTGGCGGCGAACCGCACCCACTGCGCCGGGCTCATGCCCTTGACGTCGTCGGCGTAGGCCGTCAGCAGCTCCTTGGCGACCAGCTGGGTCAGCACGTGGTTGTCACCCTCGAAGGTGGTGAACACGTCGGTGTCGGCCTTGAGGGCGATCAGCCGGTTCTCGGCCAGATAGCCTGCGCCGCCGCACGCTTCACGGGCCTCCTGAATGGCGCGCGTGGCGTGCCAGGTGTTGGCGGCCTTCAGCCCGGCGGCGCGGGACTCGAGCTCGCGCTGCTCCTCGGCGTCGGGGTCGTCGGAGGTCTGCAGCTCGTGACACTTGGCCACCAGCTCGTTCTGGGCGAACTGCAAGGCGTAGGACTTGGCAATCAGTGGGAACAGCCGGCGCTGGTGCACGAGGTAGTCCATGATCAGCACCTCTTCCTCGGCGCCGGGGGCTTCGAACTGCCTGCGCTCCAGGGCATATCGCGTCGCGATGTCGAGTGCCACCCTGGCGGCGGCGCCCGCGCTGCCGCCGACGGTGACGCGGCCGCGGATCAGCGTGCCGAGCATGGTGAAGAACCGGCGGCCGGGGTTCTCGATCGGTGAGGTGTACGTGCCGTCCTCGGCGACGTCGGCGTACTTGTTGAGCAGGTTCTCCCGCGGGATCCGCACCTGGTCGAACTGGATGCGGCCGTTGTCGACGCCGGGCAGTCCGCCCTTGTACTGGCAGTCCGACGTCGTGACGCCGGGGAGGTCGTTGCCTTCGTCGTCACGGATGGGCACGACGAAGCAGTGCACGCCGTGGCCCTCGCCCTTGGTGATCAACTGGGCGAACACCGCGGCCACCCGCGCGGTGTTGGCGGCGCCGCCGATGTAGTCCTTGCGGGCGGACGGGGTGGGGGAGTCGATGACGAACTCTTGGGTCTCGGGATCGTAGGTGCCCGTGGTCTCGAGTGCCTGGACGTCGCTGCCGTGCCCGGTCTCGGTCATGGCGAAGCAGCCCAGCAGCTCCAGGTCGATGAGCTTGCGGACGTAGGCGTCGTGGTGGCGCTTGGTGCCGAGGTTCTCGATCGCGCCGCCGAACAGGCCCCACTGGACCCCGGCCTTCACCATCAGGGACAGGTCTGACATCGCCAGCATTTCGATCTGGGTCACCGCGGCTCCGACGTCGCCGTTGCCGCCGTGCTCCTTCTTGAAGCCGTCCTCGGCGGCGCCGTTGGCGGCCATGATGCGCATCTGCTCGGTGACCTTGGTGCGGGCGATCACCGTATTGGGCGTGTAGTGCGGCTTGAATACCTCGGAGGAAAGCTCCTCCCGCATCCGGTTCTTCATGTCGCGCCAACGCCCGTCGAGGGCATTACGAAGGTGGTCCGCAGTGGTGGTCATGAAGGCCACGTTATCCCCCGAATCCCGTCGTGAAACTGTGATGTGGCAAACCCAGGCCATCCTCATTGAAACCCGTTTCCGCAGTTGGCGTTGAATCATCGTCATGACCGATCCGGACGCCGTGCCGTCACTCGCCGGGATGCCCCATCAGATCGACCACCGGCACCCCGACGTCACCGGCGGCTGGCTGCGGGCTGCCACGTTTGGGGCGATGGACGGCCTGGTCAGCAACACCGCGCTGATCGCGGGCGTCGCCGCGAGTGCGAGCACGAACGCCGTGGTGCTCGCCGGGGTGGCCGGCATGCTGGCGGGGTCGTTCTCGATGGCGTTGGGGAAGTTCACCTCGGTCACGACGGCCAACGAGCAGGTCGAGTCCGAGGTGCGGGTGGAGCGGCGCAGCTTCCGCATGTACCCCGACGCGGAACAGGCCGAGCTCGTCGGAACGCTGACCGACATGGGCATGAGCGTCGAGACCGCGACCAAGGCCGCCGAGGAACTTCACCGGGACGAGACCCGGGCGTTGAACTTCCACCTCGTCCAGGAGCTGGGCGTCGACCCGAACGAGAAGCCGTCACCGTGGGTGGCGGCGGGTTCGTCCTTTGCGATGTTCGCGATCGGCGCCGTCATCCCGCTCATCCCGTTCCTGCTGGGGTACTCGTCGCTGTGGCTGGGGTTGGCGTGCGGCGGGGTCGGCCTGCTGGTCGTCGGTGGGGTGGCGGCACGCGTCACCAAGAAGCCGCCGTGGCTGGGGTCGTTGCGGCAGTTGGCCTTTGGCGGCATCGCGATCGCGGTGACCTATTTGGTGGGCCACCTGATCGGTGCGGCCGTCAGCTAGCCACGGTTAGCTCGGCTCGACGCCGAAGCCGCCACGAAGATCCTTGCGGGCGGCCGCGATCGTGCGGTCACACAGCGCCAGCAGCGCGTCGACGTCGAGGTCCGATTCCTCGCCGAGTCGTTTGAGCCATGCCGCTTCTTCGCTCTTGAGCGCGTTCCACTCCTGTTGGTTGTCACAGGGCGCGACGAGTTGCTGCTTGCACGTGTCCAGTTGCGTCAGCGAGTAGCCGTGGTCGCGGAACTGTCGGTCCCATTCGTCGAGCAGCAGTTCGGTGAGCTGGCGGACGGGCTCGGCGGCATAGATCAGCACCTCTGCCACACCGTCGTCGAGGCCGAGCCGACCGCGTAGTTCGTACAGCTCTTCGATCGCCTCTGACCGCCGTTGTTCGACGGTCTGGTGGGCGCCGGCGAGCGGTTCGGCGCCGCGCCTGACGCGCATGGTGGCCGAGAGGAGCGTTTTGAGGGCGACTTTCTTTTCCTCGCCGGCCCGCTGCTCGAAGTCGAGCAACAGTGCGTGCTCCCGGTCGTCGCGCTTGCTTCTGACGTCGATGCGCTTGGTCCAGATGGCCACCGTCGCGGTCGACACGACCGACACCACGGGTACGAGGACGGTCGCAAGGGCGGTCAACCAGGTCATGGTGGTTCAGTCTGCCCGACCGGCGCATTGCCTCCGGGGTGCGGCCGTCACTTCGTATGTGTACAGCACAGTTCCCAATGTTGGGAATTCCTGGAAACCGCTTAGCGACGACGCTATCGTGGGCACTAGTTACCTGACCCCGCCCCCGCTACCGGCGTCAGGGAGTTTGCGGGAGCTGTGTTTTCGATTCACGGGGGTGAAGAATGGCAAACGGCAGCAAAGTGCAGTCGGCGGGCGACCTCAGTTCCATGCGGAGGATTACGCGAGCCGCCGCCGCTCTCGACGCGGCAAGGCGGAGCGGGGTAGAGGCGTCGGTGTGGAAAGCGGAACGCGATCTGCAGGATGCCGTCCGTTTGGCCCGCGGCCCTGGGTTCTGGCAATCGGTTGGCAAGGCCGTGAGGGTCAGTCGGCGGCGGGCCGATCGTCGGTTGGGTTGGCGGAGAGCCGCTTTCAGCGGTCCCGGGTGGCGTCGGCGAGTATCGCCCGCATCACCCGGACGGCCTCGGTAAGCGATTGGCGGTCGGCGGGGTCGAGTCGCGCCAGATAGGGGTCGACGACGGCGCTGCGGTCGGCGCGCACACGCGCCAGGACTTCGCGTCCCTTCGCGGTGATGCTGATCAGCACCGCCCTGGCGTCGGCGGGGTCGGTGACGCGCGAGACCAGGGCAGCCTCCTCGAGCCGACGGACCTGCGTCGTCATGGTGGGCTGTGAGCAATGGTCGAACGCGGCCAGATCCGAGATGCGGGCCGCACCCTGATCCTCGATCGTGGAGAGCAGTCGGGCTTGGGCGAACGGGAGCTTCATCTTGACCCGCTGGGTGGCGAGCCGGTTGAGTCGGGCGACCACGGACAGCAGATCCGCGGACAGCGTGTCTGCCGGGGCGTGCGTGGCTGGGCGCGATGACATGCCCGCCATTTTACATAGGACATCTATAGGTCTGTCGGGGGTCGGGGTGGTGCTCCTCACAGCCTGCTGAGACTGCTCTTGGTCCACAGCTGGCAGAATCGAGAAATGGCCAAGACCGGCAGCGAGACCGGCGGCGGCGCACCTCGGCGAGCTGGTTCGATGAAGCCCGACGAGCTCGCGCACGCCGCCATCATGGCTGCGCTGTGCGCGGCCACCGCGATCATCGCCGTCGTCGTCCCCTTCGCCGCCGGCCTATCCGTGCTCGGCACCGTCCCCATGGGACTGCTCGCGTATCGCCACCGCTTCCGGGTGCTGGTCGCCGCGACGGTCGCCGGTGGCACCATCGCCTTCCTCATCGCCGGGTTCGGTGGCTTGATGACCGTCGTCAACTGCGCCTACATCGGAGGCTTGGTCGGCATCGTCAAGCGTCGTGGCCGCGGTCTGCCGACGATCGCCGTCGCCGCGGTCATCGCGGGCGCGCTGTTCGGCGTGTTCGGGGTCGGCTTCCTGCTGGTGTTCTATCGCATCCGCGAACTGGTCTTCGCATCGATCACGGCCAACATCACCGGGATCGCCGCGGTTCTCGAGCGCATCTCGGGATTGGAACCCCTGGCGCAGCAGCTGCGCGACGACTTCGGGACGGTGCTCACCTACTGGCCGCTCCTGATCATCGGCTCCAGCGTGCTCAGCATCGGATCTGTGACCCTGATCGGATGGTGGGCACTCTCCCGGGTGCTCGCCCGGCTGTCCGGAGTGCCCGACGTCCACAAGCTCGACTCCGTCGGCTCGACCGAACCCGTCGGCCCGGTGCCCGCCCAGTTCCGCGACGTCCGCTTCCGATACGACGGCGCGGGCCAGGACGCGCTCGGTCCGGTGTCGCTGACGATCGGCGAGGGCGAGCACGTCGCCGTCACCGGGCCCAACGGGTCGGGCAAGACGACACTGATGTTGGTGCTGTCGGGCAGACAGCCGACCGCAGGCAGCGTCGACCGGCCCGGCGCCGTTGGCCTCGGCAAGGCCGGTGGCACCGCCGTGGTGATGCAGCACCCAGAAAGTCAGGTCCTCGGCAGCCGGGTCGCCGACGACGTCGTGTTCGGGCTTCCTCCTGGAACCAAGACCGACGTCGACCGTCTGCTGGCCGAGGTCGGGCTGGACGGGCTGGCCGAACGCGACACCGGCAACCTCTCGGGTGGCGAATTGCAGCGCCTGGCCGTCGCGGCCGCCTTGGCAAGGGAGCCCGCACTGCTGATCGCCGACGAGGTCACCAGCATGGTCGACCAGCAGGGGCGCGAGGGTCTGATCGAGGTGCTGTCGGGACTGACGAAGAAGCATCGGATGTCGTTGGTGCACATCACGCACTACAACGACGAGGCGGCGTCGGCCGACCGGGTGATCGACCTGACCGGCAACGGCGGCAGCGCGGACAACGTCGAGATGGTCGACACCGCGCCGGCACCGGCGGCCACCAGTGCGCAGACTCGCCGCGGCGGGTCACCGCTGCTGGAGCTCAAGGGCGTCGGGCACGACTACGGGCTTGGCACGCCATGGGCGTCGACGGCGCTGCGGGACGTCGACCTCGTCGTCAACGAGGGTGACGGGGTGCTGATCCACGGGCTGAACGGGTCCGGCAAGTCGACGCTGGCCTGGATCATGGCCGGGTTGCTGACGCCGACCGCGGGCACCTGCCTGCTTGACGGCGAGCCCGTCTCCGAACAGGTTGGCGCCGTGGCCATTTCGTTCCAGGCGGCCAGGTTGCAGCTGATGCGCGGACGCGTGGACATGGAGATCGCGTCGGCCGCGGGGCTGGACTACTACGACCACTCGCAGATCGTCGCCGCGTTGGCCATGGTCGGCCTCGACCCGGCGATCGGACTGCGACGCATCGACCAGCTCAGCGGCGGGCAGATGCGTCGGGTGGTGCTGGCGGGTCTGCTGGCCCGCAAGCCGCGGGTGCTGATCCTCGACGAGCCGCTCGCCGGTCTGGACGCCGCCAGCCAGCGCGGGCTGCTCGGCCTGCTGTCGGCACTGCGTCGGGACGCGGGGTTGACCGTCATCGTGATCTCCCACGACTTCTCGGGACTCGAGGAGCTGTGCCCGCGGACGTTGCACCTTCGCGACGGCGGCGTGATGGCGGCGCCCACCACGGCGGGAGGCGTCGGATGACCGCCCCGCAACGTCAACCTCGGCCCGTCGTCCTGCTGCGACCGGTGCCCGGCCGCACCGCCATTCACGAATTGTGGGCAGGGACCAAGCTTCTCGTCGTCGCGATCATCGGCGTTCTGCTCACGCTGTATCCCGGCTGGGTGCCGATCACGTTGGTCGGCTTGTTCGTCCTGCTGACCGCCAAGATCGCCCACATCCCGCGCGGTGTGCTGCCGTCGGTGCCGCGCTGGCTGTGGTTCCTGTTGTTCCTCGGTGCGGTGACGGCGTCGTTTGCCGGCGGCGCACCGCATCTCACCGTCGCTTCGGTGGACTTCGGCTTCGGCGGTCTGGCGAAGTTCCTTCAGGTCACGCTGCTCTCGATTGTGCTGCTGGGGCTCGGCGGACTGGTGTCGTGGACCACCAACGTGGCCGAGGTCGCACCGGCGGTGGCCAAGATCGGTCGGCCGCTGCGCCTGTTTCGCCTGCCGGTCGACGACTACGCCGTGGCGCTGGCGCTTTCCCTGCGCGCCTTCCCGATGCTGATCGACGAGTTCCGCGTGCTTTTCGCCGCCCGCAAGCTCAGGCCGCGTGACCCTGCCACCACGGCGAGGGAACGCCACCGCCGGTTGAACGCGGAGATCATCGATCTGCTCGCGGCGGCGGTCACCGTGGCGTTGCGTCGCGCCGACGAGATGGGCGACGCGATCACCGCCCGCGGTGGCGCCGGTCAGATCTCCGCGTTGCCGTCACGACCGAAATGGCCTGACGCCGTTGCCTTTGCGGCCGTGCTGGTGTTGTGTGCCGTGTCGGTGTACGTGGAGGTCTTCACACCGTTGGCGACGACCTAGCGGCTGGCGGCGGCGTTGGCGGCTTCTTGGGCGGCCGCCAGACTGCCCGGCACGTCGCGCCGGCCGAGGAACATCTCGTCGAAGTAGGGCGTCAACGCCTGGTATCCCGCGGCGAAGCCCGGTCCGCCCGGCGCCGGGATGCGCGGCCCGTCGAGCACCTTGAAGAACGGGGCGACGTCGACGCCGCGGGCGGCCCAGTGCGCGAAGTACTCGGGCTGGGCTGCGGTGACGGCCGGGATCGCGGCGCCGCCGCTGCCGAGGAACGCGTTGCCGCGGGTGCTGCCCATCCATTCGAGGACTTGGCGCACGGCGTCGGGATGGGGTGAGGCGGCGTTGCCTGCGGCGGCGATGCCGTTGGTGACGCTGACGCGGCCCTTCGGACCCGCCGGCAGCATGGTCACGCCCCACCGGAAGGGGGCCTGGTCGGCGACCGCGGCCAGGTTGTAGGTGCCGGATTGGAACAGCGCCATCCGGCCCTGGAGGAACTGGTTGCGGGAGAAGTCTCCGTTGCCGTTGGTGTCGGACGCCGGGGGAGCGACGTGGTCGCGGTTGACCAGCCCGACCAGGTACTCGAACGCCTGGACGGCGGCGGGATTGTCGAAGGCGAAGCGGTCGCCGTCCTGGAAGGCTCCGCCCGCGGAGCCGACGTAGTTCAGGTAGATGCCCTGTAGGTCGTTGGCGGCGTTGTACCCCCACTGCCGAATCCGGGCCGGGTCGAATCGTGGTGTGTCGGCTCGGTTTCCGTCGGCGTCGACGGTGAGGCGGGCCAGCAGCGGTCGCAGGGTGTCCGCGGCGGGGTCGGGCGACCACCGGAGATCTGTTAGTTCGGCCGGGTCGACGCCGGCCCGGTCGAGCAGGTCGGCGTTGTAGTAGACAGCGATGCCGGCGTCGGTGAGTTGGGGTACGCCCCACAGCACGCCGTTGCGGGTGAACTGCCGAACCACCGAGGCGTCCCACGCCCGAGCCGCATCGGGGCCGAGGGTCTTCCCGACGTCGAGCAGCCTGTCGTTGTCGGCGTAGTTCGCGAAGTAGGCGTTGGACAGCCAGAAGACGTCGTCCGCGCCGCCGCCTGCCACGTCGGTGCGCAGCGTGTCGAAGTAGGACGAGTACGCCACGACGTTGAGACGCACCTCGACGTCGGGATGTTCGCGGCTGAACGCGTCGAACGACTGCCGGTAGGCCGCGGCGACCTGTTCATCCCACAAGCGCACCGTCACCACGGTCTTGCCGGAGGGCTCGGTGGAGCCGCCGAGGAGCACCGCGGCCCCGAGCAGGGCGGCCATGACGAGGGCCAGCGCGCCGACGAACAGCGTGGAGAATTTGGGCTTGGTCATCGCGGCCCCGCGCCGAGACTGCGCTCAGCGTGCTGCTCACTCGCACTTCTTCGCGGTGAGCGCAGTGTCGGCGTCATTTGAGGCCCGTCACCACGATGGAGCCGACGATGTGGCGTCCGAACGCGACGAACAGCACGATCAGCGGGACGATCGCCACCGTCGTCGCCGCCATCACCAGCGTCCACTGGGCGTCGTACCGGGATTGCAGGCCCGCGGTGGCCACGGTCAGCACCTGCCACGTCCGCCCGCTCGTGATGATCAGCGGCCACATGAAGTTGTTCCACTGTGACACCGCGGTGATCAGTGCGAGGGTCACCAGAATCGGGCGGCTCGCGGGCAGCACCACGTGAACGATGACGTCGAGGGTGCTGGCGCCGTCCATCCTCGCGGCCCTGATCAGGTCGGTGGGAATCGTCCGAAAGTACTCCCGCAGCAGGAAGATCGCGTACGGCGAGCCGAACATGAACGGCAACACCAACGCCCAGAACGTGTTTCGCAGACCGACCTCGGCGAACATCAGATACAGGGGGACGACGGTCACCGTGGCGGGCACCATCAGCGTCGCAACGTAGACCCAGAACAGCGCGTCGCGGCCGGGGAACTCCATCCGCGCGAACGCGTAGGCGGCGAACACCGAAAAGGTCAGTTGACCGAGCAGCACGACGGCGGTCACCAGGGCCGTCACCACGATCGCCCGGCCGACGCCCGCGTCGCCCAACCCGAGGTAGTTCGCCAACGTGGGTGGCGACGGCACCGACAGCGGCGACTCGGTGTTGAACTGCCGGGCCGAGGTAAACGACGTCAGCAGCCCCAGCCCGAACGGGACCAGCGTGACGACTGCGAGGACGACGAGGCCCGCGTAGACGGCCGTGTTCCTAGACCAGGTCATAGCTGATCCTGCGGCGGAAGTAGACGTGCTGCACCAGCGTCACGCCGAGCAGCAGAACGAACAGCACGACCGCCATCACCGCCGCGCGGCCGACGGCTGCCGCACCGAACGCCTCGGCGTAGATGCGGTGCGCGATCACGTCGGTGCGGCCCTGGGGTCCGCCGCCGGTCAGGGCGTACACGGTGTCGAAAACCTGCGCGGCGCTGACGATCCCGGTGACGAGCACGAAGAACAGCGTCGGCCGCAGCATCGGGAGCGTGACGTAGCGGAACCGCTGCCAGGTGGTGGCGCCGTCGGTGCGCGCGGCGTTCTGAATGTCGCGGGGGATGGCCAGGATGCCCGCGAGGAAGAACAGCGTCACGTAGCCGACGTTGGTCCACACCGTGACGGCCGAGACGACGGGCAGCGCCAGCGTGGGATCGGTCAACCATTCGACGGGACGCCCGAGGACGGTGCTGACCGCGCCGTCGGTGGGGGCGAGGATCCACCTCCACAGCACCGCGATGGCCAGCGGGGAGCAGATCCACGGCAACACGTACAGCGTCCGGAAGAAACCACTGACCGGCAGGTTGACGGCCAGCAGGCTCGCGGCGAGCAGTCCGAGCACCGTCTGCAGCGGCACGACCAGAAGGATGAACCCGATGGTGGCGACCATCGAGGTGCCGAACGTCTCGTCGGTGAGCACCGACCGCCAATTGCTCAGCCCCACATAGCGGATCGGCCCGAGCAGGTCCCAGCTGTGCAGGCTCAGCCACAGCACGACGAACATCGGCAACACCAGGAAGGTCACCACGCCGAACAGGCTGGGCGCGAGCAGTGAGTAGCCCGTGACGGCGTTGCGTACCCGCTGGCGTCCCACGGCGTCATTATGTGCCACTACGGTGGAGGCGTGACAGCGCGCAGACGTGTCGACCCCGACTTCCTTGGGCTGCCGCGGCGCCAGCTCGCCGATGCAGCACTTTCGGCGGCCACCGCCGCGGGGGCCAGTTACGCAGACCTGCGGATTCACCGCATCACCACCGAGATCGTGCAGCTGCGCGACGGCGAGCTGGAGACGTCGGTCATCACTCGCGAGGTCGGTCTTGCTGTTCGGGTCATCGTCGACGGGACGTGGGGTTTCGCCTCGCACGCCGAGCTCGACCCGACCGTCGCGGCAGAGACGGCCCGCCGCGCGGTTCGCGTCGCCACCACGCTGTCCCCGCTCAACGCCGAACGCATCGAGCTGGCACCGGAGCCGGTGTACTCCGACGTGACGTGGGTGTCGGACTACCTCGTCGACCCGTTCGACGTGCCTGCCGCGGACAAGATCGCCGTGCTGAACGAGTACTCGGGGCGGCTCCTCGCCGCCGACGGCGTCGACCACGTGTCGGCAGGACTGCAGGCCGTCAAGGAGCAGTCGTTCTACGCCGACACGTTCGGCTCGTCGACCACCCAGCAGCGGGTGCGCCTGCAACCGACCTTCGACGCCGTCGCGGTCGACGCCGCGGCAGGCACGTTCGAGACGATGCGCACGTTGGCGCCGCCGACGGCGCGCGGCTGGGAGTACGTCTCGGGCGACGAGGTGTGGGACTGGTCGGGTGAGCTCGCCGAACTGCCGTCCCTGCTGGCCGAGAAGACCAAGGCGCCGTCGGTGGTTGCGGGCCCGACGGATCTGGTGATCGACCCGACCAACCTGTGGCTCACCATTCACGAGTCGATTGGCCACGCCACCGAGTACGACAGAGCCATCGGGTACGAAGCCGCTTACGCGGGAACGTCGTTCGCGACACCGGACAAGTTGGGCGTGATGAAGTACGGCTCGCCGGTGATGAACGTGACCGCCGACCGCACCGTCGACTTCGGTTTGGCCACAATCGGATTCGACGACGAGGGGGTGCGCGCCCAGAAGTGGGACCTGGTGCGCGACGGCGTCTTCGTCGGCTACCAACTCGACAGGGTGTTCGCACCGCGCCTCGGCGAAGCCAGGTCCAACGGGTGCTCGTATGCCGATTCGCCGCACCACGTGCCGATCCAGCGGATGGCCAACGTGTCGCTGCAGCCGGCGCAGGACGACACGACCACCGAGGACCTGATCGCCAAGGTGGAGGACGGCGTGTACGTCGTCGGCGACAAGTCGTGGTCGATCGACATGCAGCGCTACAACTTTCAGTTCACCGGCCAACGGTTCTTCCGGATTCGGGACGGCCGCCTCGACGGGCAACTCCGTGACGTGGCGTACCAGGCCGTCACGACGGACTTCTGGGGGGCGATGGAGGCGGTCGGAGGCCCGTCGACCTGGCGACTGGGCGGCGCGTTCAACTGCGGCAAGGCCCAACCCGGTCAGGTCGCCGCCGTCAGTCACGGGTGCCCGTCGGCACTGTTCCGAGGCATCAACGTGCTGAACACCCGAGAAGAATCAGGACGGCAGGAATGATCAGCGCACCCGACGTCGCCGGCCTCGTCCTCGTCGAGGCCGCCCGACGTGGCGGAGCCGACGAGACCATCGTGGTGGTCACCGACCGGGCGACGGCCTCGCTGCGGTGGGCCGGCAACTCGATGACTACCAACGGCGAGACGCGCGGCCGCGACACCACGGTCATTTCGATCGTGCGGAGGGGGAACGGAGCCCACGTCGGCTCGGTGAAGTCCAGTGAGGTCGACCCGTCGGCTATCGCCGGTCTGGTCGCGGCGTCGCAAGAGGCTGCGCGCTCGGCCCCGGAGGCCCGTGACGGCGCGCCGATCCTGGGCGGTGAGGAGGTGCCCTACGACTGGGACGCACCCGTGCCCGAGACCGCCACCGACGTGTTCGCCGGCGTGGCAAAGAGTTTGGCGAAGGGTTTCCGCGGGTCCGACCAGTTGTACGGGTTCGCGCGGCACGAACTGGACACGACGTTCGTCGCCACGTCGACGGGTCTGCGGCGGCGCTTCACCCAGCCGACCGGTTCGGTGGAGGTCAACGCCAAGCGAGGCGGAGCCAGCGCGTGGGTCGGCGTGGGGACACCCGACTTCGTCGACGTGCCAACGGATTCGATGCTCGAGGAGCTCTCGACGCGGCTGGGCTGGGCTGAGCGCACCGTCGAGCTGCCCGCCGGTCGCTACGAGACGTTGATGCCGCCGTCGACGGTGGCCGACATGATGATCTACCTCGGCTGGACCATGGACGGCCGCGGCGCGCAGGAGGGTCGCACCGCGCTGTCGGCGCCGGGCGGTACCCGGGTGGGGGAGAAGCTCGGCGATCTGGGGCTGACGCTGTACTCCGATCCGATGGCGGCGGGTCTGGAGTGCGCGCCGTTCGTGGCGGCGACGAGTTCCTCGGAGCGAATGTCGGTGTTCGACAACGGGTTGGACGTCGAGCGCGTCGACTGGATCCGCGACGGGACGATCAACGCGCTGGCCTATCCGCGGGCGGCGGCGGCCGAATTCGACGTGCCCGTGGCGATCCCCGCGGACAACATGCTGATGACCGGCGGGTGGGCGAGCCTGTCGGACATGATCCGCCGCACCGAGCGCGGACTGCTGCTGACCACGCTGTGGTACATCCGCGAGGTCGACCCCACCGTGCTGCTGCTGACGGGCCTGACCCGGGACGGCGTGTACCTGGTGGAGGACGGCCAGGTCACCGGTGCGGTCAACAACTTTCGCTTCAACGAAAGCCCGCTTGACCTGTTGCGCCGCGCCACCGAGGCCGGGGTCAGCGAAGTCACCCTGCCGCGCGAGTGGGGCGACTGGGCGACCCGGGCGAAGATGCCGTCGCTGCGGATTCCGGACTTCCACATGTCCTCGGTCAGTCAGGCGCAATAATCAGCGGCATGGACGACGACCAGCTGTATGGGTTGCTGACCGGGTTGATGGCGCTCTCGCCCGAGGGCGACGCGGGTCGCAACGCCTTGGTGCGGGCGGTGTGCGCCGCGGCCATGTCATTGCCGCCGCTGCCGGCACAGGGTGAGGCCGCCGACGACGACCCACCGCTCGCCGAGTTCGCCGAGCAGTTCGCCGTCGACGTGTCGGGGATCAGCGCCGAGCAGCGTACCGCGTTCATGTCGGCGTTGGGCGACAACGCATTTCGGATGGTCGGGCTGATCTTCGTCGCCGACTTCGTGCCGCGGGTAAGGGCGGGTCTGACCGCGTTGGGCTTCGCACCGGTCGTCGAGCCCGTCGTATGGGACCGCGACACCGATCCGCTCGACGTGCTGCTCAACCAGTTCGTCCCAACGGTGGGCGCGCTGCGGGGCTTGGACCCCGTCACCACCGAGGTGATCCGGCTGCGTGGGGCCGTCGCGCACAACTGCCGACTGTGCAAGTCGCTGCGCGAGGGCGCCGCGCTCGACGCGGGCGGGACCGAGTCGATGTACTCCGACATCGAGCAGTACGAGTCGTCCAATCTCCTGAGCGCGCGGCACAAGGCGGCGCTGCGCTACGTGGACGCGTTGATCTGGACGCCGTCCGCGATCGACGCCGAGGTGGTGGCCGGGGTGCGCGAGCACTTCTCCGACGCCGAGGCCATGGAGTTGACGCTCGACGTGATGCGCAACGCGGCCAACAAGATCGCGGTGTCACTGGGTGCTGACGCGGCGCGGGTCGAGGAAGGCACCGAGCGGTACCTCCTGGGGTTGGACGGGCAGCCGGTCTACGGCTGACGGTTCGGTTTCGCATGCTGCGTGATGGGACATACTGGCCGTCATGAGCATGAACTCCTCCGGCCTGCCCAGGGCAGTCGTGCCGAGCACCTTCGACGTCGAGGCGCCGTCCTACGACCGCTTGGTCGGGGCAAACCCGGGATATCACGAACACCTGCGAATTTCCGCGCGGCGGATGCGAATTCCCAACGGAGGCAAGGGCCTTCGACTGCTGGATGCCGGATGCGGAACCGGGGCCTCGACGGCGGCGCTGCTCGACGCCGCCCCCGAAGCCGAGATCGTCGCGGTCGACGCGTCCGCGGGAATGCTGGCCCAGGCCGCCGCCAAGTCGTGGCCGGAGACGGTGACGTTCGTGCACACGCCCATCGAGGACCTGGCCGCGGCCGGGGTGGACGGCCCGTTCGACGGCATTCTGGCGGCCTACCTGCTGCGCAACCTGGCCGATCCCGACGCCCAGCTGCGGCGGTTCCGCGCGCTGTTGCGGCCGGGGGCGACGCTGGCGCTGCACGAGTACTCGGTGGCCGACTCCAAGCTGGCGACCGCCGTCTGGAACGCCGTGTGCGCCGGCATCATCATTCCGATGGGCTGGTACCAGACCAGGGACGCCACCCTGTACCGCCACCTGCGGCGCAGCGTGGCGACCTTCGACGGGGCGTCGGCGTTGCGGAAGCGGCTGATCGACGCCGGGTTCGCCTCGGCGGTCAGCGAGACGGTGCCGGGATGGCAGCGCGACATCGTGCACACGTTCCTGGCCGACGCGCCACGCTGAACGCCGCTCCCGAATTCTGGGTGAGGGGTGGGCGTGCGATCATGGGTGCCGCGCGCGAGCGCAATGGGGCGATAGCTCAGTTGGTTAGAGCCGCGGACTCATAATCCGTTGGTCCTGGGTTCAAGTCCCAGTCGCCCTACGTCAGAGGCTGTTTTTCAAGATCGAAAATCTCGAGTCGACGTTTATTCGTCGTTTATGGTCCGGTCGAGCAGGTCGGCGACCTCGATATGGCTCCTACCTCGGGCCATGTACCTGTCCTGTGTCATGGACACGTTCGTGTGCCCCAGGTGGTCGGCGCCGATCCTGGCGGACAGGCCGCCCCCGTCGATCAGGGTGGCGACGGTCTTGCGGAAGCTGTGCGTGGTGACGCCGGCGCCCTCGACCCCGTCCCGCACCTGACGCCATTGCTTGTTGAAGTTGTTCGGGTCGCGCCATGTGCCAGCCGTCGAGGGGAAGATCATCAGCTGCTCGCCGAGGAACGGCAGACTCCGCCGTGCCCTGAGAGCGTCGACCGCGAATCGAGGTAGCGGCAGCGTCCGCTTTCCGGCTGCACTCTTCGTCTCGTCGACGCGGGTGAGCCCGTACCCGGTCGCCCGCACCAGCTTGCCGGTCACGGTCAGCGTCCCGGCGTCAGCGTCGAAGTCGACCCACCGCAGACCGAGCAACTCGGATTCACGCAAGCCGGTGGCGGCCAGCACGGTGATCGGGTCGATCAGGTCAATCTCTCTGCATCGTTCCGACGCCGACACGTCGGCGAGCAGTCGGCGCAATTGCTCGGCGGTCAACGCCGTGGCTCCCTTGGGCTGATTCTTGGCCCGCAAGGGCTGTACGTCTCTCACGGGGTTCGCCGGGAGCGCGTTGGCCATCACTGCGAGTTGGAGGCCGCCGCGAAGGATCGTCTTCGCTTGCTTGGCCATCGTCGCGTTGTGAGCCTCTCTCATCGACCGGAGGGCCGCATCCAGCCGCGACGTGTTCGCTTCTCGCACCCGCACGCCGCCGAGGAACTTTCTCAGCTTGTTGGCCGCGAATTTGTACGTAGCGAGGGTGGCGACGGATCTGCCGTCCTCCGCCAGTCGTGCGAGGTGCTGATCCACCAGGGCCATCACCAACGCGTCCGGGCCGATCGCGTCCGGCCCTGCCTCCGATGGCGGGCGGCGTTCGCCCAGCGCCTCGATCAAGACGTCCTCGGCCAGCTTGCCGCGCTTGTCGTGCGCATCCGCGGGCCCGACGCGCTGAACGCGACGCGTCACGCCGTCGGTGTCGCGGAAGCGGCAGAAGGCCAGCCACACTCCGCCGCCGAGATACTCCCGTCGAATCTTGCCGTGCTCGCCGATTCGCAGCGAGGGTCTGCCCGCCACGGCACTATCCCTGGGGCTGCCCGGCAGGCGTGGTGCCTGTGCTGGCTGGTGAATCCATCATCTCGCCATGGTAGTCACGCTGGGTGACGCTTTTCCTCGGCGAATTGTTTTCGTTCCCAGTCCATTACATCGCTCAACAGGTAGCGCACGTGCCGGCCGAATTTCGCGTAGCGAGGACCCGTTCCCTTCGAGGCCCACTCGGCCGGCGTCTTCACCGGTAGTCCGTATCGGTTGGCCAGCTCTTGGCGGGTCAGCCACTTGTCATCATAGTTCTCGTCCATGGCGGTCACTTCCTTGTCGATCCGCCCCAGTTCGGATTAACCAACTGTAAGTCCGCGTGGGTACATCCTCCCCGCTATTTTTACCGACGGATTTCACCGCTGCCTCGGCCAGCTCGCGACCCCACGAATTCAATTCCCACGCCTTCCCGTCCCCTCCCAACCTCCTTTCGTCTCAGCCCCATCAGTCACCGATCCATTCTCATCGTCTCCAAAACCACTGCCTCATAGACTCTTACAGATATCTCCCCGCCCCATTACCTCAGAAACTGCAGTGGCACATTTGCACAAGGTGCGATACTGGTCGTGGTTGCGTGTGGGGCGTGACCGAAAGTGACGGCGGGGCAGTCGTTCTGACTCTGGGGTTGCATACCTGGGTTGGTGGCTGCGGTGTTGACGATCTCGAAGTTGAAGCGGTGGTCGATCACTTACTACCTCGACACCGCCGCATCGGCGCAGCGCGCCACCACTGAATTCCAGCGTGCCGGTGGTGGGTTGGGGGAGTACTACTCCGAACACGACACCCGCACCCCAGTGTGGTTGTGCGCCGGCGACACCCGCACGTCGGCCGGGCTGGTCGGGCTTTCGGACACCCAGCGCGCGGGGGGTGAGGCCGACGCCGGGGTGGTGGCGCGCTGGCTCGACGACGGGGTCGCCCCGAGCGGTGCATACGGCCGGGCTCTGGGTGCGCAGGGGGTGCATGGCTATGACCTGACGTTCAGCGCACCGAAGAGTGTGTCGGTGATTCGGGCGTTGAAGGCCGACGACGTGGTGGCGAAGGGGATCGCCGACGCGCACACCACTGCGCTCGCTGAAGCGATGGAGTACTTGGCCGCCCACGCCGGCTACACAAGAGTGCACAACCCGGTCACCGAACTGAAGGACCTGGTGCACCTTCCCGGTCTGGTCGGAGTGGCCTATCAGCACGAGACGTCGCGGTGTGGGGATCCGCACCTGCACACCCACGTCATCGTGCCCAACCGACAGGCCCGCGCCGACGGGGTGCTGGTGTCTGTCGACGGGACGTCGCTGTTTCACGAAGCGAAGGCTGCCGGGGTGATCTATCAGGCCACTCTGCGGCGAGAACTGCACCGCTCGTTGGGGTTCGAGTGGGAACCGGTGGATCCGCACACGGGGATGGCGGAACTCGCCGGGATTGACCGCACCTCGATCACCGCGTGGTCGCGGCGCTCGAGTCAGTTGCGGGAGTGGGCGGCGCGCCACCTCACCGTGGTGGACGGGCCGTTGAGCGCGGCGCAGCTGGCGGTGGCGCAGAAGGCGACTCGGCCCGCCAAACCCGAGGAGCTCGCCTGGCCGGAACTGCTGCAGCAGTGGCGGTCCGATGCGCGGGGGATGCGCCTAGATCAGGCGTCCTTCGAGCAGGCACGCGCCGCGCGTCTTGCGGTCGGGCGCACCCCGTTCGACGGGGCGCGCCTCGCCGACGCCGCCGAACAAATCGACAAGGCCGCGTTCACCCGGGCGGACCTAGTGGAGATCATCGGAGCGCAACTCCCCGTCGACGGAGAACGGCCACCGCGGGAGGCAGTGGAAGCCGCGGTCGACGAGCTCGGGATACGCCTCACCGCACCCCGACAGAAGCATCAACGAGAAGGCCACGAGCGGTTCACCTTGAGCCGGATCCTGGCCGAAGAGGTCGCCGTGCTCGATCTGGCCGACGCCCGGGATGACCGCGCACAGTTGTGGGTCACCGAGGACGACACCCGTGGGCTGTCGGCGGACCAGAAGACGGCGGTCGAGAACATTGGCCGCTCGCCGTGGTTGGTGCAGCCGTTGTCCGCGCCGGCTGGTGCGGGCAAGACCACCTCGCTGCGTGCGTTGCGCGCCGCCGCGCACCACCGCCACGACGCCTGCGTCCTGGTGCTCGCGCCCACTGGGCGGGCGGTCGACGTCGCGGTGCGGGAGGGCGCCGGCGACATTGGCTTCACCCTCGCCAAGGCGCTGCAGGATCTCCGGAACGGCACCCTGACGTTGAACCGTGGGACGGTGGTGGTGGTGGACGAGGCCGGGATGGTCGGCACCGATGACCTCCGTCAGCTTCTCACCGCCACCACCACCGCAGGTGTGAAGACAGTCCTGGTCGGCGATGCTCACCAGTTGGCGCCGGTGAAGGCCCGCGGCGGGATGTTCGCCCAACTGTCTACGGATCTGCCCTGGACGCAGCACCTCTCGGAAGTCTGGCGTATGCGCAACCCCGAGGAACGCGCCGCATCCCTTGCGTTGCGCAGTGGTGAGCCGTCGGCGGTCCGCGCGGCAGTCGACTGGTACCGCGACCATGACCGGTTGCGGTGCGGGGATCAGATCGCGATGGCCACCGACGCCCTTGAGGGTTACCGGAAGGACGTGGCTGTCGGCAAGGACGCCCTGGTGCTGTGCGACACGACCGAGATGGCTGATGCTTTGAATCGCCGCATCCACGACGACCTCATCCCGGTTGACGCGCCGACCGTCACCGCCGCGCGTGGGCAGCGCGTTGCCGCTGGAGATCTGATCCTGTCCCGCCGCAACGATCCCACCGTCGATGTCCGGCGGGCCGACGGCCAAGAGGCCCCAGCGGATCCGGTGCGCAACGGCGACCGTTGGCGAGTCACTGCGATCGACCCGAAGACGAATCAGATTGTGGCCCAACGATTATCCGACCGCGCGAGTATTGTGTTCGACGCCGGCTACGTCCGCGAGCACGTCACCCACGGCTACGCCACCACCGTTCACACCGCCCAGGGCGTCACCGCCGACACCACCCACGCCGTTCTCGGGGAGCACGCCACCCGCTCCATGCTCTACGTCGCCATGACCCGCGGCCGTGACGCCAACATCGCATACCTCTACGAACGGACCACTGAAGCGGAGTACGGTCCGGCCACGGACCGCGGGCCGCATGTCATGCAGCGGGAGACCGCGTCCCAGGCCGCCCAACTCGCCCACGCAATCATCACCGTCCACGACGACGTTCCCGTCACCGCCCACCAGCTCGCCACGGGGACGCCGCGCCACCTGCTACCGGAGCGGGTCGCTGGGCTTGCAGGCGAACGAGATGCAGCGGTCGGTGAGCGCGTCGTCATTCACACCGACTGGTGCAGAGCGATGGAACCCGGGAGGACGGCGATGGGTCGAAGCCGTACGGCCGACCGCACCCGCAGCGGTGATCGTCGCGACGACCTCGAGCTCTGACGGCGACGAGACGGTAACTTGCGGTTGCAGAACGAAGGGCTCTGCTGCAACAACCCAGTCGCGGCGTGCGCAGCCGGACCGAACTCACCGCTGTCCTCGACGGCGCGCGCGCTGGGGTTGGCGGAGACATGAGGTCTGCTGCGAGTGCGCGTTGGTGAAGAAACGACGTCTGCTGCGAGCGAGCGTTGGTCATCCGCAGCTGCCAGGATGCGGAACTGTTTTTCGTTGCGCGTTACCGGCATCGTCCTCTGGCATCAAAAACTCTCAGACACACCGACCGTTTCTGAAGCGCCGCACGCGAATTGCTCTATCGTCGGATGCCTCGTCTTGCGCGAAGGGTTCGATATGTATTTATCGCAGTTGTCGCTCCGGAACTTCCGTTCCTGCCGCGACACTTCAGTTTCATTGACGCCTGATCTCACTGTCGTCGTCGGCGAGAATGCCGCAGGTAAAACGGCGGTAGTCGACGCGCTCAGACTCGTTGCTTTCCCCGCGTCTGGCAGACAAACGGCGTGGTTCGCTGGAGAACGGGACCTGTCCCACGGCAGTCCCAATGGCACGGCTGTCGAGTTGTCGGCGCGATACTCAAGCCTCAGTGAAGACGAGCGATCAATCTATCTTGCGCAGTTAATAGACTCGCACGGGGATCTCGTCTACACCGCGAGTTTCGCTACTGGAGTCGACGTACCAAAGCGCAGTGTTTTGACTTGGGGAGTCGGCGATAGTGGTGCTGAAGACCCTGAACCGGCGTTGAGGCGCAGGATTTCGTACGTCTACATGCCGCCGCTGAGGGATGCAGTCAGAGATCTGGATGGCGGTGAACAGGCTCAACTCCACGACGTCCTTCGCATCGTTGTCGGCTCAAATTCAGAACTCGAGGAAAGCTTCGTTGACACCGCTAACGAGGCGCTGAGACAGGTCGCGGATCACGACCTCGCTGTGACGACTACGGAAGTCATCCAGACATTCTTCCGGCAGACCACGCCGCCAAATCGCGAACATGTCATCGAGTTAAACCAGCGGAAACTTGAACTGCGCCGCATCGCGCGGCTGCTCCGAATCCAGCTTGCGGAGCGGCAAGTACCGATCGGAGATATCGCTGCAACTGGACTGGGCTACGCCAATCTGCTGTTTATCGCCATGGTTGTGCTTCAGCTGGTTAGGGCCAAGGAAAGTGACTTAACGCTGCTTCTTGTAGAGGAACCCGAAGCGCACCTACATCCGCAGCTGCAGCTGATTCTGCTCGACTTCCTTCATGAGCAAGCGCGCTCGAGCGGTCAGGTCAGTGACCCTACGAAGCCTAGCGGCAAGGTGCAGGTCGTAGTTACGACCCATTCGCCCGTCCTTGCTAGCACGGTCTCGGTTCGCAATGTCGTCGTAGTGGCTCGCGATAGCGACAGCGCCGATTGGTGTACTAAGGCGACTGCGATCCGTGCGGTCGGACTGCTAGATGTGCAGCGCCGCAAAATCGATCGGTATTTGAACTCGACCCGCGCCGCGTTGCTGTTCGCTCGCGACATCGTGTTGGTGGAGGGCATCGCCGAAATGCTTGTGCTGCCCTCACTGGCTCCACATCGCCTCAAAGAGCTCGCCGAGGAGATCGTCTCGCGAGGTGAAGGCACCGACGTTGAGGCAATTACCAAGAAGCTATTGCGCCAGTTTCGCAGTGCCACACTAATAAATATCGAAGGTGTGGACTTCGAGCCATACCTGCAGGTGCTTCTAGATGGTGAACATCCGCGGGTCGATCGAGTCGTCGTGGTCACCGATCGGGACCACACGGGAGCAGGGGACGAACGTAAGTCGCATTATGAAAAGCGGTTCGCTCCTCATGTCGATGCAGGCAGACTTGCCGTCGTTGTCGGTGGGACGACGCTGGAAGCCGAGATGTTCCGGATGGCTCAAAACGAAGAGCTGCTTCACGCAGCGTTTCTTTCGTTGCACCCGAACTCTGATCATCACTGGAAGAAGGTCGTTGCTGCGGTTGAAGGCAAGGGACTGGACGATCGTGCGGAAACGTTCGCTTCAGCCATCAGGGCGAAGTCGGCAAAAGATGAGTATTACCTCGATATCGCAAAGGGTGAGTTTGCCCATGTCGTAGCCGAGGCGTTGGAATCCAACAACGGTCCCTCGCTGAGCGTCCCAAGCTATCTCGAGACGGCCATCGATGCGGTGGCGCATGTCGCAGCGGAACAAGGGTGAGCGACAGCAGGCCATATGGACTGAGCGGCGAGCAACTTAGGGCGCTCGACCCTCGAATTCGCCTCGTAGAGGCCGGCCCGGGTGCTGGCAAGACCAGGACGGTCGTTGCGCGCCTGCGGAGCAACTTCGAAGATGGTCGGCGTGTCGCGATGCTGTCGTTCACCAACGCCGCAGTCGACGTGGCACGGCTAAGAGGTCGTGATGTCCCTCAACTCTTGGAGGCGCCAAACTTCGTTGGAACGTTCGACGCATTCTTCCGGCGATACGTCGTCACGCCCGCAACAATCCGCAGCGGAGGCCGACCACCCACATACCTAGCTTCCTGGGATGACCTTCGAAACTCAATGGCAGTTGTGAGACCTGACAACGGCGGCGTGGGCATTCGACTTACAAGGTTCGTGCAGCAAAAGGGTGTCTGGGCAATCGACGTGGATCTGCTCAGCCGAATGGAGCGGCTGGCATGGGAGAAGCTAACTGACTGGTCGCGACAAAACCTCAATACGATCGGCCATCAGCGCATCACCGCGCTCCGTAAGGCTCAGGTATACGACACCACTTCAGCTCGCAAACGCGCACTCGAAATATTGGACCTCGCGGAATCGCCGCTACCGTTGCTGGTGCGGCGATTCAACGAGATCATCATCGATGAGTTTCAAGACTGCGACGAGATCGAGCACAACATTGTCCACCGTCTAAGCAGCGCTGGCATAAGTGTGGTAGCGGTCGCCGACCCTGATCAAGCAATCTATGAGTTCCGGCAAGCGAATTCGACGTTGTATGAGCAGTACCGTAACGGAGTCGCTGAAGAGGAACGGGTGGTGCTGTCCACCTGTTACCGATCGAGCCCGGTGATCTGCTCTGTGATCAATAGCCTCCGCACAGTTGGCCTTGGTCAAATCGTTCCAGATGTCGACCACGCTGGCGGATCAACGGGTGTTCATGTCGTGGTTGGCTCGGGTGTAAAGGCCGGCGCATGCGCATACAAGATCCTGCGCGAGTGTGGGGTTTCACTGACGAGGACCAGGGTTATCGCGCACAGAAAGTCCGATGCACGGTCTCTGTTGCGTACAGGGAAGGAACCTCCGCACGGTAGTTCCCAGGTCGAGATGCTTCTTGTGCCTTTGGCTGACTTGCGTTCGGGCGCAGATCCTTCGGGGCGGATGCGAGCGATCCGACGCGTTGAGTCGTTTGTCCTTAGCCAGTTCGATTGGGACGGGCGTGGTCTCGAGGGCAGGAACGAGCAGATCGTGGAACTTGGAGTGGCGTCGGAAGAACTGCGCGGCATCGCCAGTGCGCTGTTGAAGGCCTCGCTCACTTGGACCGACTCAATATCGTGCAAAGCAGAACTTCGCTCGATATTGGAAGGCTTTGCAAGCCGAACCCAAGTAGGACTTCGACCGCGCCTGGGCAATCGGCTGACAATTCCGGAAAAGGTGTGGGACTTCTGGACAAGCCGGACGCTGGGTCTTATCGACGACGTGCCTGATGCACTTCGTTGGGGTCACGTGCACGGCGTGAAAGGTGATGAGTTCCAAGCCGTGATCATGGCGATCCCGGCTAAGACATCCGGCTCAAGCCATGTCCTGGACGACTGGCAGGGTGGTATCAACTCGGAGCAGCGTCGAGTTCTCTACGTAGGCGTAAGCCGAGCGATGCAGGAATTGGTTCTCGTTGTTCCGCCCTCTCGGCGAGTTCAACTGGAAGCCGTACTGGCGGATGCCAACATCGAGTACACAGTAACTGTCGCTTAATGCGGCACGATGACCGCGCCAGCCCCGCAAAGGCGCGACACAATCAGGTGGCGCCAGGCCGCATCGACAGTCGCTGCTCTGAGCGACGGACTCGCTTGGCGATGTCGTCGAACCCAACGCCCACAAAGATGGCCGATCGCGCAGCCTCCGATGGCCTACTTATACGAGAGTTGCTGGGACACAACACCGATTGGTGAATGGGGGCGTGCCATACAAATGGCGCTGCCAGAACCTCTCAAGGTTCGTTGTGCAAACCGATCGCTTCGGTCTGAATGATGAGGCGCTGACGGCGGTGAACTGGTACTTGTCTGCTCGAGCTACTGCTCCACCCGTCTTCGGTTCGCAGTCATGGCAGATGTTTGTTGACCACCGGATGGAACGGATGCCGCCTGTCTAACATCGAGCGCCGACCAGCAAGCCTCATCGTTGCCCGAATAGTGTGTTGCTATGAGGCGCGGTTACTACGACTTCGCGGCGATTAGCGCCGAGCTCGACAGACTGCAAACACACATCGCCGCCCTACGCGGTGAGCGACTGCGTGAAGACATGGAGGCGATGCAGCGTTGCCTCTACGTATTCGGTCGCAACCACGTTCATCTCTCGAAACACGTAGCGCGCTTCACGCAATCATTGACAGAAGCACCTGAGGTTTCCAGCAATTACGTCGACGAACTGGTCCGACTCCTGCATAACTTTCTCACATCGATTACCACGTACATCGATTCGCAACGCGTAGTCATGCGACACCGGTGGCCGGAAGCGAATGGGCTCTCTCAATTCGAATTGGGCGAATACACTGAACAACGAAGACGCGTGTTCGAAACTGGCCAGGCAGAATTCATGACCAGGTTGCGGAATTACTGCACCCATTTTAGTGTCCTGGTTCCCAATCTTTCGACAGCAATCACCTTCGGCGGCGGCAAACTGCAACAGTCAAATAACCTGAATCTCGACCGAGATGCCTTATTGCGGTGGAGCGATTGGGGTGGCCCAGCTACAGCCTTCCTTCAGAGGCAGGGCGAGCATATCGACTTTGCGCCGATCGTCGAGAGCTTCATCGCATCAACCCAACTCTTCTTCGAATGGTTTTGGAGGCGGATCAGCGAGCAAAGCTCCGAATTGATCGATGAGCGAAACGCTATGGTCACCGAGGTGAGACTGTGGTGGGAGGAATATCAGCCCCCGTTAGAGTGGGATCTGAAGAGTGATGTCCCGCTTCCGCTCGGTCGTGGCAAACGCGAGCGAGCGCTGAAGCGAATAGATCGTTACCAACATGGCTTCCGCGGTTTTCGGTTGATCGATGTCGGCCCGAGCGGAATCGCCCGCGTGGGTGACACGGACTGGGACGCGCCCTTCGGATAGCGATGCTAGGCGCCGCGCAATGTGGGTCGGTGCGTGTGAGCAGTCTTGTATCAGTGTTTCGTCGGCACAAAGGCTTAGGCATAAGGACGGTGCAGAATAGTAGTGCGTTACACCCATTGGTCCCGCGACGCCGCCGGCAGTCAACACTCCCTTCAGGGTGCAACAGCCAACAATCGCAACGTAGTACGAACCTCCGACAGCGCGTTGCTGCCGCGGTTCCACACGTGAAGGGTGAATGGCGTCCAGACCTGCCGGATGCACAAGACTAGGTCATGGCCGCGATCTTGACCCGAGGCGGCAGCGTCGGTACCGCCTTCTCTGCGCGCGGGATCGCGTACCGCTGAACGAGCTGCAACACGGTCATGCCGTCGATCGTGTCCTGATCTAATGCAAGTGGAATGGCGTCGAGGTCATCCGCTTCCTCGCCGGCCAGCGAGATCAAACCCACCAGACTTTGCATCCCGGTTGGTGCGATCGGCCAGGGAAATGCGAGCCAGATCGAATCGTGAATGGTCAGCTGGTCTAAGAGCTGTTGCACGGGATCGTCGAGCTGGGTGATCACCAGCACGGGATAGCCGCCGGCAGTTGGCGCCAAATGCAGGGCCTCTTCCAGTTGGGCGTCGAAGAACGATGGGTCGTTGAGAAGCCGGGTGACGAGCTGAGAACCGTTGTCGCGTAACGGATCGGCGGCTGCATAGCGGACGTAGATGCCGTCGCGCGCTTCTTTTTCGACGTGCTCGATGATGTCAGGGAGCTCGTCGGTGTCGACATCGAGTTGGAAGGCGAGGGCTTCGCGATACGACTGTCTCGCGTCGTCGAGGGTGTCGCCGCCGCCGACACACGAATGCGGCATTGAGTAATACTGCCACGCTGGCTGAATGTCACCGTCGTAGGTGTAGATGACGTTTTCGGTCATCGCATGCCAACCTCGCGTTCTGCTTGCTCAAGAGTTAAGCCTACGTCGTTGACGAGTGTCCGGCGGACTTTGCCGCCGGGCAGGATGGCCTGGTCGTGGTCGGAGAATGTGAATGGCGAGCCGGTGCGGTCGTCGCGGATGTACGTGCGGTGACTACCCTTCTGGCGGTCCAGTGTGCAGTACTTCCTGATGATGCGGTCCAACTCCTTGCCGGTCTTCGTGGGGAACCGTGCACCCACTAGGTGGCGTCCGAGCGTGTGTACTCCGTGAGGTTGACGTTGGCATCTACGTCGATCGCGGCCTGTTCGACCATGGTGATCGGTGGGAGGGTGTCGGGGTGTTCGGCGATAGCGTCCCTGCTGATGTGCTGCGTCGGTGTCGGCCGTATGTCGCCCATCCGGTTGGCAGTGGCGTCAATCAGTGTGAAGGTGTCGGTGCGGGCTGTGCCGCCGGTGATCATCAACGCGTAATCCTCTCTGAGTTCCGCCAACGGCACACGCGCATCAAGCCAATGCAGGGTCGGGCGAACACGATTTTTCAGGACTCCGGCCTCACCGCGACCGTACCGAAGATTGGCAATGAGCCTGAGCCCGAGTCGGTTAGTGATTCATAAGTAGCACGGCGGCCTAAGCCTCGTACGTGCAAGTCGAATACCCGCTTGCGCAACGGTCGCTAAAGCGCAAGCCGTCTGGACCCCTACTGAAACGGAAGAAGCCGAGCATGGATGGGACTATCTCGCTCGGCGAGAACGTCCACCGAAATTGAGCGCCACGTAGAGTGACACCACTCGACGGACGAGCTGAAACTCTCCGTCGCATCAGGCCAAACTAGGGCGCACCGTGCGAGACAATATGCTCCCTGCAGCGCAAATCGCGGATCAGCCGGGTCGAACCCGCCAAGCTCGAGTGCCAAACCTTGGTACGGCAAGGACGATCTGAAGCCCACGCTCCTCGAACGCAGTCGATGCCAATAAGACCCCTTCGAGTAGTTCGAGATCTCACGGGATGACAAAGTGCCGCGCGTCCGCTGATCCGGGTAACCCGCGGCACCGCGTGTCCGCCCAGTCAACGCTGATACGGGTGATTGAGTAATCGTGGGTGGCTGATCAGTCGTGGAGTTGCCATCCGCGAAGGGGTGGCGGGCATGGGGCGGGTCGAGTGGACTCGACAGACAGGTGATGACGTTGAGGCGGTCGTCGGCATGCTCATCTGTAGCGATCGACGAAATGCTGTTCGGGTGCAGCCCAGCCAGGGCGACGGCGGGCTAGATATTTACGTGCCGCAGAAGCAAGGTGACCGGGAACGCGAGGTGTACCAGGTCAAGGGTTTCACCGACCGTCTGGTGGGCAGCCGTAAGCGGCAGATTAAGCGCTCGCTGGCTGAAGTGGCGAAAACCGCGCGCGATGAAGGCTGGACCATTACGAAGTGGCACTTAGTGATGCCGCTTGACCTCACGGATAACGAGATCAGGTGGTTTCACGACGAGCTCACACAAGATTGCGAATTCCTCAGTGAGATAAATGGATTGCTCTTCTGCGATACGCTGGCCGCTACCTATCCTAAGGTGGTCGATTACTACCTCAATGATGGTAAGGACCGTCTCGAGGCGGCGATGAATAACCTGACGGCGATCGTTTCCGGGCGACGGGATAGGCAGCGCAACGACCCCTTGGTCCCCGGTGACGTCGTGCCGGATCTTGCTTCGGTTTACAGGGCGCTCAACGACTACGACCCGTTCTATAAATACGACTTCTCGGTGTCGGACAGCTCGCCACCCAAGGAGCAACCTAAGCAGCAACCCGACCTTGTCGCGATATACGCCATGCGGCAAGACCGGATCTGGATCACCATCAAGATCATTGCGTCGTCGCTGGCTGCGCTAGAGGAGCGACCCATCGGCGCTCAGTTCACAGTCGCCATTCCCGCGGAGGACGACGAACTGCGCCAACAGTTCGAGCGCTTTATCGACTACGGCGCCCCCATAAACATGCCGCCCGGCACGGTCAGCGGCTCACTTGACCTGCCCGGTGGCCTCGGCACTGTTGTCACCGGCGCCAGCCTCGCAGTCCTGTCCGCACCGGATGAAGCCGGCGAGGAACCGGCCGAGCTGCTACTCGCTATCGTCGCCTCTGACTCGGAGAACGTCATCGCCCGCACGACGATCCGCCGCACCGAAGTTACAGTTGGTCAAGCGGGAGTGCGCAACGTATTCGCCGAGAAGTCAGGCATTTTTATCCTAGAACTGCGCATGGAGGCTGACCGCCTTGATGGCGAAATGACATTGCACACCGGGTACGACCTCGCCGGTAAACGTCCGGCGCAGTTCGTGGACGGGCTGCAGGTTCTTGCCGCCTGGACGTCACCCAACCGCATCGCGTTCGGGTCATCGTTCGGTCCGGCGAATTACGGAGTCGTGGCCACGATAAGTACCGATCGAGACCGGGACGCCGCGAAATGGGCGAGGGTCTGCGAGGACCTGGCGCTCATCCAAGACCACGTCTCGGTGCTCCTGCGCATGCCTACAGAGATGGACTTCGAGCAAGCGATGCGCATTCGCGACGTGGCCAAACTTTTCTCTGGCGAAACTTCCACCGGCACGCTGTCCGGAGACTTCACGATTACCCATCAGGCCGATGACCGGCCCGTTGACCGTCAGATGGGCGTCCTTTACGAGTTCAGGACAATCAAGACGCTCGAAATCGAGCTCGGCGACGACACCATCACGGTCGGAAAGCAGGCATTGTTCTTCCGTGGCCGGTTCATTCGGATCGAAGATGGAGAGTCCGAACTCGAACCCTTCGGTGACTACGTGGCCGTGTTGGTCGAGGGCGATCTCGAACCGGGGCGTGTAATGATGCGGCCCATTGCGGAGGCCGAGGGCGACGTCGCCTGAGCGTCGCCGCCAGTGTCTGTCCAGGGTTGGACCCCGGCAGTGCCTGAACACCGGATCGTCCGCAGACCGTCTGTACAAGCCCAGGCGGCCCGTACGGCTGTCGCTCAAATCGGGTAGTTCTCCCCGCGCACATGGGACTTGCGCGTGCCATCACTCCAATCATTAAGGAGTGATGGCCGCAGAACACCCTAGGCACCTTCGCATCATCCACCCTCGACGCTCGCGGGTTCGAACTGACCGCCTTATGGCAGCCGTGTTGTCTATCCCGGTGGCATCCACGCGCGACCGGCTGTCGGTCCTCACATGCAGAATGGTGAGCCATGACACGGTGCATCGAGTTCCGCGACGACGACAGCGGCTATCTGGCGTGGCTCGCCGCGAATCAACAGGGCTACGTGATCAATATTGCGCGCAGGCACTATACGAGCCAAGCGCGCTTGCACCTGGCTAGCTGCCGGACCATTGGTAATGGAACTCCCATGGGGAGCCACTGGACCGGACCGTATGTGAAGGTTTGCTCCGAGTACCGAGCCGACATCGAGCAGTGGGCGGTCGAGACGGTGGGACAGTCGATCGACCCGTGCGGTACTTGCTGCCCAAGTGACGTTGCCGTCCAGCTAGCTGCAACCCGGCCGGCCGAGTAGGCGCTCGAGGCCTAGATCATGGCGGCACGCTACGAGATTCACGGACCGACCGAGAGCACTCCTGTGGTCGAGGCATGGGCTGACGACTACATCCGTTTCGGGCGGCGGTCGCACTGGCAGGAGGACCTGCGGAACGAGATCAGGGCCCGATGCAGTGAGCTCAACCCGTCATCTGAGCAGATTTTGCACGCCACGTTTTTCGGAGCCAAGGCTCTCAATGCCGACGTCGAGAACCTCATGCTCTACAACGTCGGCTCATTTAAGGGTGCCGGGCGCAACGGAATCCGCTTCGAATACGGCCAGGGGGTGCCATCAGCTCGGTCTGGTAGCACCTATCCATTTTCCTACCGGTATGCGCTTGCTCAGTGCTCGGGCACCTTTAATCACTGGCAGCCGATCCGTACGCTCGCGTCGTTCGACTGGATTGATCTCGGCGAGTTCGCAGGTGAGAAGAAGCTGTCACAGGTCTGGCTAGCCCTATCGCGCGGGCAAGTCGATTTGGCCGATCAGGCATGTCCACCGGATGCTCCGTTCGCCGTCGAGATTGACCTGAGGCCGCCAGTCGGCCGCAAGCCGGTTATGGGCAACCTGTTGAAAAGTGTCTTCGACGGCGTGATTAGTGCGTTCCAGGCCCACACTGACACGTCGGTTTTGCCTGACGCGGCAGCACGGATCGCTTCCCTCATCCCGGCAGAGCCAGCCGAGATCGAGAACCACTTGCTCGATCAACGCCGCGCCCTGCTCGGAGTCTCGACCCGCCTCGTATCGCCCTACCGCGAGGGCGTCAAGTGGGACCCCGCCGACCATCGATGTGTCGCCGGCGAATTGCTCGCCGCCGAGCCTGTGGGTCCGCTTTGGGCGATAAGAGGCAGTGTCGTCGAAGTGAATCGCTAGCGATGGGAATGTCCTCTTTTCGCGACTTCGAGGGCAACCGCTGACGAAGCAACCAGCGCGGCTGACGTTTTCAGGCAGTCGACGCTTATTCGGCGGATATGTCCGAGAAACGGCAAGAATCGCCCGGTGGAGTTGGTAACACCAATGCGATGAAATCCTTTGTGCAGCAACGATTAACCAGCATCCGCCGGACCTTCCGAGAACCCCAGATCGTAAATCCGTTGGTCCTGGGTTCAAGTCCCAGTCGCCCTACAAGGACTCCATGCCGAACCGGTCGCAGTTGGCGAGGTTTGCGGAGTCACCGTCGAGTAGTGGTCCGTGTCGCCGACGACTCCAACCGTCAACCCCGTCGCCCAGCCCGCTCGGCGAACGCATCGAGCGCGGTGAGCACCTCGGGTGCGCGCCATGCACGGTTGCGTGCTCGGTCGGTGAACTCGACGAGGATCCCGGCGTCGGTGAGCGGACCGAGGTAGCGGCGAGGGTGATCCGTCGGAATGCCCAATTCTTGGCGAACGAGCACGGCGTTGATCACCGGTCGCCGGGTGAGCAGGTCGGCAACCTTCCACACCGCCGAGTCGGCGCGTGCGGTGATCTTTTCGGTCCAGCTGTCCCGAATCTCCCGCAGTTCGGCAACCAGTTGCCGGCCGTTGGTGGTCGCTCGCGCACTTGCCTCGGCGAACCTCTCGACGATGGGTGTGGCATCACCGTCGCGGAATGCGGTGAGGGCGGCGATGTAGCCATCGGTGTCGGCGAGCAACCCCGCCGAGACTGGCACCGTGACCTGTCGCGTGAGGCCCTTGTTTCGCAACATCGCCTGCACCATGGCGCGGCCGGTGCGACCGTTGCCGTCGGTGAACGGATGGATGGTCTCGAATTGTGCATGTGCAACAGCGATCTGGGCCAGTAGGGGAACGTCGTCGCGAGCGGCGAAGGTCATCAGATCGTCGATGGCGGCGGGTACGCGAGTGTGACTGGGCGGGACGAACTGCGCCGACAGGGGACTGTTGCCTCCGCCGATCCATACCTGCTTGGTTCGCCATTGGCCCGTGGTGTGACGCGGCTGGCCTCTCATCAATGCGGCGTGCATCGCCAGAATGGCTGCGGCATCGACGGTGTCGGACAGTGCGATCGCCGCGGTCATGGCAGCGGTGTTGGCGACGATGAGTTCGGCGTTCGCCTTCCCCTTGCCGCCGGGTAGCTCCGCTTCGGCGATTGATCGCGCCGAGGCTGTGAGATTCTCGATGCGGGAGCTGGCTGCCGATTCCGATCGCAGCAGCACGGCGGCGAACGGTGCGATCTCGCCACCGAGTTCGGCGTCGAAGCGGGTGATGTCGTGGCTGGCGTCTTCCATGGCGGCGAGCGTGGTGGGTGCCAATGTGAGGTCCAGGTCAGCGATCGAGTGTGGGATCGACGCTTTGTATGGCCCGCCTCGGCGGGATCGCGAGTAGGGGCTCTCAGAACTCGGCGTCCAAGGCAACGTCTCATGACTGACTGGCCCAAGTGTCGCCATAGCGTCCATGATAGCGACACTTAGCGCATAAGTGTCGCTATTGAGCCGGGGAAACGCCGGTTGATCGAGGACCAAGTTGGCGCTGCAAGGTTGGTCGGGACGCGATAGCGGCCATCACCCTGACGCCGCCGGGGCGGGTGGCCCAGGACGAAAATGACGCATGCGATAAATCAGCCTCCACTTTGCTAAGGCGGTGCGTACAGTCCGGTAGACCCCGTTCGGACCCACTCAGAGGATTTGCCAATATGACCGTTGCTCGCACGCTCACTGTTGCGGGGGTCGCCCTCGGCGGTGCCGCGTTCTGGATGGCTGCGGTCACCGATACCCCGTCGGCGAACACGTCGTCACCGGCGATGGCGCCGCCGAGCGTGTCGCGGGAAGTGATGTTGGTCGACACGTCGTCGTCTCTGGTCGACCCGTCGTGCACGGACCCGCTGTGTGTATTGAGCGGCCGCAGCGGAGCGTCAGCGCTCGATGTCTCCACTGCTGCTGCACTTCCCTGGGCCGCGGGAACGGACCCCTTGTCATCCTGGGTCGCCCAGTTCATCAGCAATGGCAGCGCCGAGCATCCCGACGCTGGACTGTTGTTCGGCAACGGTTTCAGCCCGACGGTTGGCTGCGTGGGCGTCGCATGCAACGGTGGCCGCGGCGGTCTGCTGATCGGCAACGGAGGCACCGGCGCCAACGCCACGCTGGCCGGCACCGCGGGTGGAAACGGCGGAGCCGCAGGACTCTTCGGGAATGGCGGAGCGGGCGGCAATGGAGCCGCTGGTCTCGCAGCCACGGCCGGGGCGGCGAATCTGGCCGGCGGCAGCGGCGGCGCCGGTGGCAAGGGCGGAACGGGCGGGTTCTTGATCGGAGCGGGCGGGGCAGGTGGCTCCGGTGGTGTCGGTGGTGCCGGCGCCGGTGGCAGCAATGGCGGCGCCGGGGCTGCGGCAACTGCGCCCGGCGGCGCTGGCGGAGCGGGACTGGCCGGTCTCTCGGGTGGTGACGGTGGTGCGGGCGGCAGCGCCGGAATCGGTGGTGGCGCAGGACTCTTCGGTCCATCCGGAGCCGCGGGCACCAACGGTGATGGCGGTGACGGCGGTGATGGCGGTGACGGCGGGACGGGTGGCACGGGCGCGGACGGCGGAAACGGCGCG
>Ga0247732_10000132_pt1 | contig 49150 bp, 51 predicted proteins | sample UWRJL163409C2_FD_180940 | JGI IMG/M metagenome (GOLD analysis project Ga0247732, IMG submission 180940) | Plant litter microbial communities from Arlington Agricultural Research Station in Wisconsin, United States - UWRJ-L163-409C-2 | ecosystem: Environmental > Terrestrial > Plant litter >...
CGTCGATCGCCGCCAGTGCCTTGACGTGGTTGCCGAGCGGTGATTCACGGTCCTGGGCGCCACCGCCGAGCGAACCGGGCTGCATCTTCTCGAAGCCGAGGGCGATGGCGCAGTCGGCGAGTCCGCCGCGGATGGACTGCGCCGCCAGATACAGCGCCGTCGAGCCGGTCGAACAGTTATTGTTGACGTTGACGATCGGGATGCCCGTCATACCGAGTTCGTAGAGCGCCCGCTGACCGGACGTCGAGTCACCCGAGCAGTATCCGACGTAGCCCTGTTCGACGGCGTCGTAGGAGATGCCCGCATCCTCGAGAGCCTTGGTGCCCGACTCCTTGGCCATCTGCGGGTAGTCCCACCCCTCCCGTGAGCCGGGCTTTTCGAACTTCGTCATCCCCACCCCGACGACGAAAACCCTGTTCTTGCTCTTGGCCATGGACTTCTCCTTCGCGACGCTGCGTTTCTCGCAACATAACAGCGCGCCTTAGCTGTAGTTCAGCCACCAATCGTGAAGGCCGCTCATGTCACCGCTCTGGATGTCGGCCAACAGCAGGTCGTCGTCTTGGGTCCACACGATGTCGGCGTTGCCCTGATACGTGCCGCAGGCCAGCGACCCGGCGACAACGTCGGGGCTGGCCTGGTAGTGCCAGGTGATCGGCGAATCGGCGTCGGCGCCGGGGCAGCGCTGCAGTTCGTCGTTCTCCTGAATCGAGGATTCGAACTGCCGGCTCAGCGCGTTCTTGTTCGGGAAGAGCGAGTACCGCGCGGCGGCGGGGCCGCCCGATTGCGCGGACTCGCGGCAGTCGACGGTCGCCAGCGCGCCCGGCGCGGGCGGAATCGCGTTCTCACACACGCTCGTCGGATACCCGGGCGGAAGCAGGGCCATCAACTGTGCGTCGAAGCCGCTGGGATCACCAGCATCGGTCGTCCTCGGCGCGGTGGTGCGCGTCGTCGACGGCCGTTCGCGCGCCGTCGAGGTCTTCTTGGACGTCGTGGTCGTCGGTCCGTCCGCGGTGTCGGATCTGGTCAGCATGAACGTGCCTATCGCACCGAGCACGAGGACCGCGACGGCGGCCGCGACGGCGATCGGAACCCACGGAGTCTTCTTGCGGCCCAGCGGGTTCTGACCAGGGGGCGGTTGCTGCCACGGTGGCGCGGGTGGCAGGCCACCGGGAGGCGGGGGTGGCGGACCGCCGGGGTAGCCGTACGGGGGTGGAGGCGGCGGAGGGAAGGAGCCGGGAGATGGCGTCGCCCCGTACGCGGGCGGATAGGGCGGTGGCGGCAGCGGGGCGGCCATCGTGGCCCCCTGGCCGGGCGGCACGTCACCCGGTCTCGAGGCCTCGCTGCGTTGCAGGATCGACGCCGCCTGATCCTGGTCGCGCAGCGTCAAGGCGTCGGTGGCCGCCGCCGCGAGATCGCCTGCGGTGGCGAAGCGTTCGGCCGGCTTCTTCGCCATGCCGCGGGCGATCACCTGGTCAAACGTCGGCGGAATGCCGGGCCGCTGGATGCTGGGTCGTGGGATTGGTTGAACGAGGTGACCGGTTATGACGACGCTGACGCTGTCCCCGGCGTACGGCTGTGAGCCGGCGAGGCATTCGTACAACACGCAGGCCAGCGCGTAAACGTCCGCGCGGGAGGTGACCTCGTCACCCGAGAAGCGTTCCGGCGCCATGTAGGCGTACGTGCCGACCGCGGTGCCGAGTTCGGTGAGCTTCTCGTCGCTCTTGGCGCTGGCAATGCCGAAGTCCACCAGATAGGCGAAGTCGTCACCGGTGATCAGGATGTTCTCGGGTTTGACGTCGCGGTGCATGATGCCGCTCGCGTGGGCGGCGTCGATGGCCGAGGCGACCTGGCGCACGATCGCGACCGCGCGGGCCGGCGTCATCGGGCCGAAGTTCTTCAACAGCCTGCGGAGATCGGACCCGGTGATCATGCGCATGTCGACGAACAGCACGCCGTCGATCTCGCCGTAGTCGTGGATCGGCACGACGTGCGGCTCCTGGAGGCGGCCGGCCGAGTGGGCCTCCCGCTGCAGGCGCTTGCGGAACACCGGATCGTGAGAAACGCCCTCGGGCAACAGCTTGAGGGCCACGACGCGGTCCTTCTCGGTGTCCTCGGCCTCGTAGACCTCGCCCATCCCGCCCTTGCCGATCAGCCGCAGCAGGCGGTAGTGGCCAAACATCGTGCCTTCGCGCGATTTCGGCTCGGTCATCTGCTGTCTCCTTGCGCCACGAACTGGGCACCCCGCGTGCCAGCAGTCACCCTAATGCCTGGTGAGGGCGGCTACCGGGATCCAAGCCCGGCCGTCACCGGCAATCCGGCAATGTCGCGGGGCGGCGTCGTGTACACCTAAATGGAACGTGTTCTAGTTTCTGGGCGTCGACGGGAGTGGCGATGACGTTGCGAGTGGTGCAGTGGGCGACCGGCGGTGTCGGCATCGCGGCGATCAAGGGCGTGCTCGAGCATCCCGACCTCGAACTGGTCGGCTGTTGGGCGCATTCGGAAGCCAAGAGCGGCAAGGACGTCGGCGAACTGCTGGGCGGCGACCCGCTGGGAGTCGTGGCGACCAACGACGTCGACGCGATCCTCGCCCTCGACGCCGACGCCGTCATCTACTCGCCTTTGCTGCCCAACCCCGACGAGGTCACGGCGCTGCTTCGCTCGGGCAAGAACGTCGTGACGCCCGTCGGATGGTTTTACCCCGGCGAGAAGGAGGCCGGTCCGATGCGGGCCGCCGCCCTAGACGGTGGCGTCACCCTGCATGGCACCGGCATCGCGCCGGGAGGCATCAGCGAGAAGTTCCCCCTGCTGTTCTCCATCATGTCGACCGGCGTGACATTCGTTCGCGCCGAGGAATTCTCGGATCTGCGGACCTACGACGCGCCCGACGTGCTGCGCTACGTGATGGGCTTCGGCGACACTCCGGAGAAGGCGCTGAGCGGCCCCATGCAGAAGCTGCTCGACGGCGGATTCATGCAATCCCTCCGGATGTGCGTCGACGAATTGGGCTTCGCCGCCGACCCGCACATCCGGGCGACTCAGGAGATCTCGGTGGCCACCGCTCCCATCGACTCGCCGATGGGAGCCATCCAGCCGGGACAGGTGGCTGCACGAAAGTTCCACTGGGAGGCGCTCGTCGGCGACGAGGTCGTCGTGCGCGTCACCGTCAACTGGTTCATGGGACAGGAAAACCTGGACCCCCCATGGACTTTCGGACCCGCCGGGGAGCGCTACGAGATGGAGTGCAAGGGCAACCCCGACTTCACCGTCACCGTCAAGGGCTTCCAACCCGACAGCGTCGAGGAGGGGCTGGAAAGCAACAATGGCATCGTCGCGACGGCGGCCCACTGCGTCAACTCGATCCCGGCGGTGTGCGCCGCGGCACCCGGCATCGCCACGTACCTCGATCTGCCGTTGATCAGCGGCAAGGCGGCGCCGCACCTGCGCTAGGGCCGGACGAGGATCCTGATCGGGTCGCCGTCGGCCTTCTCCAGTTTCTCGATGCCCCTTGCCACGTCCTCCAGCGGCACGATGTCGCTGATCGAGCGGGACAGGTCGAGACGGCCCATCGACACCAGGGTGGCCAGCGTGCCGATGTCGGCGTTCTGATAGCCCAGGTGGCCGAGCGCCTGCCACTTGAACAGGTTGAACATCGCCGTCGAACCAATCGACGGGGCGTCGGCACTCATCCCGATCCCGACCAAGCGGCCGCCGACGGTCAGGTTGCCAAGCGCCTGCTCGAACGTGGACTTCAGCCCGACGGCGTCGAACGCCACGTCGAGCTGGCGGCCGCCGGTCGCGTCGCGAATCTTGTCAACGAGCGCGTCGTCACGGGCGTCGAACGCGAAGTCGGCGCCGACGGCCAGGGCGCGGTCGAGGACTGCGGGCTTGACGTCGACCGCGATGATCGGCGCCGCGCCGACCAGCCGGGCCAGCTGCACCACGTGCGTCCCGAGGCCGCCGACGCCCCACACGCCCACCGACTCGCCGATGCCGACCTTGCCGGTCCGCACGACGGCCCCATACGGAGTGGACACCGCGTCGGCGAGGATCGCGGCCTGCTCGAGTGAGACGTTGTCGGGAATCCTGGTGAGCCCGAAGGCTTGTGCGACGGTGTACTCGGCCCACGCGCCGTCGTAGGCGAACGCCATCAGCCGGATCTGCAGGCAGTTGGAGACGTCACCGCGTCGGCAGTTGGCGCACTCGAGGCACGGTCGGCCCGCGGCGACCACCACGCGGTCGCCCTCGGCCCACCCCGTGACAGCCGGGCCCAATGCGGCAACGGTGCCCGACGCTTCGTGACCCTGGGTCACCACGGCCCGCTGCGAGGGGAAGGTGCCGTTGATCAGGCTGAGGTCGGAATGGCAGATGCCGCAGAACGCGACCTTGACCAGAACCTCTCCCGGACCCAGTTCGGGGATCGGGACATCCTCCACCGCAATCTCTTTGGTGTCGGCGTAGAAGCGTTGCGCCCTCATCGTCTCAACCATGTCGTTCCCTTCGCCAGGCGTCTGGTACCAGAGGGTACCAGCAAGGCCCTGAGCGTCACCTGGCACACTCGGCACCCGTGACGAAACGTGGGCTCGTGCTGGCAGGTGGGGGACTAGCGGGCATTGCCTGGGAAACCGGGGTCCTGCTGGGAATCTCCGACGTGAACCCCGAGGCGGCGGGCGCACTGCTCGACGCCGACGTCCTGCTCGGCACGTCGGCCGGGTCGACGGTGGCGGCACAGCTCGGCAGTGGCGCCAGCCTCGAGTCGCTGTTCGACGCCCAGGTCGCCGCCGACACCCACGAGCTCGTCCCCGGAGCGAGCATCGACGACGTGATGCAGCTCTTCGCAGGAGCCATGGCGTCACCCGACGCCACGCTCGAGGAGAGACTGCGGCACATCGGTGCCGTCGCGGTCGCCGCCGACACCGTCCCAGAACCCGTCCGCAGGGCCGTGATTGGGCACCGACTGCCGTCTCGGGAGTGGCCCGAGCGGGTGCTGCGACTCACGGCGATCGACGTCGAGACCGGCGAGTTGGTGATCGTCGACCGAGACTCGGGCATCGGCCTCGTCGACGCCGTTGCCGCCAGCTGCGCGGTACCCGGGGTGTGGCCACCGGTGACGGTCGGTGACCGCCGATTCATGGACGGGGGTGTCGGCAGCACCGTCAACCTGACCGCCGCGACGGACTGCGACGCGGTGGTCGTCCTGGTGCCGTCGAGCGAGTCGGCGCCGACACCGTTCGGCGCGGGAGCGGCAGCGGAGATCGCGGGCTTCCCCGGTCAGACGCTCGCCGTCTTCGCCGACGACGACTCGATCGCCGCCTTCGGTCCCAACCCGCTCGACCCGGCCTGCCGGATTCCGTCGGCGAATGCCGGTCGCGCGCAAGGGCACCGGCACGCGGACGCGATCGCGCGGTTCCTAGGCGTGTGAGGTTCGCGGCGCCAACGTGTCGAGCGCGGCCGCGGCCAGTTCCTGACCGATGTCGATGACCTCCTCGGCGCGATGGAACTCCAGGCTTCGCGCGACGGTGCGGGGCACCTCGATCAGCAGGTCGGGGGGATACGCCGCAAGGGTGTGTCGCATCAGCGCGGCTTGTGCGATGTCGATGGCACGGTTGAGCACCTCGAAACCACCGAGCCGCGGGACCACGGTTTCGGTGTGATCGTCGTGGTCGTCGACCTCGACCCCGTCGTTGGCGAACCGGCTGAGCACCGTCTTGGCGGCAGGGGTGTCGAGCAGCGAGCGGGCGGTGGTCGTGTCGAGCAGCGCCGTGGTGTTGCGCCACATCCGGCTGAGGCGTTCGGTCGTCGGCCCCGGTCCTGGAATTGGTTCGGGGGTGGAGCGGGTCGGATCGTCGCCGCCCAGGCTGACCGCGATGATCAGGTCGGCGTTGACCGCGGCCAGCGGCGCCATCGGCAGCGGGTCGAGAATGCCTCCGTCGGCCAGCAGCCTGCCGTCGAGCACGTGCGGCTTGATCACCCCGGGGATCGCGATCGACGCCCGGATCGCCGCGTCGACCGGACCGCGCTGCAGCCACACGGACTTGCCCGCGATCAGGTCAGTGGCGACCGCCGTGAAGGGAATCGCGAGATCCTCGATGACGGCGTCACCGAGGATCTCGCGAACGGCGTCGAGGATCTTGTCGGCGCGCAGCACTCCCGCCGAGGTCAGCGACGGATCGAGTAGGCGCAGCACGGCCCGCTGGGTCAGGGACGTCGCCCACGCGGTGTACTCGTCGAGCTTGCCGGCGGCTTCCAAGCCGCCCACCAGCGCTCCCATCGACGATCCCGCGATGCCGACGACGTCGTGACCGCGGTCGCGGAGTTCGTTGATCACCCCGATGTGCGCGTACCCCCTGGCACCGCCGCTGCCCAGACTGAGCGCCACTCGCATCGATCCATTGTCACCGGGTTGGTTCACTGCGAAAACGGCAACCCCGTCGAACATGATCGGACGACTTCGCTCCGTGGTGCTCGACACCAAGGATCCGCGGCAATTGGCAGCGTTCTACGCCGGTGTTCTCGGCGGGGACATCGAGGCGCAGGACGACACGTGGGTGGTGCTCACCGTGCCCACCCACGGGCGGTTGGCATTTCAACTGGCACCCGACCACGAACCGCCTCGGTTCCCCGATCCCCGGGGATCACAGCAGTTCCACTTGGACGTGGAGGTCGACGACGTCGACGACGCGGAGTCAAAGGTGTTGGCGCTTGGCGCCACACGCGTCATCGACGCGATCGGCGAAGACGACTTCCGGGTTTACCGGGACCCGGCAGGACATCCGTTCTGCCTGGTGTTCAACGTGCTGGGTTAACAACCCACCCTGGCGAAGAAGGCGGCCGCCACCAGGCCGATGATGAGGGCGACGGTCGGCTGTCCGCTGGAGAGCGCGACGACGACGCCCGTGATGGCACCGACGGCGATGGCCAACAGCAACAGGCCCATGAGGATCCGCATGCCGTTGATCGAGCCACCCGCCGCGCGAGGCGGTGCGAGCTTGGCGTTGTCGTGTCCGAACATGGACCCTCCCAAAGTGATGAGGGACACATAGTACCGAACTTTGTGATCGGCGCCACAATCATGTAGACCGGCTAACCGATTGCGTGCCTTGGCTTTCGGACCCGCGTGATTAAAAGGTCAGCCGCAGAGGTCGTCCGCAGCCGCCTCGGCCGCCACGATGACCGCCGACTGCCGGGCGGGGGTCAACCGGGACCACGGCGTGCCGAACGTGCCAGGCCCCGGCGCATCCGACTTCTGCACACTCTCCAGGTAGGGCTCGAACTGAGTCTTCTGGTCGCCGCCACGCTCTTGCATCCACACCTTCGCAGCGTGGCAGGCCTGGAAGTACTCGTCCTCCGTCGACTCCGCGGGGGCGCCGACGGCGGTCGTGACGCCGTTGGCGGACACTCCCGTGGCGCCGGGCTCGGCGGTATGGGTCTGCAGGCTCGTCGTGGTCGTCGCCGCACTGGCAGCGGCCGTCGACGACGGTGCCGAAGCGGCGCCGTCGGAACCGGACGAGCAGCCGGCGAGGAGGACCGCGACGGCTGCCGCGGCGAAAGTCGGGTAGCTGCGCATGCTGCCAATCTATGCAACACTCGCCAACGTGTTGGAACGGACGAGCTGTCGGGAGTGTTGTCGGGCGTAACGCCTGACCCCCTAACCGTCCCGTAAATCCTGGTCCACCCTGGAGCTTCCTCACATGTCTCTTGCCTTTCAGTCCGTCGTCGCCCCCACCCGACTCCGCGTCCCCGATCTGCTGCAGGCCACGGACGTCGCCGCCGACCACGTGTTGTCCGGTCGCTACGACCACGTCCTGCCCGTAGGTGGCCCGCCCACCGACGAGCGCTGGTTCACCCGCCTACACGGCGACGACGAGCTGGACGTCTGGCTCATCAGCTGGGTGCCCGAGCGGTCCACCGAACTCCACGATCACGGGGGCTCGCTTGGAGCCCTCACGGTCGTGTCCGGAGCGCTCGTCGAAACTCGTTGGGACGGCGACTCATTGCGGGAGCGCCGCCTCGACGCCGGGGACCAGGCCGGGTTTCCGCTCGGCTGGGTGCACGACGTCGTCTGGGCGCCGTCCCGTCCTATCAGCAAGCCCGCGCGCATCGCCCGTCCAGCTCCGACGCCTACCCTGAGCGTGCACGCCTACTCGCCGCCGCTGACCGCGATGTCGTACTACGAAGTCACCGACCGGAACACCCTGCGCCGGGACCGGACCGAGCTGACGGACAAGCCCGAGGGGGACTAATGCCGAGTCGAATCGACGCCGTCCTGGAGTCCGCGCGCGAGAAGCTGACCAGGATCGAGGCAGCCGACGTCCCGGCCGCCCTTGAGCGTGGGGCGTTGCTCGTCGACATTCGGCCGGCCGCCCAGCGCGCCGCCGAGGGCGACGTCCCCGCCGCCCTGCTCATCGAGCGCAACGTCCTCGAGTGGCGCTGCGACCCCACCAGCGACGCCCGCCGGCCCGAGGCCGTCGGCGACGACGTCGAGTGGATCGTGCTGTGTTCCGAGGGCTACACCTCGAGCCTGGCCGCAGCCGCCCTCGTCGACCTCGGTCTGCACCACTCCACCGACGTCGTCGGCGGCTACCACGCCCTCAAGGCGGCCGGGGTGCTCGAGGTGCTCAGCGAGTCATTCGTCGGAGCGCAACAGCGGCCGTAGCTTCTCGGTCTTCTCGGGAGTCCAGTTGGGGGGCCGCATGATCGCCGCCCACGCGTTCGCCACGTCCCGCACGTAGACGTGGCCGTGGCCGTCCGGCACGTCGACCGCCACCGCCATGTCGGCGGAGACCTGCAGGAACGTCACCACCGGTATCCACTCCATCTCGGGCGACACGTCGTCGCCCCTTGGTTCACGCAACCAATCCGGTCTGGAGAACAGCAGATCGGGATTCCACCACGCGATGGGGTCGGAGGCGTGTTGCAGGTACACCACTCGCGGCTCACCCCAGGGGGCTTGCGGCCGTTGAAGATTGGCGGCGTCGGCGGCGAACCTGACGTTCTCGCCCTTGTCGTAGATGGGCAACCACTCCGGTGATCCCTCGTCGCGCTCGGCCGTCAGCGTGGTCCAGATGGTGTTGTTGAACGTCGGCCCGGAGAACAATGCGCCGTCGGTGCGGGCGATGAGGTTGTTCAGCGACAGGAACGGCGCCTCACCGCCGAAGGAGCCCAGGCTCTCGCCGAACACCACCAGCTTGGGGCGACGGGCCTCGGGCATCGCGCGCACCAGGGCGTCGACCGCCTCGAAGAGCGCCTGGCTCGACTGACGCGCGTTCTCCTTGTCCACCAGAAACGACAACCAACTCGGCAAGAACGAATACTGCATCGACACGATCGCGGTGTTGCCGTTGTACATGTACTCCAACGACGCCGCCTCGGCCTCGTTGATCCAGCCGGTGCCGGTCGTGTTGGCCACCGCGACCACCGCGCGGTCCAGGCCCCCGGTGCGCAGCAGTTCGCGGGCGGCGAGTTCGGCGGTCGCCTTGAAACCCTCGGCGGAGTTGAGCCCGGCGTAGACGCGGATCGGCTCGACAGCCGTGGCGCCGTTGAATTTCGAGAGGTCGTCCACCGACGGCCCGCCCGCCATGAACATACGACCCTGATGCCCGAGGGAGGACCAGCTGACGAGTGACCCCGGTCCACCGGATCGCAGCGGCGTGGTCGGTGCCGCGGTGTCGGGATCTTCCTCGTTGTTGGCCGACTCGAAGGTGTCGTTCAGCGTGCTCATGGCGAACCGCACCACCACGCCGTTGAGTAGTGCGACGGTCAGGACGAGCAGCAGCGTGACCACCACGACGGCCGAAACACGTGGTGGCGCAACCCGATCCAGTTGTCTGACCAGGAATCGCACCAACTTGCCGACCAGCTGTCCGAGCTCGACGAAGGTGAACAGGAAGACGATCGACAGGACCGCGGTCAGCGGGTGGTCCCAGAAGTCCAGCCTCGGCACGCCCATGTAGTCCCGAACGTCGTCCTGCCACACGTGGAACCCGATGACCGCAAACGTTTGGCCGATCACCCCCGTGACGACGAGGGCGATCCACGCCCACCGCGGCGCCGCCGGACTGGTGTTCACCGATCGCAGGTAGCGGACCAACCAGACGCCGAACACGCCGATGCCGTAACCAATGCCGCCTGCCGCGCCGCTCACCAAGCCCTGGAACAGCGGTCCACGGGGGAGCAGTGACGGCGTCAACGACAGCCAGATGAACACCAGGCCCAACGCGGTGCCGAAGAACGTGTAGTGCCGTACCCACCAGTCCGGCTTCGGGGCGGGCTCGGAGGCGACGGGAGGCCGCTCGTCGGTGGTGGTGTCCGTCTCGGTCACCACCGCACCTTAACGGTGCGTGAAGTTCGGTGGGCGCTTCTCGGTGAAGGCTGCCATGCCCTCGGTCTGGTCGTCGGTGGCGAAGGCGGAGTGGAAGAGTCGCCGCTCGTAGAGAAGCCCTTCGGTCAAGGAGGATTCGAACGCGCGGTTGACGGCTTCCTTGGCCATTCGCGACGCCGACAGCGACATCCCGGCGATGATGGCGGCAGTGGCGTTGGCCTCCTCGAGGAGCGTGTCGGCGGGAACGACGCGCGACACCAGGCCGCTGCGGTCGGCCTCGGCGGCGTCGATCGTGCGGCCGGTCAGGATCAGGTCCATGGCCTTCGCCTTGCCGATGGCGCGGGTGAGCCGCTGCGATCCGCCCATTCCCGGCAGCACGCCGAGCTTGATCTCCGGCTGACCGAACTTGGCGGTGTCGGCGGCAATCAGGATGTCGCACATCATCGCCAGTTCGCATCCGCCGCCGAGGGCGTACCCCGCTACGGCGGCGATGGTGGGCGTCCTGGTGGCGGCGAACGCCGACCACGCCCCGAAGAAGTCGGCGGCGAACACGTCGGCGAAGGACAGGTCGGCCATTTCCTTGATGTCGGCCCCCGCGGCGAAGGCCTTCTCGTTGCCCGTGACGATGATCGCGCCAATGCCCGCGTCCGCGTCGAATTCGGCTGCGGCGGTGGTCAGTTCGACCATCACCTGGCTGTTGAGCGCGTTGAGCGCCTTGGGGCGGTTCAGCGTAATGGTTCCGACGCGGCCCTCACGGGTGACCAAAATCGTCTCGTAAGTCATTACGCCACTCCTTCTTTGGTGGGGAACCTCAGGTCTGGGTTCGCTGGTGCGAAATATGCGTCGACTGCCTCCGGTGAACACTCTTCCAGACTCGACGGCGACCACTTCGGATTGCGGTCCTTGTCGACCAGCAGCGCGCGAATGCCCTCCACCAGATCGTGGGACTGCAACGCAGCGCATGCGGTTCGAAACTCTTGCCGCAGAACATCTTCGAGCGTGTCGAGTGTCGCCGCCCGGCGCACCGCGGCCATGGTCACCGCCACCGCAATGGGGGAACGGCCTTCGATCAGGTTGGCAGCGTCTTCGGCGGGCCCCGAGCCGTCAGCTCGCAGTGCGGCGACGACGTCGAGGGCGGTCTCCCCGGCGTAGCACTCGTCGATCCAGTGCCGCTGCGCCGACAGGGGACTCGCGGGAGGCTCGACCGCGAAGGCGGCCAGTGCCGCGTCGACGCCGTCGGCGACGAGGGCGCTGGTGAACGCGTCCAGTCGGTCGTGGGGGACGAAGTGGTCGGCGAAACCCATCGCAATGGCGTCGGCCCCGGAGAACGGTGCGCCGGTGAGCGCGGCGTGAAGCCCGAGCCGCCCCGGCGCCCTGGACAGCAGGTACGTGCCTCCGACGTCGGGAATGAAGCCGATGCCGACCTCGGGCATGCCCATCTTGGTGGTGTCGGTGACGACCCGCACGCTGCCGTGCGCGGCGACTCCCACGCCGCCGCCCATCACGATGCCGTCCATGATCGCGACGTAGGGCTTGGGATAACGGGCGATGTAGGCGTTGAGCACGTACTCGTCTTGCCAGAACGACCTCGCCTCGCCGCCGTCGGCCTTCGCGCTGTGATAGATCGCCACGACGTCGCCGCCAGCGCAGAGTCCACGTTCGCCAGCGCCGGTGAGGAGCACGGTGTGAACGGCGTCGTCGTTCTCCCAGTTCCTGAGAGCGTTCTCAAGATCAGTGACCATGCCGTGGGTAAGTGAGTTGATGGCCTTTGGCCTGTTCAGAGTCACGACGCCGACTCCATCGTCGACGTTTACTAGGAGGTCCTCGTTTTCAGCCACGGTGTGCAATCTAGATCGTGACCCCAGGTCGGAACGACACGGGTAACCTTTCCCAAGAAGTTCACAGTTAGACCGACGAGGCCGGGAACCGGTCCGAGTCGCCGCACGTTGATTCAATATCCGTCACCCGACGGACCACAGCACACGAGAGGAACCGACGGTGCGCGAGAGCAGCAACCCGGTATTCCGTTCCCTGCCCAAGCAGCAGGGCGGCGGATATGCCCAATTCGGTGGCGGAGCCGCCGGTTACGGCGCGGCCGCAACACAGGCCGACCCGTACGCGGCTCAGCCGTACACCGATCAGTCCAGCCAGGTCTCACGACCGCTCACGATCGACGACGTCGTCACCAAGACCGGCATCACGCTCGCCGTGCTGTCCGCGGTCGCCGTGGTGTCGTACTTCCTGGTTTCGCAGAACGTCGGGCTGATGATGCCCTTCACGCTCGTCGGCGGCCTCGGTGGCCTCGCGCTCGTGTTGATCGCGACGTTCGGCCGCAAGCAGGACAACCCGGCGATCGTGCTGAGCTACGCCGCGCTCGAGGGCCTGTTCCTCGGTGCCGCGTCGTTCCTGTTCGCGAACCTCGTCTCCTCGGGTGGCCCCGGCATGATCGCCCAGGCGATCGTGGCCACGTTCGGCGTGTTCTTCGGCATGCTGGTCGTCTACAAGACGGGCGCCATCCGCGTCACGCCGAAGCTCACCCGCATGATCATCGCCGGCCTGTTCGGCGTGATGGCCCTGATGCTGCTCAACGTCGTCCTCGCCATCTTCGGCGTCGGTGGCGGCGAAGGCTTCGGCCTGCGCAGCGGTGGCCCCATCGCAATCGGCTTCTCGCTGCTCTGCATCGCACTGGCCGCGTTCAGCTTCCTCATCGACTTCGACGCCGCCGACCAGATGGTCCGCGCCGGTGTGCCGTCGAAGGCGGGCTGGGGCATTGCGCTTGGCCTGACCGTCACGCTGGTGTGGCTGTACCTCGAAATCCTGCGTCTGCTGAGTTACTTCCAGAACGACTAGCAGCCGCTACCCCGGGAAGCCCGTTCGCGTATTGCGAACGGGCTTTCTGCTGTTCTGGGGGTCTTGGGTGCCCCGACTCTGCGGCTACTGCGGCCGCTACTCGTACTTCGCCGCAGTAGCCGCAGAGTCGGCGCATCGGGATGATCCCCAGACGCGAGTTGATCCCCAGTTCGACCGTTACCCGGCGGTGCGCACCCGCTGTCGTCGGCGGGGATCGGCAGTCTGCCGGCATGGACGACGGGACGCCCTTCATCGGCTCGGAGGCGTTGGCGTCGGGCGCGCTGACGCCGTACGAGCTACGCCGGCACTACCGCGCGGTGATGCCGAACGTGTACCTGGAGCGGCGGATCGAGCCCACGCTGCGGCAACGGACGCGGGCGGCATGGTTGTGGTCGGGTCGCTCGGCGGTGGTCGCCGGGCTGTCGGCGTCGGCGCTGCACGGTGCGAAATGGGTCGACGACGGAGCCCCAGTCGAATTGATCTGGGGCAACGCACGATCCCCGCGCCAGGTCATCACCCGGGCGGATTACCTAGCTGCGGGGGAGACGTGTTTGATCGCCGGCATGTCGGTGACGACGCCTGCGCGAGCCGCCTTCGACGTCGGCAGGCGCGGGACCATTGGTGATGCCGTGGCGCGAGTGGACTCGCTGCTGGCGGTCACCCGATTTGCGATGGACGACGTCGTCGCAATGGCTGGGGAGCATGTGGGAGCACGCGGATTGCGGCAGCTCCGAAGGGTTCTCGACTTGGCCGATGCGGGCGCCAAGTCACCGAGGGAGACGTGGCTACGGCTGTTGCTGATTGGCGCGGGCTACCCGCGGCCGCGGACGCAGATTCCGCTCATCAGCCCCGACGGCCGACGGCGGTACTACCTCGACATGGGGTGGGAGGAATTACGGATCGCGGTCGAGTACGACGGTGATCACCATCGATCGGACGCGGCTCAATTCGCCGGAGACATCCGACGATTGGCTGACATCGACGAGCTCGGGTGGCGTCTGGTGCGGGTCGTCGCCCGTAGTAGTCGCGACGATGTCCTGCGACGGGTGCAGCGAGCGTGGGACCGACGCTCGACTCTGCGCTGATTGCGATGGTTACTCGAACTTCCTCGCAGTGAGCGCAGAGTCGGCGACCTCTTACCGCTAGCTCAGGCGCTCGATGACCATCGCCATGCCCTGGCCGCCGCCAACGCACATGGTCTCCAGGCCGAACGTCTTGTCGTACGTCGTCAGGTTGTTCAGCAGCGTCGCGGTGATGCGGGCACCCGTCATGCCGAACGGGTGGCCAAGCGCGATCGCACCGCCGGAGACGTTGAGCTTGTCCTCGTCCATGCCAAGTGCGCGCGCCGAGCCAAGCACCTGCACGGCGAACGCCTCGTTGATCTCGTACAGGTCGATGTCGCCGATCGACTTGCCTGCCCGCGCCAGCGCCTGCTTGCACGCCTCGATGGGACCGAGGCCCATGATCTCGGGAGACAACCCCGACACACCCGTCGACACGATGCGCGCCAGCGGCGTCAGCCCAAGCTCCTTGGCCTTGGTGTCGCTCATGATGACGACGGCGGCCGCGCCGTCGTTCAGCGGACACGCGTTGCCCGCGGTGATGGTGCCGTTGGGCCGGAAGACGGGCTTCAGCTGGCTGATCTTCTCGTAGGTGGTACCGGCGCGCGGGCCGTCATCCTTCGACACGACCGTGCCGTCGGGCAACGTCACCGGTGAGATCTCGCGTTCGAAGAAGCCGCTTTTGATGGCCTCTTCGGCCTTGTTCTGGCTGCGGACGCCCCAGTGGTCCTGGTCCTCGCGGCTGATGCCGGTGAACAGTGCGACGTTCTCGGCCGTCTGGCCCATCGCGATGTACACGTCGGGCACCAGGCCGTCCTCGCGCGGGTCATGCCACTCGGATGCCCCGGCCGCGGCCTGATCCGAGCGGGCCTGGGCGTCGGCGAACACGCCGTTCTTGACGTCGGGCCAGCCGTCGGCGCTGCCCTTCATGAAGCGCGACACCGTCTCGACGCCCGCGGAGATGAAGGCGTCGCCCTCGCCGGCCTTGATCGCGTGGAACGCCATCCGGGTGGTCTGCAGCGACGACGAGCAGTAGCGGTTGACGGTCGTGCCGGGCAGGAAGTCGTAGCCCAGTTCGACGGCGACCGCGCGTCCAATGTTGAAGCCGGCCTCACCCGCGGGCTGGCCGCAGCCCATGATCAGGTCGTCGATGTCGCGCGGATCCAGTCCGGGGACCTTGTCCAGCGCCGCCTTGACCATCTGTGCCGCCAGGTCGTCGGGCCGCATGTCCACCAGCGAACCCTTGTTGGCGCGACCGATGGGGGAACGAGCTGTTGAGACGATGACGGCTTCGGGCATGTGCGAACTCCTAGGTCGGTGGCTATCCAACCGAATTTAACCCGTGACCGTGGCGACGATCGGTGCGGGTACGCCCGTCGTGCGCCGCCAGAACCGCGTCATGCCGCCGAGGCGGGCCAACAAGGAGTCGTCGCCGGCCCGCGCCTCGAGTGCCGGTTCGACGTCGGCGTCGGTACTCCACTCGCCGAGTTGCTTGCACAGTGCGGGCAACAACTGCTGGGCAGCCAGGGCATAGCCGGCCGCCGACGGATGGAACATGTCGCCCGAGAAGAACTCCTCGGGAGCCTTCTGAAACTCCGGCGACAGCAGTGCCGAGAACGGGACGGGCACCCCACCTGCGGCGCGTACGGCGACGGCCTGCGCGCGGGCCAGGCGGAGTCCGATCGTGCGGGCCACCGTGCGTAGTGGCTGCGGAATCGCGGTGATGACGCCGAAGTCCGGGCACGTGCCCACCACGACGACGGCCCCGCTGCCGCGCAATCGGCTCACCGCGGCCCCGACGCGGCGAGCAGACTGCCCGATGCCGTTGAGTGCGGTGACGTCGTTGGCGCCGATCATGACCACCGCGGCGTCGGGTGGTGCGCCCGCCACGAACATGGCGTCGATCTGCCCCGAGAGTCCCTTCGACGTCGCGCCGACGATCGCCTTGGTGCTCAAGCGGATCCGCTTGCCGGACTGCTCGGCGAGGCCGCGGGCGATCAAGACGCCGGGCACCTCGTCGGCGACGACACAGCCGTAACCCGTGGCAGTCGAATCGCCGAACACCATCAGATGAACGTCGAACGGCACCCCGCGGTGCCATTTCTCGCATGGGCCGCCACCCGCGACGTAGACCCCGTCGGCCCGGGGAGGGACGTCCCACGACTTGGGGATCACCTGGCGGGCCTGATCGGCCTGACCGTGCAGAAGGTTGCGAACGCCGACGTACGCGGAACCCGTCGACGCGAGCGCGGCAGCTGCTGCCAGGGCAATGGTCGACCTACGCGGTGCACGAATGACCACGCGACCAGTTTAGGGGCGATTGGACGGGATACACGTGCGGCGGAGGTGACGGCCGGTCACGGTGCGGTATCAAGTCCGGTACTAAATCAAGTTCTTTGTTCGTTGAACATTTTGTAAGTGTCAAGCTAAGTTACCTGGGGTTGGCTAAGTATTAACCGCACCGGGCACTACATCGGCGTAGGGAAGTGGTGACGATGACCGCACCAAGTGATGTTTCCAGGTCGTACGGACCCGGCGTAAGCGGTGGTAGGGCACGTAAAGTGCGCCGATTCCCCGTTAGCGACGGCGCCCCGGTCGAAGTGATCGAGGACGGCCCGAGCATCGCCGGTCGATTGTTTGCTCTTGGCGCGATGATGACAATCAAGCCAACGCTTGCCGTCGGTAGCTACGTACCGCGGTTGCCGTGGCCGTTTGGCGTCGTCGACTTCGCCGCCCGCGTGCTGCGGCCGGCTCCCGGCACTGTTCGCGCCACCATCGGCCTCCCGAACTGCACGGCACAGCTGATCAGAGCGGCCGGTGTGTTGCCGGCCGACGGCAAACGCAGCGTCATCCTGTACCTGCACGGCGGCGCCTTCCTCACCTGTGGTGCGAACACGCACGGCCGACTGGTCACCGCACTGTCGCGATTCGCCGACAGCCCGGCGCTGGTCGTCAACTACCGGATGATTCCCAAGCATTCGATCGGCGAGGCCATCGACGACTGTTACGACGCGTACCGGTGGCTGCGGCTCAAGGGATACGACCCGTCGCAGATCGTGCTGGCAGGCGATTCTGCGGGTGGCTACCTGTCGCTGGCGCTGGCGGAGCGACTGAACCTCGAGGGCGAGTTGCCCGCGGCGATGGTGACCATGTCGCCGCTGTTCGAGATCGACAACGAGGGCCGCGCGCAACACCCGAACGCCCACTCCGACGCAATGTTCCCGTCGAAGGCCTTCGACATGCTGGTCGACTTCATCGAGCGCGCGGCCAAGCGTCACGTCGTCGACGGCAAGGCCGAGGAGGTCTACGAACCGCTCGACCACGTCGAGACCGGGCTGCCGCGGACGCTGATCCACGTGTCGGGCTCGGAGGTTCTGCTCAACGACGCGAGAAAGGCCGCTCACATGCTTGCCGCGGCGGGCGTGCCGGTTGAGGTGCACGTCTGGCCTGGTCAGATGCACGTGTTCCAGTTGGCGGCGCCGAGTGTGAAGGAAGCGACGAGGTCGCTGAAGCAGATCGGCCACTACATCCGAGAGGCGACCTGGTAACCCGAACGCGCGCCTGACACGATGGACTCATGCGAATCGCGGGTCATATCAGTGAGCTCATCGGAAACACGCCTCTCGTTCGGCTGAACTCCGTTGTGCCCGATGGAGCCGGGCTCGTCGCGGCCAAGATCGAGTACCTCAACCCGGGTGGCAGTTCGAAGGACCGCATCGCGATCAAGATGATCGACGCCGCCGAGGCGAGCGGTGAGCTCAAGCCGGGCGGCACGATCGTCGAGCCGACGTCCGGCAACACCGGGGTCGGGCTGGCGCTGGTGGCGCAGCAGCGTGGTTACAAGTGCATCTTCGTGTGCCCGGACAAGGTCAGCGAGGACAAGCGAAACGTGTTGCGCGCCTACGGTGCCGACGTCGTGGTGTCTCCGACCGCGGTGCCGCCCGACCACCCGGACAGCTACTACAGCGTCTCGGACCGCCTGGTGCGTGAGATCGACGGCGCGTGGAAGCCCGACCAGTACTCCAATCCGAACGGCCCCGCCAGCCACTACGAGACGACGGGTCCGGAGATCTGGGCCGACACTGACGGGAAGATCACCCACTTCGTCACCGGCGTGGGCACCGGAGGGACGATCACCGGTGCGGGGCGCTACCTCAAGGAGGTGTCCGGCGGGGCGGTGAAGATCATCGGCGCCGACCCGGAGGGCTCGGTGTACTCGGGCGGAACGGGCAGGCCCTACCTCGTCGAGGGAGTTGGCGAGGACTTCTGGCCGTCGGCCTACGACCCCACCGTCACCGACGAGATCATCGCGGTGTCCGACGCCGACTCCTTCGAGATGACGCGCCGCCTCGCCCGTGAAGAAGCGCTCCTGGTCGGTGGGTCGTGCGGGATGGCCGCCGTCGCCGCGATTAGGGTCGCCGAAAAGGCCGGACCAGACGCGGTCGTCGTCGTTCTCCTGCCCGACGGCGGAAGAGGTTATCTCTCAAAGATTTTCAGCGACACCTGGATGTCGTCCTACGGCTTCCTGCGGGACAGGCTGGACGGCTCGATCGAACACACCACTGTCGGAGACGTGTTGCGGGGCAAGTCCGGTGCGCTGCCCGACCTCGTCCACACCCATCCTTCGGAGACCGTGCGCGACGCCATCGGAATCCTCCGCGAATACGGCGTCTCCCAGATGCCTGTGGTCGGGGCGGAACCGCCGGTCATGGCCGGGGAAGTGGCGGGAAGCGTGTCCGAGCGCGAACTGCTCTCAGCGGTCTTCGAGGGCAGGGCGAAGCTCGCCGATGCGGTGTCGCAGCACATGAGCCCGGCCCTGCCTCTGATTGGCGCCGGTGAACTCGTCAGCACTGCCGCAAAGACATTGCGTGAAATCGACGCCGTGATGGTGGTCGAAGAGGGCAAGCCCGTTGGCGTGCTGACGCGGCACGACCTACTGGGGTTCCTCTCGAACGGCGCTGGTCGGCGGTAGGAGCGCTGACCCGGGCGGTGTGAGGCCGTCGCCGAGACCTTTAGCCGAGGCAAGGATTTTAGGTTTTCGCGGTCGATGGACCGGGTAACCAGATTGGCTCTTTGGCCGTCTTTCTCAGCAAGTTCTCGGGTAGGGTAACAGCGCTCAGACCCCGCAACTGATCACTGGAAGGCGTTCATGACCGAGTATCCGCCGCCGCCTCCGGGCAATTACCCGCCTCCGCCTCCCGGGAACTATCCGCCGCCCGGCCCAGGAGCCCCGATGGCGCAGCCGAACAACAACTTGGTCTGGGCGATCCTGGTGACGGTGTTCTGTTGCCTTCCACTGGGAATCGTGTCGATCGTCAAGGCCACTCAGGTGTCTGGGCTATGGGGTCAAGGTCGCTACGCCGAGGCTCAGAAGTCGGCTGACGATGCCAAGAAGTTCGCCATCTGGGGCGCGATCGCCGGCGTAATCTTCGGTGTCATCTACGGGATCTTCACGGTGGTCGTCGGCGCCAGCTCCTTCTCGTAATCAACGAACCGATGCTTGAGACGCGCCAACCGAAGGCTCTGGCGTCACTGGGTCCACCGCTAGGGGTGGCTGTGGTCGCCGGGTTGGCGTGCTGCGTCTTATGGGTGGGCGATCCGCTGACACCGGGCGGAATGCTTCCCGTATGTCCCACGAAGGCGTTGTTGGGCATTGACTGTCCAGGGTGTGGAAGCCTGCGCATGATCTACTCCCTGTTACACGGGGACGTCCTCGGTGCGCTGCGCTTCAACGCCCTCGGTCTCGTCTCGGTGTTGTTCCTGCTCTGGGCCTTTGGAGCCTGGACCTATGGTCGCTTCGTCGGTCGACGCATCAGTAGTTGGCAGCATCAACGGTGGTCGGCCGCGGTGGCGTTGGTGTTGGTGTCCGTCTGGTTCGTCGTCCGCAATCTACCGACCGCGCCGTTTACTTCGTTATATGTCTAGTTCGCAACGGGTTCCGACCAGCGAGCCCGAATTGAGTTCAGCCGAAAGGTAAGTCGACCATGACCAACCCACCTCCACCCGAGGGCAATTACCCCCCACCCCCGCCCGAGGGCAATTACCCGCCGCCTCCGCAGGGCAACTACCCGCCGCCTCCCCAGGGTGGCTACGGAGCGCCGCCTCCGCCCCCGCAGGGTGGTTATGGAGCGCCGCCGCCTCCGCCGCATGGCAATTACCCGCCGCCTCCGCAGGGCAACTACCCGCCGCCGCCCCCGCCGCAGGGCGGATACGCACCGCCCCCTCCTGGCAGTTACCCACCGCCGCAGGGCGATTGGGGCCAACCGCAGGGCGGCTACCCGCCGCAGGGTAATTACGGCGGCTACCCGCCGGCCGGCAACTCCGGGGTCGACATCGGCGAGACGTTCGGCTGGGCATGGAACAAGTTCAGCAAGAACGCCGTCGTGCTCATCGTGCCGACGCTGGTCTACGGGCTGGTGCTCGGCGCGCTCTACGGCATCATCACCTTCGCGTCGGGTGCACTGGCTCCGACGTCGGAAAGCTCCTACGACTCCTATGACGGCGGAGCGAGCTACTCCTTCAGCGCAGGCCTCGGCGTGGCAAGCATCATCACCATGCTCCTCGGCTACCTGGTGCTGTTCGTCGTGGGCGGCGCCATCTCGTCGGCCTACTACGGCGGTCTGCTGGACATCGCCAACGGGACTCCGGTCGAGATCGGCTCGTTCTTCAAGCCGCGCAACGTCGGCAGCGTGCTGATCGCCAGCCTGCTCGTAGGCATCGCCAGCTCGATCGGCTCGTTCCTCTGCGTGATCCCGGGTCTCATCGTCACGATCTTCACGCTCTTCACGACGGTCTCCATCGTCGAACGCGGGTTGTCGCCGATCGACGGAATCAAGGCGAGCATCGACATCGTCAAGGCCAACTTCGTCCCGGCGCTACTCACCTGGCTGATCACTCTCGTCATCGTCGGTGTCGGCGCGCTGCTGTGCGGTATCGGCCTTCTGGTCGCAGCGCCGGTGGCTGCACTGTTCCTCGTGCACGCGTACCGGAAGCTGACCGGCGGACAGGTCGCACCACTGACTCCGTAGCGGACCACGGGCGTTGCAGCAAAACGACGGCCTGGTGGATCGTGCCCTCGTAGGCTGCCCTCAACGCCCACGAAAGTTAGGACCGAGATGACGAATCCATCACCGCCTCCTGGTGACTTCCCGTCCTCACCCCCTCCCGGCGGCAACTACCCGTCGCCGCCGGAGGGTGGGTATCCGGCGCCTCCGCCTCCCGGTGGGGGATACGCGCCTCCGCCTCCCGGTGGTGGCTACGCGCAGCCGGCTGGGTACGGCGTCGGCGGTGGATACGGCACCGGCCCCGAGCAGTACACGCCGTGGCTTACCCGCGTGCTCGCGTGGTTGATCGACTGGGCTCCGGTCGCGATCCTCTCGGGCATCGGCTCGATCTTCCTGGTCACCCTTCAGAAGGTCGAAACCGTCTGCGTCACCGACGATTCCGAGTACCAACTCGGCGACTTCTGTGCCACGGGCAGCAACGGTCCTTCGGGCGTCGCCTGGGCGATCTACGGGGTGCTGGAGCTCATCTCGCTGGCCTACCTGATCTGGAATCTTGGCCTCAAGCAGGGCAACACGGGCTCCAGCGTCGGCAAGGGCATCATGAAGTTCAAGGTCGTCGGCGAGGATACGGGCCAGCCGATCGGTTTCGGCAAGTCCTTTCTGCGCGAGCTGATCTACATCGTGGCCTACGCCGTGTGCTTCGTCCCCTGGCTCGTCGCCGTGCTGTTTCCGCTGTGGGACCAGAAACGTCAGTCGTTGGTCGACAAGCTGATCAAGACGGTCTGCGTTCCGCTCTGATCTGGTCCACGATGCCGCCCGTCCGCCGTGCGCGGGCAGGCGGCATCGTCGTTCGGTAGCGTCGAACCGTGAGTAATGCGCTTCCCGCCCAAAAGTCTCGCCATGCTTCGTGGCCGCGACGGGTCGCGGCGGCCGGGGTGGATTGGCTGCCCATCGTCGCGCTGGCGCTCTTGGCCTTCGCGCTGATGTGGCTGACCCGAAACCCGTTGTGCGACGGCGACCCGTCCGTCCGTGACCTCGGCCCTCAATGCGGTGACTCGGGCACGACGACGTTGAGTGGGTTGTGTTATCTGGTGTGCTGGTTGGCGGGGCTCGGTTACGCGCTGTGGAACTTCGGCCTACGTCAGGGGCGCACGGGTGCGAGCCTCGGCAAGGGCATGTTGGACATCCGTGTGCTCGACGCGACGACGCTGCAGCCGGTTGGCTTCTGGCGGTCGACGATTCGCCAACTCGCCCACGTCGTCGACGTCGCGCCCCTTGGCTTGGGCCTGCTGTGGCCGCTGTGGGACCGCAGGCATCAGACCTTCGCAGACAAGCTGGCCTCTACGGTGGCGGTCAGCGGAACGCGCTGACGCCCGTCAGCGCCTCGCCGATCACCAACTGGTGTACCTCGGAGGTGCCCTCGTAGGTCAGCACCGACTCGAGGTTGTTGGCATGCCGGATCACCGGGTACTCCAACGTGATTCCGTTGGCGCCCAAAAGGGTTCGACACTGTCGGGCGATCTTGATCGCCTCCCGCACGTTGTTGAGCTTGCCGAAGCTGACCTGTTCGGGCTTGATCTTGCCGTCGTCCTTGAGCTTGCCGAGGTGCAACGCCAACAGCTGCGCCTTGCCCAATTCGACTGCCATGTCGGCGATCTTGGCCTGAGTCAACTGGTACCCGGCCAGCGGCTTGTCGAAGACCTGCCTGGTGCCGACGTAGTCCAGCGCCGTCTCCAGGCAATCCCGTGCCGCGCCAACCGCGCCGAACACGATCCCGAATCGTGCTTCCGACAGGCAGGCCAGCGGGCCCGACAAGCCGCGTGCGCCAGGAAGTTTCGCATCGTCGGGCAGGCGGACGTCGTCGAGGCTGAACTCCGAGGTGACCGAGGCGCGCAGCGACATCTTGTGTGTCATCTCCCGAGCGCTGAAGCCCGGCGTCGTCGTTGGAACCGCGAACCCGATCACGCCTTCGTCGGCGCGGGCCCACACGATCGCCACGTCGGCGATGGACGCATTGGTGATCCACATCTTCGACCCGTTGAGAATCCAGTCGGATCCGTCGCGCCGCGCAGTCGTCCGCATACCACCGGGGTTGGAGCCGAAGTCCGGTTCCGTCAGACCGAAGCAGCCGATCAGTTCGCCCGCGGCCATTCCGGGGAGCCACTGCTCGCGCTGCTCCTCGCTGCCCCAGCGGTGAATGGCGAACATCGCAAGGGAGCCCTGCACCGACACCAGGCTGCGCAGGCCGCTGTCGACGGCCTCCAACTCTTGGCATACCAGCCCGTAGGCGGTGGCCGACGACCCGCTGCAGCCGTAGCCCTCCAGGTGCATGCCGAGCAGTCCCAGCTTGCCGATCTCGACGGCGAGGTCGCGGACGGGGACCTCACCGGTCTCGAACCACTCGGCGATGTGCGGGCGCAGCCGTGACTCGCCGAACTGCCGGACCATGGTGCGCAGCTCGAGGTCCTCGGGCGTCAGCAGCGTGTCGAGGTCGAGGAGACTTTCGATCGTCGTGGACATGCTGTTTGTTCTACACCGACGCTCGCCGATACTCGACACCGTTACCCTGAACGGTGATGAGTGAGCAGCGTTCCAAGGCAGATGCGTACCGCGCCTACGGTCCCGCGACCAGGGCCATCCACGCCGGCTACCGGCCCGATCCGGCGACCGGCGCGGTCAACGCGCCCATCTACGCGAGTTCCACCTTCGCGCAGGACGGCGTCGGTGGGCTCCGTGGCGGCTACGAGTACGCCCGCACCGGCAACCCGACGCGTGCGGCGCTCGAGGCGGGCCTGGCAGCAGTGGAGGGCGCCACGTTCGGACGGGCCTTCAGCTCGGGCATGGCGGCCACCGACTGCGCGCTGCGGGCCGTGCTGCGCCCCGGCGACCACGTCGTCATCCCCGACGACGCGTACGGCGGCACGTTCCGGCTGATCGACAAGGTGTTCACGCAGTGGGGTGTGACGCACACTCCCGTCGCGCTGACCGATCTCGACGCGGTACGCGCCGCGATCACGCCCGCCACCAAGCTGGTGTGGGTGGAGACGCCCACCAACCCGCTGCTGTCGATCGCCGACATCGCCGGAATCGCCCAGCTGGCGTCGGATGCCGGCGTCAAGGTGTTGGTGGACAACACCTTTGCCTCGCCGGCCCTGCAGCAACCGTTGGCCCTCGGCGCTGACATCGTGCTGCACTCCACCACCAAGTACATCGGCGGGCACTCCGACGTCGTCGGCGGCGCACTGCTGACCAACGACGAGGAACTCGACGACGCCTTCGCGTTCCTGCAGAACGGTGCCGGCGCGGTGCCCGGCCCGTTCGACGCCTACCTGACGATGCGCGGCTTGAAGACGCTGTCGCTGCGGATGGAGCGGCACAGCGCCAACGGCGCTCGAGTGGCCGAGTTCCTCGCCGAGCACGCCGCCGTCGACGCGGTGCTGTATCCGGGCCTGGCTAGCCACCCCAACCACGACGTCGCGGCCCGGCAGATGTCCGGCTTCGGCGGGATGGTGTCCGCCCGGCTCAAGGGCGGAAGGGACGCTGCGCACCAACTGTGCGCGCGCACCGAGATCTTCATCCTCGCCGAGTCGCTCGGCGGGGTGGAGTCGCTGATCGAGCACCCCGGCGCGATGACTCACGCGTCCACCGCGGGTTCGCAGCTCGAGGTGCCCGACGACCTGGTCCGGCTGTCCGTCGGCATCGAGGACGTCGCCGACCTGCTCGGTGACTTGGAACAGGCCCTAGGAAAGGGCTGAGCGCAACGCGGAGGCGGTGACCGCCAGATTGACCTCTGGCAGCCCGGTCGGATATTCGTCGACCCAACTGCCGCTGGCGATTTCGGTGGCGCGTGAGTGCACCCAGCGCCACCCGCGGTCGTTGAGGCTCAGCAGTGCGCCGAGTCCGTCGGCGGCGTGCAGCACGGTGACGATGGCCGCCGTCGCAGGCGTGGGCGGGCGACGGTCGAACAGCGCCGCCAACAGATCGGTCCTTGCGGCGGCGACCCGCTCGCGACGGGTCAGCGGCCACGCATACACGGGATTGAAGCGTGACGACGGCACCCGCACGCGGCTGATCTGACCGAGCCGCTCGAGGTGCAGTGCCACGTTGTCCTGCACGTCCTTGCTCACCTTCGCGATGGCCCGCGACGGTGACAGCGGCTGCTTTTGCAGCAGCGCAAACGCCGGCTCGACGACGGGATCGGTGGCACCGCTTGCCCGAAGCGCCACCAACCGGCCCGACTCGACGGCGTCACCGGGAGCCGACGGCCGAACCCGGCATGCCAACGCGAGGTCGAGCAGGACGGCAGCCGCCAACACCCGTTCCCGCCGCTGGCGTTCCAGCGCGGGTTGGGCGGTGGCGTTGTCGACGAGCAGGAGAAAGAGATCTTCGGCGATCTGCGCCATGAACGACTGTCGGGCTAGGAGTGGTACGGCTCCGCGCTCAACAGTTCGACCTCGATGGTGCTGCCGTTGGGCACGACGAAGCTGCGCTTGTCGCCGACCTTGGCGTCGATGATCGCGCCGCCGAGCGGCGACTTCGGGGAGTAGACCTCGAGCTTGCCGTCGGTCACGCCTTCCTGGCGGGTTCCGATGAGGAAGGTTTCGGTGTCGCCGTCCGCGAACTTGACCTTGACGACTGAGCCGGGCAGAGCGACGCCGGACTGCTTGGGGGCTTCGCCCACCTTGGCGTTGTTCAGTAGCTCCTGGAGCTGACGAATCCGGGCTTCCTGCTGCCCCTGATCCTCACGCGCCTGGTGGTAACCGCCGTTTTCGCGGAGGTCGCCTTCTTCGCGTCGATCGTTGATCTCGGCGGCGATGATCGGTCGGTTCGCGATGAGCTGGTCGAGCTCGGCCTTCAGCCGGTCGAATGCGTCTTCGGTGAGCCAGGTGACCTGGGTATCCGTCATGTCGTGGCGCTCCTGTCTTGATGTCGCGCTGTCAGCGGGATCAGTCGGCGTGTGCCGCAATCGCAGGCGCTGAGGGCGCATTAAAGCAGCAATACACGGCTCCAGTAGGAACCGTGTACGAGGTCCATCTTAGCACCGCCAGGACAGCCGTTTTTCACGTATTGGCTGTTCGGCGTTCTCCGGACGGTTGCCCGACACCCCCGTCGGCCAAACCTCGTCAGGGTGCCCGGAGGTAGGCGGGGACGTCAGTGCCGCAGCCGTAGACGTCGCCAACCACGGGCTGCCTGGTGGCCTTGACGGTCGTCGACACCACCACCGTGTCGGCGGTCGACGGTGGCACCAGAACTTCGCGCCGACCGATCTCGGCGCCGTCGACCGACCTGGCGCGGACGATGCACACCACGGGGCGCGACGGATCCTCTCGGGTGACGCTGATGGTGATCTCGACGGTGTCCGAACCGAGCAGCTTGTAACCGCCCAGTTCGCCCTTGACCTCCGCGGTGCCCAGCCGCTGGTAGCCGACGAAGGCCAGCGCGACGCCTGCCACCACGATGACGACGAAGAGGACGGCAACGAGCCGGCGGCGAGAGCTGCGGGCCAGCCGTTGGCGCCCGTAGCGGGCGGCGGGGCGCTCGATCACAAGGTGTTTCACCCCTCCGTGGGACGGTCAGCGTGGGTCTGAGTTCGGATGATTGGACTAGGACTGGAACTATAGGGGCACCCAAACTGGTTGAACCGTGACGACCATGGCGAGAGATCAAGATAGGCACAGCGTGAGCGAACTGCGTTTGATGGCGGTCCACGCCCACCCCGACGACGAGTCGAGCAAGGGCGCCGCCACGATGGCCAAGTACGTGGACGAGGGCGTCCGCGTAAAGGTGGTGACGCTGACCGGCGGTGAGCGGGGCGACATCCTCAACCCCGCCATGGACCTGCCCGAGGTGCACGGCCGGATCCACGAAATTCGAATCGACGAGATGGCGCGCGCCGCGGAGATCCTCGGCGTCGAGCACGAGTGGCTCGGGTTCGTCGATTCCGGTCTGCCGGAGGGCGACCCGCTTCCGCCGCTGCCCGAGGGCTGCTTCGCGTTGGTCCCGCTGGAGGAGTCCACCGAGCGTCTGGTGCGGTCGATCCGCGAGTTCCGGCCGCACGTGCTGACCACGTACGACGAGAACGGCGGTTACCCGCACCCCGACCACATCCGCTGCCACCAGGTGTCGATGGCCGCCTACGAGGCCGCCGCCGACTACCGCCTGTTCCCCGACGCGGGTGAGCCGTGGGCGGTCACGAAGGTGTACTACAACCACGGCTTCCTGCGGAAGCGCATGCAGGCGTTCCAGGACGAGTTCGCCAGGCATGGTCAGGTGGGTCCGTTCGAGAAGTGGCTCAAGGACTGGGACCCCGAGCTCGACGTCACGGACAGCCGGATCACCACCAGCGTCGAATGCGCGAAGTACTTCGGCCAGCGCGACCAGGCGCTGCTCGCGCACGCCACGCAGATCGACCCGAAGAGCTTCTTCTTCACCACTCCGATCGAGTGGCAGGAGCGGCTGTGGCCGACCGAGGAGTACGAGTTGGCGCGTTCCCGCATCCCCGTGACGCTGCCCGAGGACGACCTGTTCGCCGGGATCGAGCCGTGACCGACAGCCTTTTGCTCGTCGTCGGGTTGCTTGCCGACGATGCGCCGCGGGACACCGGTCCCGACTTCGGCAAGGCCAGTCCGTTCGGCTTGGTCGTCATCGTGATCCTGCTGATCGGCACGTTCCTACTCGTCTGGTCGATGAACAAGCACCTCAAGAAGCTGCCGGAGTCATTCGACCCCGAACATCCCGAACCCGATCAAGCCGTCGACGACGGAACCGTCGTGGAGCCCGGTGATCCGGGCCTGACCAAGGGTGGGCGTCCAGACGGTGGCGGTTAACGCCCTCGGAGAGGCCACCAGCCCCTACCTTCGCCAGCACGCCGACAACCCCGTGCACTGGCAGCAGTGGACTGCGGAGGCGCTCGCGGAGGCGGTGGCGCGTGACGTGCCGATCCTGCTGTCGATCGGCTATGCGGCTTGTCATTGGTGTCACGTGATGGCGCACGAATCGTTCGCCGACGACGACGTGGCAGCGGTCATGAACGCCAACTTCGTCTGCATCAAGGTGGACCGCGAGGAGCGTCCCGACCTCGACGCCGTCTACATGTCCGCGACCGTGGCGCTAACCGGTCAGGGCGGGTGGCCCATGACGTGCTTCCTGACGCCGGACGGGCGGCCGTTCTTCTGCGGCACGTACTACCCGAAGGACGGCTTCCTGCAGCTGCTCGACGCCGTCGCCGACACGTGGCGGCACCGTCGCGCCGAGGTGGAGCAGGCCTCCGACGAGATCGCCGGCGAGCTCGCCTCGATGGCGTCCGGCCTCCCCGGCGGGGGTCCCGCGTTGGAGCCCGCGGTGTGCGATCACGCCGTCGCCGCCGTGCTGGCCGACGAGGACGTCGCGCACGGCGGCTTTGGCGGCGCCCCCAAGTTTCCGCCGTCGGCGTTGCTGGAGGGTCTGCTGCGCAGTTACGAGCGCACGGGTGACCCTCGCGTGCTCGCGACGGCCGAGCGGGCGCTTGACGCGATGGCACGGGGCGGAATCTACGACCAGCTGGCAGGCGGCTTCGCCCGCTACAGCGTCGACTCGTCGTGGGTGGTGCCGCACTTCGAGAAGATGCTCTACGACAACGCGTTGCTGCTTCGGGTGTACGCGCATTGGGCGCGCCGCTCCGGAGAAACGTTGGCGCGCAAGATCACCGACGAGACGGCGGCCTTCATCGTGCGCGACCTCGGCGACGGCGGCATGTTCACCTCGTCGCTCCACGCCGACGCCGACGGCGTGGAGGGGCTCACGTACGCGTGGACGCCGGCGCAACTGCGCGAGGTGCTCGGCGACGACGACGGTGCTTGGGCGGCATACTTTTTCGGGGTCACGGAGGCCGGAACGTTCGAGCATGGCACCTCGGTGCTGCAGCTGCGGGACAATCCCGACTCACTGTCCCGTTTCGTGAGGGCGCGCACGATACTGCTCGCCGCGCGGCTGGGACGACCACAACCCGCGCGCGACGACAAGGTGGTGACGGCCTGGAACGGTTTCGCCATCACGGCGCTCGCCGACGCGTCCGTCGCACTCGACCGTCCCGAATTCCTTGAGGCCGCAACACAATGCGCACAGTCGATCCTCGAGCTCCACGTCGTCGACGGACGTCTTCGGCGCGCGAGTCTCGGCGGTCGTGTCGGCGACAGCGCAGCCATCCTCGAGGACCACGCCGGGCTGGCCACCGGGCTGCTGACCTTGCACCAGGTGACCGGTGACCCCGAGTGGCGGGCCGCGGCGACCGGGCTGCTCGACGTCGCGCTCGACCACTTCGCCGATCCCGACCGGGAGGGGCGCTGGTTCGACACCGCCGACGACGCGGAGCGGCTGATGGTCCGGCCGTCGGATCCGCTCGACGGCGCCACCCCGGCGGGGGCGTCGCTCATCACCGAAGCCCTGCAGCTCGCCGCACATCTGACCGGGTCCGAGCGGTACGCCTCGGCGGCCAACGCCTCACTAGCGGCGGCGACCCCGATCCTGGTCAAAGTGCCACGCTCGGGCGGTCATTGGCTCGCCGTGGCGGAGGCCGCCGTTCGTGGGCCGCTGCAAATTGCGGTGGCGTGCGATCCGCTGGACTCCGAACTGTTGGACGCCGCACGCCGGCTGGCACCCGGCGGGGCGATCGTCGTCGGGGGAGCGGTCGACTCGTCTGCGTTGCTGCGCGGCCGCGACCGGGTCGGTGGCCGCGACGCCGCCTACGTCTGCCGCGGCCATGTGTGCGACCTGCCGGTCACGACCGCCGAGGATCTCGCTGCCGCGCTCGGGACGTCCGTGTAGCGTGCGGCACATGCCGAGTGCCGACCTGATCAAGCAGACCGTCAATCGCTACCTGGAACTGGTGTCCGAGGGCAACCCCGAGGCGGTCGCCCAGTTGTACACCGACGACGCCACCGTGGAGGACCCGGTCGGCGGCGAGGTGCACATCGGGCGTCAGGCGATCCTGGGCTTCTACTCCGGTGTCATCGGCGCGAAGGCCGAGACCGAGATCATCACGCTGCGGGCGCTCGGGCACGAGGCGGCCTACCTGTGGGCGCTGACCATGGATCTCGGCGAGGGTGCCAAGGTGCGCATCGAGATCCTCAGCGTCATGTCGTTCGACTCCGACGGCAACATCACCGCGATGAAGGCCTACTGGGGCCCGGAGAACATCACCCAGCTCTAACCTCCCCTTGCGATTTCGGCGCGCAAACGTTCGCTGAGCGACTGTTAACGCGCCGAAACCGCCCGGCGGATCTCGGCGATCACCCGATCCGGGTACTCGGTCACGTCAAGCCAGGTGAACCGGAGCACCTGCCACCCGGCAAGGATGATGGCGTTCTGTCGCTTGCGGTCGTGGTAAAAGTCGTCCGAATCCGTGTGGAATGCCAGGCCGTCCACTTCGATGGCGACCAAGCACCCCGGAAAGCCGACGTCGACGAGGTATCCCGCGACTGGATGATTGGCGATCCAGCCCTCGATGCCCGCTCCCTCGAGCAAGCGAATCAGCAGGCGTTCCGCGGCGGAGCGGGCTCCGCTCTCCGCCGCCTGCAGCAGTCGCCGGGAAGCGGGCGCGCCATACCGCCCCTTGTTGCGCAGGTGGGCCGCCCACAGCGGACTCAGCTCGACGTGACGTTGCAGCGCGGAGTCCATCAGCTTGGGTCCGCCGCCCCGTCTGGCGGCGGCCTCGACGACCGTGAGTTCGAGGGCAGTGACCTGGAGTCCGCGCCACTCGACGACGTCCTTGACCGGCAGTTCGCGCCGCCGCACACGTGATCCTTCGTGGCGTCGGCCGTGGCTGTTGCGGGGCACCGTGACCTCCACGACGGCGGGCGCGTACTTGGTCACGTCGTGCCACCAGGCTGCCGCCAGCCCACTCGCGACTGCGTGTGGACCGTGGCCCCACACCGCGGCCCTGATCCGCGCCGCATCGGTGAAAGGACGGTCGTCGACGAAGTAGACGCACGGTGCGCACCGTCGCCACTCGCCTTGCCGTACGCGCCGACGAACTGCCTGGTCGCTGAGTCCGAAGCTGCGTGCTTGCGCCATGGTGATGACACCATCGTGGTCGCGAAGATGGTCGACGAGCATGCTTGAAAGGACGCGGGCCAGGCGTCAGCGGTTCCACACCAACCGCTTTGGGCGCGCAAACGTTCGGCAGGCGAACGTTAACGCGCCGAAATCGCAGAAGGGCTAGTTGCTGAAGACCGCGAACCACATCGCGATGTAGTGGCAGATCGCCGCCACCGCGGTGCACGCGTGGAAGAACTCGTGGTGACCGAACGTCGTCGGCCACGGGTTGGGCCACTTGAGGGCGTAGAGCACCCCGCCGACGCTGTACAGCGCGCCGCCCACGATCAGCAGCACCAGCGCCGCCACGCCCGCACCGTGCATGATCGGCACGATGAAGAACGCGGCCACCCAGCCGAGCAGCAGGTACAGCGGCACGCCCACCCACGCCGGCGCCGACGGCCAGCACATCTTCAGCAGAACGCCCGCCAGGGCACCGGCCCAGACGATCCAGAACAGCATCATGCCCTGGCTGGACGGCAACGCCAGCAGGGCGAACGGCGTGTAGCTGCCCGCGATGAATAAGAAGATCATCGAGTGGTCCAGGCGCTTCATCCACTTGCGCTTGGTCGGCGACACCCACGTCACCCGGTGATACGTCGCGCTGACCGCGAACATCGCCACGATCGTCAACGCGTAGAGCAGGGTGGCGACACCGGCGCGGGAGCCCTCCAGCGCCCAGGACACCGACACCAGTGCGGTGCCCGCGATGGCGGCGACGATCGCCGAGTAGAGGTGGATCCAGCCGCGAGCGCGTGGCCTGCCGAAGAACTGCGCAACGGCTTCGGGCAGATCCTCTGCCTCGTGGTGCCCGACGGACGGCGGATCGGAGTCTGTCGTGTCGATCGAAGTGGCCATGTCGCCTCCGCTATCTGGCATGGGTGGACCCGATCGTCACAGTAGTCTTGATCCTCGTGGAACTCATTCCCCCGCGACTCAAGGAACCGGCCTACCGGGTCTACGAAGCGCGGCTGCGACACCAGTTGGCGAGATCGAAATCCCAACTGCCAAGGCACATCGCGGTGTTGTGCGACGGAAATCGCCGCTGGGCGCGTGATGAGGGTCACGCCGACGTCAGCTACGGCTACCTGATGGGCGCCGCGAAAATCGCCGAGATGCTCCGCTGGTGCCAGGAGACCGGCGTCGAGATGGCGACGGTGTACCTACTGTCGACCGAGAACCTGCAGCGCGACCCGGCCGAGCTGGCGTCACTGATCGGCATCATCACCGACGTCGTCGAGAAAATCTGCGCGCCGGCGAACCGCTGGAGCGTCCGCACCGTCGGCGACCTCGAGTTGCTGGGGCAGGAGTCGGCGCGACGGCTTCGCGACGCCGTGGACGGCACAGTCGCCACGGCACCGGCGGGCGCCTTCCACGTCAACGTCGCCGTCGGTTACGGCGGACGTCAGGAGATCGCCGACGCCGTGCGCGCGGTTCTGAGCAAGGAACTCGCCAACGGGGCGACGGCCGAGCAGCTCGTCGAAGCGGTCACCGTCGATGCGATCTCCGAGAACGTCTACACCTCCGGCCAGCCCGACCCCGACCTGGTGATCAGGACCTCCGGCGAACAACGGCTGTCGGGCTTCCTGCTGTGGCAGAGCGCGTATTCGGAGATGTGGTTCACCGAGGCGCACTGGCCGGCCTTCCGACGCGTCGACTTCCTGCGCGCGCTACGCGACTACACGCTGCGAGACCGCCGCTACGGGCACTGACCCGTGCCAGACTGAACCCGTGGCTGCGATGTCGGCAGTGGTGTTCGGCCTGAGCTGGTGGCTCGGGCTCTACCTGCTGGCCCGCGATCCGCGCAAACCCGTTCTGGTGCTCGCCGCCGTGGGGCTGACCAGCTTCGCCGTGGTGGTGGCGCTAGACGCCGTGCGCCATCTCGGCTCGTCGCTTGCGGGGACGCTCAGCCACCTCGAGGTGTACCTCGTCGTCGTGCCGGGAGTGGCGTGGTTCGCGGTGCTTCTCGAGCTGACGCGGCCCGGTGACACGTGGCGTGGTCGCATCGGGGAGACCTCGGCGGTCGCGCTCGTCGCCGCACTCGCCCTGCTTGGCGCGTCGATGGCGGGTTCGGTCGACGGTCCGCTTCGGACTGGCCACTGGGTGATGTTCGCCGTCGTCTCGTTGGCGACGCTCGGGGCGATGGGCAGGATGCTCGCCGGCGGACGACGGCCCAGTTCGGTGACGGGTTCGGTGGTGCTCGCCACATTGTTCTTCGCGTTGGGCAACGCGATCCTGGTGATTCCGCTCGGCTTGGTGCCGAACTGGTTGGCGTTGGCGTCAACGGGTTTCGACGTGCTGCTCCTCGGTGTGGCGGTGGCGCTGTGGGATTCGTTCGACGAGGGTCAGGCGCTGCGGGCGGACATGTTGCGGTCGTTCACGGGGAGCGTCGTCGTCGCCGTGCTGTTCGGCGGGCAGGTGCTCGTCGGGATGGCGGTGACCGACGAACACGCGGCGCTCTCGGTGCTGCTGTTCACCAGCCTTGCGGTGGCGATCGGCATCAACGTGATGGCCGACCCGTTGGCAGGCGTACTGGACCGCCTGGCGTTCTCCCGGTCGCCCGCGCTGCGGGCCGACCGGGCTGCGCTGCGGCGCACCGAGGCCGCGCTGCCACTGCGGTCGGACAATCCGTTGGACGGCGTCGACGACGAGACGTTCGCCCGGTTGACCCGCCGGGCGCTTGGCCACTACGGCGACTTGTCCAAACTGGTCGCCAGCCCGCTGACCGCGTTGCCGATCCTCGACGAGCGGCTGTCTCAGCGCGGCGCGCCCGATCAGCCGCTGGAACGAGCCAACGAATTGCGGGCGCTGCTCGCCGACCGGATCGCGGCGTTGAAACCGCGTGACGGCGGGGAGTTCGGTACCACCGAGCAATGGCGGCACTACAACTCGCTGTACTTCCCCTACGTCGTCGGGGTGCGGGCGTATGCGCAGAACGCGACGGCCGCGGGGCTGGACCCCGTCGCCAAGCGGGCGTGGCAGTGGTTCGTGACGGAGGTACCGCAGCGGTCGCTGCACAACTGGCAGAACGCGGCGGCCCGCGTCATCGCCGCCGACCTGCGCGGCAGTCGGGTGACGGCGGTCGACCAGACGTCCTGACCTGCGCTTGGCAGTGTTTGGCAGCGTTCGGCGTCGAGGTGGCAGTGCTTCCCGACCATCGTCGGAGGGGTCCACATCCCTCACCGTCGAGGAGCGCAGCGATGACCGCCACCATTTCCCACCGACCCCTGTCCGACAGTTCCGACAGCCTCCTGCGCTTCGCCATGCGGGCCGACGCCACGCTGTGCGCGGGCCTCGGCCTGCTGCTCGCGATGGCGGCCGATCCGTTGTCGCGACTCTCCGGGCTCTCCGCCACCTCTGAATGGTTGGCCGGTGCCGCGCTCGTCGTCTACGGCGTGACGCTATACGTGATGGCCGCTGCGCCGTTCGTCCGTCGCATCGGCATCGGGATCGTCGTGGCCAACGTGGTCTTCGCGACGGCCGTCGTCGCGATCGTTGCGGCCGGAGTCTTGCCGCTCACCGGGATGGGCGTCGCCATGATGCTGGCCACCGTCGCCGCCACCCTCGGGCTGGCGTACCTGCAGTACCTCGGGATCCGCCGGCTGGCGTGACCCCGCGGAGAACCGGTGCGCGGCCGCACGAGGCGAGAGGTCACCGCGAGTGGCCCGCACCGGCCATCGAATGTTCGAAAATTCAACCAGGAAGGGAAGATTCATGACCACCATCACCGCCACCGCCCACGCCGGGACCAAGGACGCGTTCCTGAGGTTCGCCATGCGACTCGACGCCGTGCTGACCGGCGTCATCGGAATCGCGGGTCTTGCGTTGGCGCCGCGCATCGCCGAGCTTTCGGGCACCACGCCGACGACCGAGTACGCGCTGTCCGCCTTCTTCGTCGCCTACGGAATCGCCGTGTACGCGCTGTCGCGAATGACGCACGTCCGCACACCAGGCCGCCTCGTGGTCGCGGGCAACGTCGTGTTCACCGTCGCTGCCGTCGCCGTCGTGCTTGCGAGCGTCTGGCCGCTGACCACCATGGGCGTGGTGCTGACGCTCGGGAGCGGCGTCTACACGTTGGTGATGGCCGACCTGCAGTACTTGGGTCTGCGACGCCTCCGCTAGCTCCCCCTCCGGTTTCGGCGCGGAAACGTTCGCTCAGCGACTGTTTTCGCGCCGAAATCGCATGGGGGAGGGGGTTAGAGCTTGCGTAGGCGCAGCCGGTTGATCGCGTGGTCGGCGTCCTTGCGCAGCACGAGCGTCGCGCGCGGCCGAGTGGGCAGGATGTTCTCGATCAGGTTGGGCCGGTTGATCGAATGCCAGATGTCGCGCGCGGCGAAGACGGCCTGCTCGTCGGTCAACGTCGAGTAGTGGTGGAAGTGCGACTGCGGGTCGGCGAATGCGCCGGCCCGCATCGCCAGGAACCGAGACACGTACCAGCCTTCGATGTCCTCGATGCGGGCGTCGACGTAGACGGAGAAGTCGAACAGGTCGGACACCATCAAGGCCGGGCCGGTTTGAAGGACGTTGAGGCCCTCCAGAATCAGGATGTCGGGGTGCTTGATGGTCATTTGCTCGTCGGGGACGATGTCGTAGAGCAGGTGCGAATAGACCGGCGCGGACACCTGATCCGATCCCGACTTCACCGCCGTGACGAAGCGCATCAGCGCCCGCCGGTCATAGCTCTCGGGAAAGCCCTTGCGGTGCATCAAGTTCCGACGCAGGAGCTCGGCGTTCGGATAGAGGAAGCCGTCGGTGGTGACCAGGTCGACGCGGGGGTGGTGCTCCCAGCGGGCCAGCAGGGCCTGCAGCACGCGGGCGGTCGTCGACTTGCCGACGGCGACGCTGCCGGCCACGCCGATCACGAACGGCACCGGACGGTCGGGGTTCTGCTGCGGTTCACCGAGGAATTCGGCGGTCGTCGCGAACAGCCGCTGACGCGCGGCGACCTGAAGGTGGATCAACCGGGCCAGCGGGAGGTAGACCTCTTCGACTTCGAGCAGGTCCAATTGTTCGCCGAGACCGCGAAGCCCGAGGACCTCACTCTCCGTGAGTTTCAACGGTGTCGACATCCGTAGCGAACGCCATTGACTCCGGTCGAACTCGACGTACGGACTCGGCTCGCTCGTCCGCGCCATGCAGCCAGTGTTGCATTTACGGTTAGGACCATGGACGCCACCACCGTCATTCGCGAGTATCTGCTTCTCGGTCTGAGGTTCGACCGCATCGAGGAGGGCTACGTCGACTCCTACACCGGGGACCCCGCACTGCGGGCCGTCGTCGGTGCGGAGCCGCCGCCGGACCCGGCCGAGCTCGCGCGCCAGGCGACGCGGTTGATCGCCGAACTGCCCGGCGCCGACGGGCTCGACGGTCAGCGCGCCGATTACATCGCGGCACACCTGCGGGCCTTGTCCAGCGCGGGGCGCAAGTTCGCGGGTGAGGACATCGGTTTCGTGCAGGAGGTGCACGACTACTTCGACGTGGACATCGTCAAGGGCGACCCCGACAAGTACCGCGAGGCGCACCGCAAGCTCGACGAAGCGCTGGGCGGCACGGGCGATCTCGCCGAGCGGATGCAGAGCTATCGCAGCGGCGAGGAGATCCCACCGGAGCGGCTCGAGGAGTGCATCCACGCGTTCTCCAGCGCCCTGCGTGACAAGGTGCGCGCCGACTTCCCGCTGCCTGACGCCGAGACGATCAACTACGAGATCGTCACCGACAAGCCGTGGTCGGGGTTCAACTACTACGAGGGCGACTACCGGTCGACGGTCGCGGTGAATGCCGACCTGAAGCAGCAGATGTCGGGGCTGCCACGGCTCGTCGCGCACGAGTCCTATCCAGGGCACCACACCGAGCACTGCCGCAAGGAGTTCGGCTTGGTTGCCGGGAAGAACCAGACCGAGCAGACGATCTTCCTGGTCAACACGCCGCAATGTCTGATGGCCGAGGGCCTCGCCGACCTTGCGCTCTTCGCCGCGATCGGCCCCGACTGGGGTCAGTGGGCGACCGAGATCTACGCCGACCTCGGGCTGCGGTTCGACGGTGAGCGCGCGGTGGCCGTCTCCAACGCCGCCGCCGCTTTGGCCGACGTCCGGCAGGACGCCGCGCTGATGCTGCACGACGAGCACCGTGACGTCGACGACGTGGTCGCGTTTCTGCAGCGGTGGCAGCTGACCAGCGACGCGCGGGCCCGTCAGTCGCTGCGGTTCCTGTCGTCCCCGCTGTGGCGGGCCTACACCAGCACCTATGTCGAGGGGTATCGACTGTTGCGCGCCTGGCTCGACGCCCGCCCGGCCGACGTCACTCTGATCGAACGGTTCGGCAGGCTTCTCGACGAGCCGTTGGTGCCGTCGGCGTTGCGCAGCGCTTGACGCCGAGTTCTGCAGGACGGCTGGGATTTCGCAATGAAGACGACCATGGCGCAGAACTCGGCGTAGTGTGCGCGGACTAAGCTGGTCCCATGACCGCTGAGCCCGTGACCACACCTACTCCAGCGCTGGGCGCGGAGTACGCCGAGACTGCGAGCGCCGCCTACACCGCCGCCTTGAAGGTCATCGAGTCCGTCGAACCACGCATCGCCGCGGCCACGCGCCAGGAGCTCGCCGACCAGCGTGATTCGCTGAAGCTGATCGCCAGCGAGAACTACGCGTCGCCCGCCGTGCTGCTGACGATGGGCACCTGGTTCTCCGACAAGTACGCCGAGGGCACCGTCGGCCACCGCTTCTACGCGGCGTGCCAGAACGTCGACACCGTGGAGGCGCTGGCCGCCGAGCACGCGCGTGAGCTGTTCGGTGCGCCCTATGCCTACGCGCAGCCGCACTCCGGCATCGACGCCAACCTGGTCGCCTTCTGGGCGATCCTCGCCACCCGCATCGAAGCGCCCGAGCTGGCGGAGCTGGGCGCCAAGAACGTCAACGACCTCTCCGAGGCCGACTGGGAGAAGCTGCGCGCGAAGCTCGGCAACCAGCGTCTGATGGGCATGTCGCTGGACACCGGCGGTCACCTGACTCACGGCTTCCGGCCCAACATCTCCGGCAAGATGTTCCACCAGCGCAGCTACGGCACCGATCCCGAGACCGGTCTGCTCGACTACGCGAAAGTCGCCGCGGCCGCCCGCGAGTTCAAGCCGCTGGTGCTGGTTGCGGGGTACTCGGCCTACCCGCGTCGGGTGAACTTCGCCAAGATGCGTGAGATCGCCGACGAGGTTGGCGCCACCTTCATGGTCGACATGGCGCACTTCGCCGGCCTGGTCGCGGGCAAGGTGTTCACCGGCGACGAGGATCCGGTGCCGCACGCCCACGTCACCACGACGACGACGCACAAGTCGCTGCGCGGCCCCCGCGGCGGTCTGGTGTTGGCGACCGAGGAGTACTCGGCGGCCGTCGACAAGGGCTGCCCGATGGTTCTCGGCGGACCGCTGTCGCACGTGATGGCGGCCAAGGCCGTAGCGTTCGCCGAGGCTCGTCAACCGTCGTTCCAGCTTTACGCCCAGCGCATCGCCGACAACGCCAAGGCGCTTGCCGACGGCTTCCTCACCCGCGGCGCCCGCCTTGTCACCGGCGGCACCGACAACCACATCGTGCTGCTCGACGTCACGTCGTTCGGCCTGACCGGTCGTCAGGCCGAGTCGGCCTTGCTCGACGCCGGCGTCGTCACCAACCGCAACTCGATTCCGGCCGACCCGAACGGTGCCTGGTACACCAGCGGCATCCGGTTCGGCACCCCGGCGTTGACGACGCGCGGATTCGGTCCTGACGACTTCGACCGCGTGGCCGAGCTGGTCGTCGAGGTGCTGACGAACACCCAGCCCGACGGGGCGTCGAAGGCCAAGTACGTCTTGGCCGACGGGGTTGCCGCTCGGGTGCGCAGTGCGTCGGCCGAGTTGTTGAACGCCAACCCGCTGTACCCGGGTCTGACGCTCCAGTAAGACACGCCGCTGGCCGATTTCGGGGAACGTGTGTCCACGGGTTACAGTTAGTTTCATGGCAGAGAAGCCCGTAGCCAACGCACTGACCCTCGAGCTAGAGCCCGTCGTCGACGAGAATCTCACGCGTCACGTCGCCACCGAGGAGATGTGGTACGCGCACGATTTCGTGCCCTTCGACAAGGGTGAGAACTTCGCCTTCCTCGGCGGCACGGACTGGGACGAGTCGTCGGTGACGCTGCCCAAGCCGGTGACCGATGCCTTGGAGATTCTGCTCATCGTCAAGGACAACCTGGCCGGCTACCACCGCGAGCTCGTCGAGCACTTCATCCTCGATGACAAGTGGGGACGTTGGCTCGGCCGGTGGACCGCCGAGGAGCACCTGCACGCGGTGGCTCTGCGCAACTACCTGGTCGTCACCCGGGAGATCGACCCCAGCGCCAACGAGGACGTCCGCGTCGAGCACGTGATGAAGGGCTACCGCGCCGACAAGCTCAGCCAGATCGAGACGCTGGTCTTCATGTCCTTCCTCGAGCGCGCGCACGCCGTCTTCAGCCGCAACCTGCAGGCCCAGATCACCGAGCCGATCCTGGCGTCGATGGTCGGTCGGATCGCCAAGGACGAGGAGCGCCACGAGGAGTTCTTCTCGAACCTCATCGCGCACTGCCTGACCACCAAGCGTGACGAGACGGTCGCCGCGATCGCCTCCCGCGCCGCCGCGTTCGAGCCCATCGGTGCGGACATCGACGCCTACGCCGACAAGGTCCGCGTCGTCGCCGAAGCAGGCATCTTCGACGACGCGGCACTACGCAAGGTGCTCTCCGATCGCATCGACGCCTGGGGTGTCGGGGACGCTCCCGAACTCGCGGAATTCGTCGCCAAATAGTTAACCAAGTGGTCACATTTCGGCCACGGCGCGCCTGCCCGGCGCAATCCTCGGGACGGGAGTAGCGTCGGCTTCGATGGCCGACATGCTCTGCTATCCGGGCGGTACCCGTCGTTTCGACGAAGGGACCGGCCCCGGTCCTGGTACCGCGGTATCCGCCGAGGGAGTTCGTGCGGTGCCGCACGGGCCTAGGAGCGCCACGTGACTGATTCGGCCGTTCGGACTTACGTGCTCGACACCTCAGTGCTGCTGTCCGATCCCTGGGCATGCAGTCGGTTCGCCGAACACGAAGTCGTCGTCCCTCTCGTCGTGATCAGCGAGTTGGAGGACAAGAGGCACCACCACGAACTGGGCTGGTTCGCGCGCCAGGCCTTGCGGATGTTCGACGATCTCCGGCTCGAACACGGACGACTCGATCAGCCCATTCCCATTGGCACCCAAGGCGGAACGCTCCAGATCGAGCTGAACCACAGTGATCCGTCGGTGTTGCCCGCAGGCTTCCGCACGGGCACCAACGACGCGCGCATCCTGACCTGCGCCGCCAACCTCGCCGCCGAGGGCAAGCTCGTCACCCTCGTCAGCAAGGACATCCCGTTGCGCGTCAAGGCGGGTGCGGTCGGCCTGCCCGCCGACGAGTACCACGCCCAGGACGTGGTGGCGTCGGGCTGGACGGGCATGTCCGAGGTGGAGGTCAGCGCCGACGACGTCAACGCGCTGTTCGCCGAGGGCGAGATCGACCTCGAGGAGGCGCGAAACCTGCCGTGCCACACCGGTGTTCGGCTGCTCGGCGGCAGCTCGCACGCGTTGGGCCGGGTGAACGCCGAGAAGAGGGTTCAGTTGGTCCGTGGCGACAGGGAGGTGTTCGGCCTCCGGGGAAGGTCAGCCGAACAGCGCGTCGCCCTCGACCTGCTGCTCGACGAGTCGGTCGGGATCGTGTCCCTCGGCGGCAAGGCGGGCACCGGAAAGTCGGCGCTGGCCTTGTGCGCGGGCCTTGAGGCGGTGCTGGAACGCCGCACGCACCGCAAGGTCGTCGTCTTCCGGCCCCTGTACGCCGTCGGCGGCCAGGATCTCGGGTACCTGCCGGGTAGCGAGAGCGAGAAGATGGGCCCGTGGGCGCAGGCCGTCTTCGACACCCTGGAGGGGCTTGCCAGTCCGGCGGTACTCGACGAGGTGAATGCCCGCGGCATGCTCGAAGTACTTCCGCTGACCCACATTCGCGGCCGCTCGCTTCACGACTCCTTCGTCATCGTCGACGAGGCGCAGTCGCTGGAGCGCAACGTTCTGCTGACCGTCCTGTCGCGGCTCGGCGCCGGATCCCGGGTGGTGCTCACCCACGACGTCGCCCAGCGCGACAACCTGCGGGTGGGGCGGCACGACGGCGTGGCGGCGGTCATCGAGAAGCTCAAGGGCCATCCGCTGTTCGCCCACATCACCTTGCTGCGCAGTGAGCGTTCGCCGATCGCCGCGCTCGTCACCGAGATGCTGGAGGAGTTCAGCCCCGGCGCCCTTCCCTGATGCCGATCGCGTGTGCTGTGAGGTCGCCGGACTACGCGATTTCGCGATCTCACAGCACACGCGTAACGGTCAGGTGGGGTCGGTAAGGTGTGCTGGTGCGAAAGCGCCCCGAAAAGCCGACCTGGTCCTACTGGCGAACCGTCATCGGCGTATGCGCCGGGGTGGCCATCGTCGTGGTCGGCAGCCTGACCGGTCACGTGGCCAAGGCCGACGAGGTCGACTGCTCGCAGTTCAAGTGCATCGCCCTGACGTTCGACGACGGGCCAAGCCCGTACACCGACCGGTTGCTCCAGGTGCTCAAGGACAACGACGCCAAGGCGACCTTCTTCGAGATCGGCAACAAGGTGGCGGCCAATCCCGACGGCGCAAGGCGCGTCGTCGAGGCGGGGATGGAACTGGGCAGTCACACGTGGGAGCACCCCAACATGACGACCATTCCGCCCGAGGACATCCCCGCGCAGTTCAGCAAGGCCAGTGACGCGATCGAGGCGGCGACGGGTCAGCGCCCCAAGTTGGTGCGCACCGCAGGCGGTCTGATCAACGACCAGGTGCTCGCGGAGGCCAAGAAACAGGGTCTCGCCGACATCAACTGGGACGTCATCCCGTTCGACTGGGCCAACGACGGCAACACCGCCGCGACCCGCTACATGTTGATGACCCAGATCAAGCCGAACTCCGTCGTCCTGTTCCACGACACGTACTCCTCGACCGTCGACCTGGTTCAGCAGTTCATCCCCGTGCTCAAGGCCAACGGCTACCACATGGTGACCGTCTCGCAGATGCTCGGCGAGCGGGCGCCGGGCAGCACCTATGGCAGCCGCGACAACGGGCCGCCCGCCAACGATTTGACCGACATCCCGCCTGCGGAGATCCCGACGCTGCCGAACACCCCGTCGCCCGCACCGATGCCGAACTTCCCGATCACCGACATTCCGGACCAGAACTCCGGTGGTCCCAACAATGGGGCGTGACGGCACGTCATGACGACGAACACGGCGTTCGTCCTGACGCTGTTGGTGCTCTGCTACGCGGTCGTCTCCGGTCTGGTCAAGCAGTGGTACCTGGCACCCGCGTTGATCTTCGTACTCTGCGGAATGGCGTTGGGGCCGTTCGGGTTCGATCTTCTCGAGGGCGGAACGAACACCTCGACGTTCACGGTGCTGGCGCAGCTCGCGTTGACGGTGATCCTTTTCAACCAGGCCGCCGAGCTCGACCTGTCGGCGGTCCTGCGTCGCCGCGAGGTGACCTTTCGCCTTCTGGCGGTTGGCATCCCACTGGCGATTGCGCTCGGCGTCGGGACGGCGCTGCTGCTGTTTCCGGTGATGCCGCTGTGGGAGGCGGTGTGCCTGGCCGCGATCGTGGCGCCCACCGAGGTCGCGTTGATCGACGCCCTCCTTGACGACGACCGCGTCCCCGAGCGGGTCCGCCATGCGCTGTCCACCGAGAGCGGCTTTTACGACGGCTTCGCGCTCGCGGCGCTCCTCGCCGCCGTGGCGTTCGCCTCGGAGCGCAACGAATCCGACGTGCACTGGGGTTACTTCTTGGTGCGCACCGAGCTGGTGTCGGTGGCCGTCGGCCTTGCCATTGGGGCGGCAGGCGGTTGGGTGATCGGCAGGTCGCGGCAACGCGGCTGGATGAGCGACATCTGGGCGCAGCTCGCCACGCTGGCCGTCGCGCTGGTGTGCTTTCAGATCGGTGAAATGTTGCACGGCAGCGGATTCGTCGCGGCGTTCGCCGGTGGTCTGGCGTTCGCCTTCGCAGCGCGCCGGGCGGGTTCGCGGCCCGAGACGAACGTGTCCGACGCCGCCGGCCAGCTACTCGAGCTGACCGTCTTCGCGATGTTCGGCGGCTATGCGGTGATAGTGGGATGGCGCGACGTCAGTTGGCGCGTCGTCGTATTCGCCGTCGTCGCGCTGTTTGGCGTACGCCTGGTGGCGGTCTGCCTGGCGCTGCTGCGCAGTGACATGCCGATGCGAGACAGGGTGTTCATCGGCTGGTTCGGCCCGCGCGGCATCGGCACGTTGGTGCTCGGCCTGCTGGTGTTGGAACGCGGGAGCATCGAGCAGGAGTCGCTGATCATCCAGGTGGTCGCGGTGACCGTGTCGCTGAGCCTCTTACTGCACAGCGTGTCGGCGTGGCCAGGCATCAAGTGGCTGGCCACGCCGGACCGCGCTATTCGCCCTGCTTGACCTTCGCCATCTTCAGCACGTCGAGGCGCTTGTCGAGTTCCTCTTCTGACAGCTTGTCGCCGATCAGGCCGCGGTCGATGACCGTTTGCCGAATCGTCTTGCGCTCCTTGAGCGCTTCCTTGGCGACCTTCGCGGCTTCCTCGTAGCCGATCGCCGAATTCAGCGGCGTGACGATCGAGGGCGACGACTCGGCCTGCTCGCGCAGGTGCTGCTCGTTGGCGACCAGGCCGTCGACGCACCGCTCGGCGAACAGCCTCGAGACGTTGGTCAGCAGCGTGAACGACTCCAGCACGTTGCGCGCCATCATCGGGATGTAGACGTTGAGCTCGAAAGCACCGGACAGGCCGCCGACGGCGACGGCGGCGTCGTTGCCGATCACCTGGGCGGCGACCTGCGTAACGGCCTCTGGCAGAACGGGATTGACCTTGCCCGGCATGATCGAGCTGCCCGGCTGAAGGTCGGGTAGCTGGAGTTCGCCGAGACCGGTGAGCGGGCCGGAGCCCATCCAACGGACGTCGTTGGCGATCTTGGTCAGCGACACGGCGATGGTCTTCAGTGCACCGGACGCTTCGACGAGCCCGTCCCGGGCAGCCTGCGCCTCGAACGAGTCGACGGCCGTGCGCAATTCGGCGATGCCGGTCTGGTCGACGAGGACGTCGACGACCTTGGGGCCGAATCCGTCGGGTGCGTTGAGGCCGGTGCCGACGGCGGTGCCGCCGATGGCCAGCTCACCAAGCCGGGGGAGCGTGGCCTTGACGCGTTCGATGCCTGCCTCGATCTGCCGGGCGTAGCCGCCGAACTCCTGGCCCAGCGTCACCGGGACGGCGTCCATCAGGTGCGTGCGGCCGGACTTGACGACGGTGCGCCACTGCCGGGCCTTGTTGCCCAGCGACTCGTGCAGCACCTCGAGAGCCGGAATCAGGTGTCGGACAGCGGCTTCCGTGGCGGCGATGTGGGTCGCGGTGGGGAAGGTGTCGTTGGAGCTCTGCGACATGTTGACGTGGTCGTTGGGGTGCACCTCGACCCCGTTGGCCTTCGCGATCGAGGCGATGACCTCGTTGGCGTTCATGTTCGAGCTGGTGCCGGAACCCGTCTGGAAGACGTCGATCGGGAACTGGTCGTCGTGCTTGCCGTCGGCGATCTCGGCGGCCGCGGCGATGATCGCGTCGGCCTTGTCGGCGTCGAGCAGGCCGAGGTCCTTGTTGACCTGAGCGCAAGCACCCTTGAGCAGGCCGAGGGCCCGAATCTGGGTGCGCTCCAAGGGCCGGAACGAGATTGGGAAGTTCTCCACCGCGCGTTGGGTCTGCGCCCGCCACAGGGCGCTCTTCGGCACCCGGACTTCACCCATGGTGTCGTGCTCGATGCGGTATTCGACTTCGTTGTCGGGCATTGGCTCCCTGTTCGTCTCTCGGTTGGGGGGAAGGGTGTTACGGCAAGGGGTGCGCGGCGGACATGTCGCCGGTGAAGTCGACCGCCGAGTACTCGTTGAGCTTCGAAAGTCGGTGGTACGCCTCGATCATGCGGACCGTGCCGGACTTGGAGCGCATCACGATCGACTGCGTGGTGCAGCCGCCGCCGAAGTAGCGGACGCCCTGCAGCAGATCGCCGTCGGTGACGCCGGTGGCGGAGAAGAACACGTTCTCCCCGGACACCAAGTCCTCGGTGTGCAGCACGCGGTCGAGGTCGTGGCCCGCGTCGATCGCCTTCTGGCGTTCGGCGTCGTCGGTCGGGGCGAGGACGGCTTGGATGGCACCGCCCATGCAGCGGATGGCCGCGGCGGTGATGATGCCCTCGGGCGTGCCGCCGATGCCGGCCAGCATGTCGGTGCCGGAACCGGGCCGACAGGCCGCGATGGCACCCGCGACGTCACCGTCGGAGATCAGCCGGATGCGGGCGCCCGCCTCGCGGACGTCGGCCATCAGCTGGCTGTGCCGGGGCCGGTCCAACACGCAGACCGTGATGTCGGCGACCGAGGACTTGCGCACCTTGGCGACGCGGCGGATGTTCTCGCCGATCGGCGCGGTGATGTCGAGGACGTCGACCGCGTCCGGGCCGACGGCGATCTTGTTCATGTAGAACACCGCCGACGGATCGAACATGGCGCCGCGTTCTGCCACCGCGAGCACCGAGATGGCGTTGGGCATGCCCTTGGCCATCAGCGTGGTGCCGTCCACGGGGTCGACGGCGAAGTCGCAGTCCGGTCCGTCGCCGTTGCCGACCTCTTCGCCGTTGTAGAGCATCGGGGCGTTGTCCTTCTCGCCCTCACCGATGACGACGACGCCGCGCATCGACACCGAGTTCACCAGCTCGCGCATGGCGTCGACGGCCGCCCCGTCGCCGCCCTCCTTGTCGCCACGGCCGACCCAGCGGCCCGCGGCCATGGCACCCGCCTCGGTCACCCGTACCAACTCGAGGGCGAGGTTGCGATCCGGGGCTTCGCGTCGGGATCGCGACGAGCCGCTGGCGGAAGGAGCATCTGGCGCAGTCATGTGCAGATTCTCCCATTAACCGTTCACAGGTTGGGAGCTGGGATACTGGCAGAGTGACCACACCTCAGGCGGCTCCGGAACCGAAGCCGGCCAAGTCGCGGCTGTTGCAGGACGGCCGCGACATGTTCTGGTCGATGGCACCTCTGGTCCTGGTCTGCATCGTGCTGGCGGGGATCCTGGGAATGTGCTCCTTTGCCCCGAACGGGCCAGGTCAGGGGCCTGTGCTGCCCTATGACACGACCGCCGCGATGAAGGCCGACGCCGAGACGCTGAAGATTCCGATCCGCCAACCGCAGCTGCCGGAGGGGTGGCGAGCGAACTCCGGCTCACGCGCCAGCATCGAAGGCGGCCGCACCGAAAACGGACAGCCGGCGCGGGCCGTCATCTCGCGGACCGGTTTCCTGGCGCCGACGGGGATGTTCATCAGTTTGATTCAGAGCAACGCCGACGAGCAGAGCCTCGTCCGGTGGGTCGACACCGACGTGGTTCCGACGGGAACCCAGGACGTCGACGGCGTGCGGTGGATCGTCTACGAGGGCGGCGAGGACTCCCGGCCGGTGTGGACGACCCGGCTAAAGGGGCCGACCGGTCCGGCGCAGATCGCGGTCACGGGCCCGGCGGGTACCGACGAGTACCGTACGCTGGCGAAGGCCACGCAGACGCAGCCTCCGCTGCCCGTCGTCTAGGAGAGCCGATGCCCGGACCGGAATCAGACCTGACCGGGTGGGCCGTCGCGCCCTTCACCGCAGAGGGTTACACCTACGACGTCTACCGCAAGGGTGAGGGCCCCGGCGTCGTCCTTATTCCCGAGATGCCCGGCATCCACCCAGGCGTGCTGGCTCTTGGAAACCACTTGGTGGACAACGGGTTCACCGTCGCGTGTCCGTCGCTGTATGGCACGCCGGGGGCCAACGGCATCCGGCCCGGTGCGGTTCCGGTGATGCTGCGCGGCTGCGTGGCCAAGGAGTTCGCCGCCTTCGCCACCAACGCCGACCGGCCCGTCGCCCACTACCTGCGCGCGCTGGCCCGCGACCTCAACGAGCGGACGCCTGGCAAGGGCGTCGGCGTCATCGGTGAGTGCTTTAGCGGAGGGTTCGCCTTGGCTGCTGCGGTGGACGACAGCGTGCTGGCCCCGGTGCTGAGCCAGCCGTCGGTGCCGATCGGATTGACCGCCAAGCAGAAGGCCGACCCCGGCCTGTCGGAAGCCGAGCTGAAGGTCGTCGAACGCCGCGTCGCCGAGGACGGCCTGTGCGCGCTGGCGTTGCGGTTCAGCGAGGACCCGCTGTCGCCCGGTGCGCGCTTCGCGACGCTGAAGGCCCGGCTGGGGGACGCCTTCGAGGTGATCGAGATCGATTCGAAGAAGGGCAACGCGCACGGGTTCGGGAAGATGGCCCACTCGGTGCTGACCCTCGAGGTTCGCGAAGTCGACGGTCATCCCGCCTACGAGGCCCGCAAGCGGGTCGTCGCCTTCCTCAAGCAGAGGCTGGCCGCGTAGTCGCGCTCTGCGCTTGCTGCCGCTTGCGGTCGCGGCGGCTCCAGATCCGTCGCCGCGCCTTCTCGATCAGGCGGGCGACGGGACCGGGACCGTTGTCCTCGTCGTGGTCCTCGGGGTCGTCGATCGGCACGCCCTTGAACACCGCGAGGTAGACGCTCACCGTGGTGACGATGACGATCATCAACACCGGCCCGATGATGATGCCCATGAAGCCGAACATCGTGATGCCGGCGAAGACCGCCAGCAGCATCAGGGCTGAGTCCAGGCGGGCGGCCCGTGGGATCAGGATCGGTCGCAGGACGTTGTCGATGTTGGTCACGACGATCAGGTGCCAGGCGATGACGAAGATGCCGCCGAAGACGTTGCCGAACAGGATCATTCCGATGCCGAACGGGATGCTCACGATGCCGCCGCCGAGCGGGATCACCGACAGCGCGGAGAGCAGGATCGCGAAGATGAAGAAGCCGTCATGGAAGCCGGCCAGGTAGATCGACACCGCACCGGCCAGGCCCTGGGCCAGCGCGATGACGAACTGGCCGAACACCGCGCCGCGCACCATCGCGCCCATCTTCTCCAGATAGAGGTCGGTGACCTCCTCGCCGAGCGGGTTGAGCTGGCGGATCAGCGTCTGCACGCGTTCGCGGTTGGAGAGCAGCGAGATGAACACATAGATGAACAGCACGGCCGCGGTCAGCCCACCGGCGAGTCCGCCCGCGGCACCCTGCAGGGCACCAAGCGCGTATTCGCCCACGCTTTGGGCGACGGTGCTCATCTTCTCTTGCAGCAGTTGCGGTGTCACCTGGACGTCGCCGAGAAAGGGGATCTTGTCGACGGCGTCGTTGGTCCACTTCAGCGCCTGATCGCCGAGCGAGTTCAGGTCGGTGTGGGACACCCAATCCGACACACTGCGGACCATGGCGCTGATCTGCACGACGGCCAACAGGATCAGCAACGACAGCGGGATGATCACCGCGAAGATCGCCGCCAACAACGTGAACGTCACCGACAGCCCGCGGTTGAAGCGCGTGAGGAACCAGTTGAACAGCGGGTTGAACAGGTAGGCCGCGACGACCGCGACGACGACGAGCATGAAGTAGCCACGGAGGAAGTACGCGCCGAAGGCCAAGGCGACGACGACCGCGACGGCCAGCGCGCGCTTCTGCGTTTGGGTGAACTCCGTCGTCATGGCCACGGGAATGAGCCTACGGCGCTGCCAGTTTGGTGAGGTGGCCGAGGATGTCCGGGTACCGCTTCAGATGCGCGCCGCCGTTGAGGTCCAACACCTCGCCGGTGAGCCACGCCGCCTTGGTCAGATACAGCACGGCCTCGGCGACGTCCTCCGGTGTGCCCG
>Ga0247732_10000134_pt1 | contig 48964 bp, 48 predicted proteins | sample UWRJL163409C2_FD_180940 | JGI IMG/M metagenome (GOLD analysis project Ga0247732, IMG submission 180940) | Plant litter microbial communities from Arlington Agricultural Research Station in Wisconsin, United States - UWRJ-L163-409C-2 | ecosystem: Environmental > Terrestrial > Plant litter >...
GACGCCCGATCCTGAACGCGGACGTGATGACGGCTTTCCTGACCTGGTACCTGCCGGGTCTGGACATGTCCGATTCCACGACCCTCCCGACCGACGTCGCCCCCGCCAACGCGGAGACGCTCGCCGGCCTGGCGCCCGCCTTCGTCGGCACCGCGGAGCACGACCCGCTGCGCGACGACGGTGGAAAGTATGCCGAATTGCTCGCTGCCGCAGGCGTTCCCGTGCAGTTGAGCAACGAGCCGACGATGGTGCACGGCTACGTCAGCCTGGCCATGGCGTCACCCGCCGCCACCGAGGCCACCAATCGCGGGCTGGCCGCGCTGAGGGCGGCGCTGCACCCCGGCGGGTGACGGTCCCATGACTGACCGCGAGGTGCTTGACGTCCGAGCCCCCGAACACTGGGAGCAGTGGCTCGACGCGAACCACGACACCGCCTCCGACGTCTGGCTTCGCTTGTTCAACAAGGCGTCCGGAGACGTACCACTCGGCTACGGAGAGGCCGTCGAGATCGCCCTCTGCTTCGGCTGGATCGACAGCCTCGCCCGCGGGTATGACGATGTATCACGGATTCAGCGGTTCAGCCCGCGCAAACCCAAGAGCGCCTGGTCGAAGTCCAACGTCGAACGGGTGACCCGTCTGATCGAATCGGGTCGGATGAGACCGCAGGGTCTTCGGCACGTCGACGCCGCCAAGGCCGAGGGACGTTGGCCACCAGTCCAAGCCGACGGAGGCACCCCGTGAGCGCACCCGACTTTCACACGATCATCGTCGGTGCCGGGTTCTCCGGCATCGGCGCGGCGATCCAGCTCGACAAGGCCGGCCTCGGCGACTACCTCGTCGTCGAGGCGGGTGAGGAGGCGGGCGGAACCTGGTACTGGAACACCTATCCCGGCATCGCCGTGGACATCCCGTCGTTCTCCTATCAGTTCTCCTTCGAGCAGAGCGCCGACTGGTCACGCACCTACGCCAAGGGCGCCGAACTCAAGCGCTACGCCGAGCGGTGCATCGACGAGTACGGACTGCGCCGCAAGATCCGGTTCGCCACGTTGGTGACGGCCGCGTCATTCGACGACGAATCGGATTGCTGGCGCGTCGAATTGGACGACGGCGAGACGCTGACCGCCCGCTTCCTCGTCAACGCCAGCGGCGTGCTGAGCGTGCCGAAGCTGCCCGACATCGACGGCGTGGACGGTTTCGCGGGCATCACGATGCATACCGCGCGATGGGATCATTCTCAGGACCTCACCGGCAAGCGGGTGGCGATCATCGGCACGGGTGCCTCGGCCGTCCAGGTGATCCCGGAGATCGCACCAATCGTCGCGCAGCTCAATGTCTTTCAACGCACGCCGATTTGGTGCATGCCGAAGCTGGACGTGCCGCTACCCGCCGCTGCCCGCTGGGCGATGCACATTCCTGGCGGCAAGGTGCTCCAGCGCGTGCTGAGCCAGGCCTACGTCGAGCTGACGTTCACCATCTCGGCGCAGTACTACACGGTGTTTCCGCTGGCCAACCGCGCCGAGAAGATGGGAAGGGCCTATCTCAAGCGCGAGGTGCACGATCCTCGCGTGCGCGACAAGCTGACGCCGCGCTACGCCGTCGGGTGCAAGCGCCCGGGGTTCCACAACACCTACCTGTCGACGTACAACCGCGACAACGTGGAGCTGGTCACCGAACCGATCGAGAAGGTCACCCCCTCGGGGGTCGTCACCGCCGACGGCACCGAGCGCGAGGTCGACGTGTTGATCCTGGCCACCGGATTCAAGGTGATGGACGTCGACAGCATTCCGACGTTCCCCGTCACCGGGCCGGGCGGTCGGTCGCTGGCTCAGTTCTGGTCGGAGCAACGCCTTCAGGCCTACGAGGGCGTCAGCATTCCTGGCTTTCCGAACTTCTTCACCGTGATGGGTCCCTACGGCTACGTCGGCTCCTCGTACTTCGCCCTCATCGAGACGCAGACCCACCACATCGTCCGGTGTCTCGCGCAGGCGTCCCGCGAGGCGGCCACCCGCGTCGAGGTGTCGGGTGCGGCCAACGATCGCTTCTTCGCCGAGATGATGCGCAAGCGGCACCGGCAGATCTTCTGGCAGGACAGCTGCTCCCTGGCCAACAGCTACTACTTCGACAAGAACGGCGACGTGCCGCTTCGGCCCACCACCACCGCCGAAGCGATCTGGCGAAGCCGTCGATTCCCGCTTGCCGACTACGAGTTCAGCCGGTAGCCGGTCAGAACTGCACGCCGCGCGTCAGCGCGCCGTCGACGACCAGGTTGGTGCCCGTGACGAAGCTGGCAGCCGAACTGCTCAGGAAGACAACGGCATTGGCGACCTCCTGCGGGGTTGCCATCCGGCCCGTCGGGTTGAGCGCGAGGGCCGTCGCGAAGAGCTCGGGATCGTTCTCCTCGATCGACGGCCACACCCCGCCGGGAAAGTACGTGTTGCCGGGACTGACCGTGTTGGCCCGCACTCCCTTGCCTGCGAGGTTGAACGCGAGGCCCTGCGTGTAGTGGATGATGGCGGCCTTCATCGTGCCGTAGGGGCCCGAGGCGAAGTCGATTTCGCGCCCGGAGACACTCGAGATCGTCACGATCGAACCCGCGTCGGCCGAGAGTAGATGCGGCAGTGCGGCTTCCACCAGGCCGATGGTGCCCATCAGGTCGACGTCGAAGCTGGTGCGCCAGTTCTCCGGACTGCCGGCGATGGCGAGCGCGCTGACATTCGCCACCACGCCGTCGATCCCGCCGAGCGCAGCGGCGCTGTCGTCCACCCACGCCTTCAACGCCGCGGGGTCGCCCACGTCGACCGCGGTGCCGACGGCCGACTCGGCGCCCGATCCCGCCTCCACCGTCCGCGCGCAGTAGGCCACGGCCGCACCCTCGGCAAGCAGTCCGTCGACCACTGCCCTGCCGATGCCCCTGGTGCCGCCCGTGACGAGGAAGCGCTTGCCTGTCAGTCCGAGTTCCATGAATGTCCCCTCAGTACGAGATCGAGCCCAGAGACTTTGCAGCCCTGCGCATTTCGTCGTGGATACCGCCGAAGGCGGGTGCGACCGGAAGCAGTCGCTTGTCGACCTTGGTCACTGCGCTGTAGTTGGTGTCGACCACGTTCGCGATCGGCACCTCCGAGATCTGGCTCAGCAACTGGTAGGCGTCGAGACGGTCGAGGCCGTACAACTCGCCGAGCCAACCGACCATTTCGACCTGGCCTGCCCGCCAGGCCTCCTCGAGCGGGCGTCCGGAGCCGATGCACATCAGGTGGGTGTCGGTCTCGACCCTCGGCCAGGCTGGCCCGCCGCCCTTGATCAGGTCGACGATGGCGGTCACGTGCATCGCGCCCTCCACCGCGGTGCCGCACGACTCGCCTTCACCCTGCCGGTAGTGGCCGTCACCGATGGAGAACAATGCCCCGTCGACGTTGACCCGCAGATAACACGTTGCGCCTGCAGCCATTTCGGGGCTGTCCATGTTGCCGCCGAAGTAGTCGGGCACCAGCGACGTCCGCACCTCGCGCCGCGCTGGCGCGACGCCGACCGTGCCGAGCATCGGGTTCGAGGGCAGGCGCAGCTGGAAGTCGCTCGCCAGTGCCGAGAACCCAAGCGTCTCGGTGCCTGCGTCGTAGTCGTAGATGTACGTGCGCTCGTCCAACGGGTCCTGCAGCGTCGGGCTGGCCGGGATGCTGGTCAGGCCACCGAAGAACGGAATCAGGGTCGACGCGCCCCATGTGCGGGCGGGCGTCAGGTCGACCAGGTGCACCGCCAGGGTGTCCCCCGGTGCGGCGCCCTCGATCCAGAACGGCCCCGTCTGGGGGTTGAGGTCCTCGGTGTCGAGCGCCGTGGTGGCGACGTCGTCCTTACTGGTGATGCGGCCGCCATAGGCGTCCTCGGTCCACAGGGTCAGGGCCGTTCCCGGCTTGATCCGCATCACCGGCGCGGCGCCGCCGAAGGTGTAGGCGAGCTGGTCGACGGTTGGCACGAAGGTGACGTGATCCATCAGGCCATCCTGCTGGATTGCGTCGCCTCGCGCCCAGCCGACCCGTGCGAAGGCTCCTAAACGGAAGCCTTGAGCTCCTCGACCTTGTCCGTCCGCTCCCACGGCAGGTCGACGTCGGTGCGGCCGAAGTGACCGTAGGCGGCCGTCGGCGCGTAGATGGGGCGCAGCAGGTCAAGATCGCGGACGATCGCACCCGGACGCAGGTCGAAGACCGAGGTGATGGCCTTCTCGATGCGGGCGGGGTCGACGGTCTCGGAACCGAACGTCTCGACGAACAGACCGACGGGCGCCGCCTTGCCGATCGCGTAGGCGACCTGAACCTCGACGCGCTCGGCCAGGCCTGCCGCGACGACGTTCTTGGCCACCCAGCGCATCGCGTACGCAGCGGAGCGGTCCACCTTCGACGGATCCTTGCCGGAGAACGCGCCGCCACCGTGGCGGGCCCAGCCGCCGTAGGTGTCGACGATGATCTTGCGTCCGGTCAGACCCGCGTCACCCATGGGGCCGCCGAGCACGAACTTGCCGGTCGGGTTGACCAGCAGCCGGTAGTCGGAGGTGTCCATCGTGTCGTGGTTCAGGTCGGCAAGGACGGTGTTGACGACCTTCTCGCGGATGTCGGGCGTCAGGCCACCCTCGAGATCGATGCCGTCGGCATGCTGGGTGGACAGCACGACGGTGTCCAGCCGGACCGGGGTGTTGCCGTCGTACTGCACGGTGACCTGGGTCTTGCCGTCGGGCCGCAGGTAGTCGAGGACACCGCTCTTACGAACCTCGGTGAGCCTGCGGGCGAGGCGGTGCGCGATCGCGATCGGCAGCGGCATCAGCTCGGGCGTGTCCTTGATGGCGTAGCCGAACATGAGGCCCTGGTCGCCGGCGCCCTGGGCGTCCAGCGGGTCGCCCGCACCTTCGACGCGTGCCTCATGGGCGGTGTCGACTCCCATCGCGATGTCGGGCGACTGCGCGCCGATTCCGATGTTCACGCCACAGGTCTCGCCGTCGAAGCCCTTGTCGGACGAGTCGTAACCGATTTCGAGGATGCGTGCACGCACGGTCTTCGGGATGTCGGCGAACGCTTCCTTGGCCGTCGTGGTGACCTCACCGACGACGTGCACCTGACCGGTCGTCACCAGGGTCTCCACCGCGACGCGCGACTTCGGATCCTGCGCCAGCAGTGCGTCGAGCACCGAGTCGCTGATGGCGTCGCAGATCTTGTCGGGGTGCCCCTCTGTTACCGACTCACTGGTAAACAGCCGACCTTTGCTCACGATGTCATCCCCTTCTGAAGCTTAGTTGTGCGAATCATTGATGCCTTGCTGCAGCCAAGCGTGCGTCCCGGCGGGCCGCAACCCTTACGCGCAGGGTGTTGCTGTCGAGCCCGTCACTCCGCACGGCTTCCGAGGAACGCAGCGATCGCGTCCACGATACGGCTAGACATCAACGTCTTCGAACCGTGCTCCAGCGCGACGTCGTTGCCGTCAGCCGCCAGGAGCCACCCGTCGTTGTTGTCGACCTCGAATGCCTTGCCTTCGCCGACCGCGTTGACGACGAGGAGGTCACAGCCCTTGCGCTGCAATTTAGCCCTCGCGTGGAACAGCACGTCGCCGTTGGCGTCACCCGTCTCGGCGGCGAATCCGACGATGGCGCGCATGTTGGGCAGCTGACCGTCGGCGCGGGCTCTGACGGTGCCCGCGAGCACGTCCTCGGTCCGCGTCAGTTCGATGGAAGGGGCCGACGCCGCACTCGGGTCGTGGGACTTCTTGATCTTGCTGGTCGCCACGTGGGTGGGTCGAAAGTCGGCCACGGCCGCGGCCATCACGAGGACGTGGGCGTCGGGCGCATGCTTGGACACCGCGTCCTGCAGCTGGTGGGCCGAACCGATGTGTACGACGTTGACGCCCGCGGGGTCGGCGAGCCCTGCGGTGTTGCCTGCGATCAGGGTGACGTCGGCACCACGCTGAGCGGCGACCCTGGCAACGGCGTAGCCCTGCTTCCCCGAGCTCCGGTTGCCGATGAATCGCACCGGGTCGAGGGGTTCCCGGGTGCCGCCCGCGGTGACGAGCACCTTGACCCCCGACAGGTCGAAGGGCAGCGCGTCGGGCCGGTCGAGCAGCAGTTGGGCCAGCGTCGTGATCTCCTCCGGCTCGGGGAGGCGTCCTGCGCCGCTGTCAGAACCGGTGAGTCGGCCGGACGCCGGTTCGAGGACGACGTTTCCGCGGCGACGCAAGGTCTCCACGTTCTGCACCGTCGCCGGATGGAACCACATCTCGGTGTGCATCGCGGGGGCGAAGACCACGGGACATCGCGCGGTCAACAGCGTTGCGGTGAGGAGGTCGTCGGCCCGTCCCGCCACCGCACGGGCCAGCAGGTCCGCGGTCGCCGGTGCGACGACCACCAGGTCGGCCTCCTGGCCTATCCGGACGTGCGGAACTTGGTCGACGTCTTCGAAGACGCCCGTCCGGACCGGTTGGCCGGAGAGCGCTTCGAACGTGGCGGCACCGACGAAGTTCAGGGCAGATTCGGTGGGAACCACCCGAACGGAGTGCCCCGCCTCGGCGAGCTGACGGACCACCGTGCACGCCTTGTAGGCGGCAATGCCGCCTGCGACGCCCACGACGACCCGTTTGCGCTCGGTCATGTCGAAGCCGGGTCTTAGTGTTCGCCCTCGGTGTGCTCGAGCAAGTCACCGTGAATCTCGCGCATCGCGATCGACAGCGGCTTCTCCTGCAGGCCCGGCTCGACGAGCGGACCGACGTATTCCAGGATGCCGTCGCCCAGCTGGTTGTAGTAATCGTTGATCTGGCGCGCCCGCTTGGCGGCGTAGATCACCAGCGCGTATTTGCTGGACGCACGGGACAGCAACTCGTCGATCGGCGGGTTGGTGATGCCCAGCGGCGTGTCATAGGCGTTGGCGGCGTCGGAGTCGAAGCTCTCGACAGGGGTTGTCACGAAGTTATCTCCTGGCGTTTTCGCTGGGGGCCGAGCTGTCTGCTGATCGGTCACGCCGGATCCGGCGTGTGGCCCATCAGCAAGGATACCAATTCTGAACAGGCAAATTCCAATTGCTCGTTGACGACGACCACGTCGAACTCATCTTGGGCGGCGAGTTCGTCCCGTGCGGTGGCGAGTCTTCGCTCTCTCACCTCGGGGCTTTCGGTTCCCCGGCCCACCAGCCGGGACTCCAGCGCCTCCCAACTCGGCGGCGCCAGAAACACCGAAAGGGCCTCCGGCATGGCGGCCTTCACGGCCTTTGCGCCGGCGAGGTCGACCTCGATCAGGACGGGGCGTCCAGCTCGAGCGGCAGCTCGGACGGGTTCGGCGGGCGTTCCGGATCGGTGCAGGCCGCGATGAATCTCGGCCCACTCCAGAAGAGCACCGTCATCGATCAACTGCTGAAATTGCCCGGCGGTCAGGAACCGGTAATCGATTCCGTCGACTTCGCCGGGCCGTGGCAACCTGGTGGTCGCCGAAACGCTGAAGTACAGATCCGGCACCCGCTCTCGCAGGCACCGAACCACCGTCGACTTGCCGACGGCCGAAGGACCGGACAGCACCACGACTCGACTCATCGCGACCGCCGACCGGTCCTTCGCCGGCACTAATCCGCCGTGAAGTCGAACTTTTCCAGCAGAGCCTTGCGCTGACGATCACCCAGACCGCGCAAACGGCGGGTGGGTGCAATCTCGAGCTCGGTCATGATTTCCTGCGCCTTGACCTTGCCAACCTTCGGCAATGCTTCCAGCAACGCGGAAACCTTCATCTTGCCCAAGATGTCGTCACCCTCAGCGTCCTTGAGGACCTGCTTGAGGTTGGTGCCGCCGCGCTTGAGGCGATCCTTCAGTTCAGCTCGCGCTCGACGTGCGGCAGCAGCCTTCTCCAACGCTGCCGCGCGCTGTTCGTCGGTCAACTGGGGAAGGGCCACGGGTTCCTCCGTCTCTTGCCATCTTTGAACTGGCCATCTACTTGTGTCTTGACTGGTTGGAGAACCAGCCAGCGACGACGACCGTACCCACGGCCGCTGACGAAAGCTAACCCCACCCCCCACTTTCCTGGGTCAAAAGCGCAGCGTGTAGGGCAATCTGGCCAGAATCGCGGCCCCCCCGGGCCGACTCGAACAGAGTCGGTCCAAAACGGCGTCGTGCCTGATTAGAGGGTGTTTCGGGCGGATGTCCGGCACTGTCGAGCTGGGCGCGACGGCGACGTGTCGGCCGAGGCGTCATCCGGCGAGGTCCGATTACTGAGAATTTCCCTGGTCATCGCATGTCGGGCGTGTCGGCGACGCCCAGGCCGACGAACGAAGCACCTCGTTCGCCACACGGGTTGCGTCCGTCACGTACGCAACAGCCGTCCGTAATCACGGCTTCTGGATCCAGACGCACAGCCCGCGCAAATCGTCGCCAGGGCGAGCACAAATGTGGGCTCCCTAACGTCGCGTCGGTGAGGCGAACTCGCCTCGTGCAGACGACTGAAAGTGGAGAGAATCTGATGACCTTCAAGCGGGCCGTGTACGCGTCGATGCTGGCTGCCGGAGTCGGACTGAGCGGATTGTCGGGCGTCGGCCTCGGCACGGCGTCGGCCGATCCTGGCCAGTGCAACACCTGGGGCCAGCCACCCTGCGGGCAAGACCGGCACGACAGGGGCCCCGACGACAACAACCGGGGTCCCGTCGACTGGCAGCACCGCGGCGTCGACCAAGGCCGTCAGGATCATCAGCCGTTCAACTGGAACGGCCAACAGGTCACCCCGTTGCCGGCAGGCAACGGTGCGGGTTGGGGATTCTGGTTCGGTCCCGTATGGATTCCGCTGTAAGCCGCTGGCCGTCAGCCGGCCAGGTGGGCCACGGCGTCCCGCATGCGCTCCGCCGCTGCGCGGACTGCGGCGACGTCGGGGCCTGCCCGCAGCACCTCTCGCGACACCGCGGGCAGCAGCGTCCCCGCCGCGGCCCCGCCGAGGCCACGCAGCGCGTCGGGTCGACCACCCTGGGCGCCGACCCCCGGCAGGAGCACCGGTCCCCCGAGTTCGGCGAGATCCGGAACTTCGGCCAGGGTGGCGCCCACCACGACTCCGACGGAGCCGCGACCCGCACCTTGATTCTCGGCGCTCACGTCGTCGACGACCGACTGGGCGACGGTTCGACCGTCGACCACCGCGCGCTGGACGCTGGCGCCCTCGGGGTTGGACGTCGCGGCGAGCACGAACACGCCCCGGTCGTGCCGGGCGGCAGTGTCCAGCAGTGGTCGGAGCGACTCGAATCCCAGGTAGGGCGACGCCGTGACGGCGTCGCACGCCAGCGGCGAGTCCCCCGCCCACGCCGCCGCGTAGGCCGCCATCGTCGAGCCGATGTCACCCCGCTTGGCGTCGGCGAGGACCAGTACGCCGGCGTCACGAAGCTCGGCGATCACCGTCTCCAGTACCGAATAGCCCGCGGCGCCGTAGCTCTCGAAGAATGCGACCTGCGGCTTGACGATGGCGAAGCCTTCGTAGGCCCGGACGCACACGTCGCAGAACGCGGTGAGCCCCTCGACGTCCACCGGCAGACCCCAGGCCTGCAGCAGTTCCGGGTGCGGATCGATGCCCAGACACAGCGGGCCGCGGTCCGCCATGGCCGAGGCCAGTCTGGCCCCGAAGCCGGTCACGTCGCAGATCCACCCAGCTGACTGTGCAACTCCTGCAGCGACATCACGCCGATGTCTCCGCGGATCCCCGCCTCGATGCCCTGGACCGCCGCCGAGGCACCCTGGACCGTGGTCACACACGGAATGTTCATCGCCACGGCGGCCGAGCGGATTTCGTAACCGTCGACGCGAGGGCCGGAGTTTCCGTACGGCGTGTTGATCACCATGTCGACCTCGCCGGCCCTGATGGCGTCGACGGCCGAGGTGGCCGGCCGGTCGGGGCTCGGCGCTTCGAAGTGCTTGCGCACCGTGTCACACGGGATGCCGTTGCGGCGCAACATCTCCGCCGTTCCCTCGGTGGCGAGCACCCGGAACCCGAGATCGGCCAACCGCTTGACGGGGAACACCAGTGAGCGCTTGTCGCGATTGGCCACCGACACGAAGACCGTGCCCGAGGCGGGCAACGAACCGTAGGCCGCCGTCTGGCTCTTCGCGAACGCCGTGCCGAAGTCCCGGTCGATGCCCATGACCTCGCCGGTCGACTTCATCTCCGGTCCCAGCAACGAATCCACCTGCGAGCCGTCGGCCTTGCGGAACCGGTTGAACGGCAGCACCGCCTCCTTGACCGCGATCGGCGCATTGGGCGCGACGTCGGCACCGTCACCGGTCGCCGCCAGCATGCCCTCTTCACGCAGCTGGGCAATGCTGGCGCCCAACATGATTCGCGCACAGGCCTTGGCCAGCGGCACCGCCGTGGCCTTCGAGACGAACGGGACCGTCCGACTGGCCCGCGGATTGGCCTCAAGCACGTAGAGCACGTCGTCCTTGAGCGCGTACTGCACGTTCAGCAGACCGACCACGCCGATGCCGTGGGCGATGGCCTCCGTCGCGTGCCGAACGGCCGCGATGTCCTGCTTCCCGAGGGTGACCGGCGGTAGGGCGCACGCCGAGTCGCCGGAGTGGATGCCCGCCTCCTCGATGTGCTCCATCACGCCACCGATGTACACGTCGGCGCCGTCGCACAGCGCGTCGACGTCGATCTCGATGGCGTCTTCCAGGAAGCGGTCGACCATGACGGGGTGCTCGGGCGAAAGTTGGGTGGCGCGAGTGATGTACCCGCGCAGCGTCTCGTCGTCGTAGACGATCTCCATGCCGCGCCCACCGAGAACATAGGACGGGCGTACCAGAACGGGGTAGCCGATGTCGGCGGCAATACGTCGGGCCTGCTCGAAGCTGGTCGCCATGCCGAACCGTGGTGCCGGCAGGCCGGCGTTCTTCAGCACCTCACCGAACTCGCCGCGGTCCTCGGCGAGGTCGATCGCCTTCGGGCTGGTGCCGACGATCGGCACGCCGGCGTCGGCGAGCCGCTGAGCGAGGCCAAGCGGCGTCTGCCCGCCCAGTTGGACGATGACCCCGACGACGCCTGGACCGCCCTCCCCGGAAGCGGATTCGGCGTGGTACACCTCGAGGACGTCCTCGAACGTCAACGGCTCGAAGTACAACCTGTCGGCGGTGTCGTAGTCGGTAGACACCGTCTCGGGGTTGCAGTTCACCATCACCGTCTCGAAGCCGACCTCGCTGAGCGTGGTCGCGGCGTGAACGCAGCTGTAGTCGAACTCGATACCCTGGCCGATCCGGTTGGGACCCGATCCGAGGATCAGCACCTTCGGCTTGTCGACCTGCGGCGCCACCTCCGTCTCGGCTGCGGGATCGATCTCGTAGCTGCTGTAGTGATAGGGCGTCTTGGCTTCGAACTCCGCGGCGCAGGTGTCCACCGTCTTGTAGACGGGGTGAACTCCCAGTCGCCGCCGCAGCGTGCGGACACCGTCCTCGCCGGCGAGTTCGGGCCGTAGAGCCGCGATCTGGCGGTCCGAAAGACCGTTGTGCTTGGCGGTGCGCAGCAGTTCCTCGTCGAGGACGGGTGCGGCGCGCAACTCGGCCGACAGGCTGACCAGCCCGGCGATCTGGTCGACGAACCACGGGTCGACGCCGGAAGCCTTCGCGACCTCCTCGACGGACGCCCCCTGCCGCAGCGCCTGCTCGATGTCGTAGAGGCGGCCGTCGGTGGGCGTCCTGAGCCGCGTCAGCAGCTCCTCGACCGAGAGTTCGGGGTCGGTTCCGGTCCAGAATCCCCCGCGGCCGGGAGTCTCCAGTGACCGCATCACCTTGCCGAGCGCCTCGATGAAGTTGCGACCCAACGACATTGCCTCACCGACGGACTTCATGGTCGTCGTCAGCGTCGGGTCGGCGCCGGGGAACTTCTCGAAGGCGAACCGCGGCGCCTTGACGACGACGTAGTCGAGCGTCGGCTCGAAGCACGCCGGCGTCTCCTTGGTGATGTCGTTGACGATTTCGTCGAGGGTGTAGCCGATGGCCAGCTTCGCGGCGATCTTGGCGATCGGGAAGCCGGTGGCCTTCGACGCCAGTGCGCTCGACCGGGAGACGCGTGGATTCATCTCGATGACGACGAGCCGCCCGTCGGCGGGGTCGACGGCGAACTGGATGTTGCAGCCGCCGGTGTCGACGCCGACCTCGCGCAGGATCGCGATGCCGAGGTCGCGCATCTTCTGGTACTCGCGGTCGGTCAGCGTCATCGCGGGCGCCACGGTCACCGAGTCGCCGGTGTGCACGCCCATCGGGTCGAAGTTCTCGATCGAGCAGACGACCACCACGTTGTCGCGGTGGTCCCGCATCAGTTCGAGTTCGAATTCCTTCCACCCGAAGATGGATTCCTCGATCAGCACGTTGGCGCTCGGCGAGGCGGCCAGCCCGTCGCCAGCCATCCGGTCGACGTCCTCGGCGCTGTAGGCCATGCCGGAGCCGAGGCCGCCCATCGTGAAGGACGGCCGCACCACCACAGGCAGTCCAAGCTCGGCAACCGTGTCGCGGACCTCGTCCATGGTGAAGCACACCCGCGACTTGGCCGACTCGCCGCCGACCTTGGCGACGATGTCCTTGAACTTTTGCCGGTCCTCGCCGCGCTGGATGGCCTCGAAGTCCGCGCCGATCATCTCGACGCCGTACTTCTCGAGGACGCCGCCCTCCCACAGTGCGACGGCGGTGTTGAGTGCGGTCTGGCCACCCAACGTCGCCAGGACGGCGTCGATCTTGTTGCCGCGCTCGGCCTGCTGGGCGAATATCTTTTCGACGAAGGCCGCGGTGATGGGCTCGACGTAGGTGTTGTCGGCGTACTCGGGGTCGGTCATGATCGTGGCCGGGTTCGAGTTGACCAGGCTGACCTGCAGCCCCTCAGCCCGCAACACGCGGCACGCCTGGGTGCCGGAATAGTCGAATTCGCAGGCTTGTCCGATCACGATCGGTCCGGAACCGATGACCAACACGTGGTTGAGATCTGGGCGACGCGGCATTAGCGACCCTCCCCTGCCATCATCTCGACGAATTGGTCGAACAGGTACTCGGCATCGTGCGGTCCTGCCGCCGACTCGGGGTGGTACTGCACCGAGAATGCCCTTCCGTCAATGAGTTTGATGCCCTCGACGACTCCGTCGTTGGCGCAGGTGTGGCTGACCATGGCACGGCCGAATTGAGTGTCGAACTCCTCGCCTGCCTCGCCTTCGAGCGCAAATCCGTGGTTCTGTGCGGTGATCGCGACCCGGCCGGTGACGTGGTCGATCACGGGGACGTTGATCCCGCGGTGTCCGAACGCCATCTTGTAAGTCGAGCGGCCAAGCGCGCGGCCGAGAATCTGGTTGCCGAAGCAGATGCCGAACAGCGGTATCCCGGCCTCGATCACCTGGCGCGTCACCTCGACCACGTGGTCGGCGGTCGCCGGGTCGCCGGGACCGTTGGACAGGAACACGCCGTCGGGCCGGAGTGCGGCGAGGTCGTCGAACGTGGTGCTCGACGGGACGACGTGGGTCGTGATGCCGCGCTGGGCGAAGTTGCGCGGCGTGTTGGTCTTGATGCCGAGGTCGAGCGCGGCGACGGTGAAGCGTTGCTCCCCAACGGAATCCACCACGTAGGTCGCATCGGTGCTGACCTCGCCGGCGAGATCCGCGCCGAGCATGGACGGCTGGCTGCGCACCCGGGCCAGCAGTTCGTCGGTGTCGGCCAGCGCGTCCCCGGAGAAGACGCCCGCCTTCATCGATCCCGCCGTGCGCAGGTGGCGGACGACGGCGCGGGTGTCGATTCCGGCGATTCCGACGACGCCCTGACGGATCAGTTCGTCGTCGAGCGTTCCGGTGGCCCGCCAGTTCGAGGCCCTTGGCGATGGGTCTCGCACCGCGTAGCCGGCGACCCAGATCTTGTCGCCGCGGCTCTCGCCGTCCTCACCGTTCCAGCCGGTGTTGCCGATCTGTGGTGCCGTGGCGACGACGATCTGCCCGTGGTAGCTCGGGTCGGTGAGAGTCTCCTGGTAGCCGGACATCCCGGTGGAGAACACCGCCTCGCCCAACGTCTGCCCGACCGCGCCGAACGAGGTGCCCACGAACACCCGTCCGTCGTCGAGAACCAGTACGGCCTTGTTCTTCACCGTCATTCGACCCCTCCAGTCCAATTCGCGAGTTCGCGGCGGTCGTCGCCGCGGAACCCGGTGTCGATCTCGGTGCCCGACGGCAGCCTCCAGCGGATCGCGAGGATGCCGTCGTGCGTCAAAGCCTTGCCCGCAATTCCCCGCTCGGTGCGGATCGCGGTTATCGATTCCTCGGGAATCCAGATCGGCCCGGTGCCGCTGCGCTGCAGCATGATTCCCTCGGGATAGCGGGTCAGAACCGCCTTGCTGCGGAAACCCAGGTCGCCAACGGCGATGCGGTCCTGCCAACTTGGCGCGATCGTGCTGCCGACGTAGAGACCCTTGGTGGCCGGGATGATCGCCGACCCCACGATGTCGGGCAGGGGCGGCAGCGCCCCGATCAACTCGACCTGCCGTTGGGCGCGATGCAACCACCCGCGGAGCATCTGCCGGATGGCGAGCGCGATGAACACGGCCAGCAGCGCGGCGATGATCAGCAACGCGATCAACGTCGGAGTATTCATGCGGGACTTCTTCCGTCCCGCGCGGTGACCTTGCCGCGCAACAACGTCAGCGTCACCACGGCAGGCAGTTCCATCGCTTCGAACGGCGTGTTGTCCGACCGGCTGGCCAACTCGGCACCAGTCACGGTCCACGTCGCGTCGGGGTCGACGACCACCAGGTTGGCGGGCTCGCCCACCTCCAGTGGCCTGCCCTGGTCCGGCAGTCCGACGATGGCCGACGGCGCCTCGCTCATCACCCGAGCCACGTCACGCCACGTCATCAGACCCGACCGCACCATGGTCTCGACGACGACCGACAGTGCGGTTTGCAGCCCAAGCATGCCGGGGCGTGCGACGGCGAATTCGCACATCTTCTCGTGCTCGGCGTGTGGTGCGTGATCGGTTGCGACGCAGTCGATCACGCCGTCTGCCAGCGCCTGGCGCAGCGCCACCGCGTCGCTGGCCTCTCGTAGCGGCGGGGTGACCCGGTTGCGACCGTCGTAGGACTCGAGCAGCGCGTCGTCTAGTAGCAGGTGGTGCGGCGTCACCTCGGCGGTGATCGAAATGCCCTGCTCCTTGGCCCATCTCACCAACTCGACCGTGCCGGCGGTGGAGGCGTGGCAGATGTGCACGCGCGCTCCGGCGTCACGGGCCAGGATGGCGTCACGTGCGACGATCGACTCTTCGGCGGATCGTGGCCAGCCGGTCAGCCCGAGCCGGGCAGCGTTGGGCCCCTCGTGGGCGACGGCGTCGACCGTCAGTCGCGGCTCTTCGGCGTGCTGGGCGATGAGTACGCCGATGCCGCTGGCGTACTCCAGCGCCCGTCGCATCACCAGCGGGTCGTCCACGCAGATGCCGTCGTCGGAGAACATCCGGACCTTGCCGACGCCGGCTGCCATCAGGCCCATCTCGGTGAGCTGCTTGCCCTTCAGGCCGACGGTGACCGCTCCGACCGGATGCACGTCGACGAGGCCGACCTCCTGGCCGCGGTGCCATACGTGGTCGGTGACGACGGCGCTGTCGGCGACGGGATCGGTGTTCGCCATCGCGAAGACCGCCGTGAAGCCACCGAGAGCCGCTGCCGCCGAACCGGTTTCGATGTCCTCGGCGTACTCGCGTCCCGGCTCGCGAAGATGGGTATGCAGGTCGACGAAGCCGGGCAGCAGAATCTTGCCGCTGCACTCGACCACGTCGGCACCCTCCGGCGCGTCCAGCCCCTGGCCGATCGCGGCAATCTGACCGTCGTCGACCAGCACGTCGACCGGGTCGCCCTCGCCGTAGAGAAGGACCGACCGCAAGAGGATCGTCATGAATTCACCCCTTCCGGTTCTGAACCTGCGCCGACAAGCAGATGGAAGAGCACCGCCATCCGAACGTGGACTCCATTGGAAACCTGTTGCAGCACCGCCGATTGCGAGGAGTCGGCCACCGACGACGCGATCTCCATCCCCCGCAGCATCGGCCCGGGATGCAGGACCACCGCGTGCTCGGGGAGCCGGGCCGACCGCTTCTCGGAGAGTCCGTAGAGCACCGAGTACTCCCTGGCCGACGGGAAGAAGCCGCCCTTCATCCGCTCCGCCTGGACGCGCAGCATGAGTACCGCGTCGGCGGCGGGCAGCTCGGCGTCCAAATCGTGCGAGACCGTCACGGGCCACGTCGAGACGCCCGTCGGCAGCAACGTCGGCGGCGCGACCAGCACCACCTCGGCGCCGAGTGTTGCGAGCAGTCGCACGTTCGACCGCGCGACCCGGCTGTGCAGCACGTCGCCGACGATCACGACGCGCTTGCCGTCGACCGATCCCAGTCGCTGGCGAATCGTCAGCGCGTCAAGCAAGGCTTGAGTGGGGTGTTCGTGCGTGCCGTCACCGGCGTTGATGATCGACGGTCCCGAGTCCTCCGGCTCGGCCGTCCACTCCGCAAGCCGTTGGGCCGCACCGGAAGCCGGGTGTCTGATGATGAGCGCATCGGCGCCCGCGGCGCGCAGCGTCAGCGCGGTGTCACGCAACGACTCACCCTTGGCCACCGACGATCCCGAGGAGCTGACGTTGATGACGTCGGCGCTCATCCACTTGCCTGCGACCTCGAACGACACCCGGGTTCGCGTCGAGTTCTCGTAGAACATGGTGATCACGGTGCGCCCGCGCAGCGTGGGCAGCTTCTTGACCTCACGGCCGAGCAGCGCCTTGCTGAACCGGTCGGCGTCGTCGAGGATCGCGGTCGCCTGGTCGAGGCTCAGGTCGGACGCGGAGAGCAGGTGCTTCATCGGGCAGGCCCCCCCTGAGGTGCGATCGAGACCCCGTCGACTCCCCCGTCGTTCTCGGCGAGACGCACCTTCACGTTCTCGCTTCGCGACGTTGGCACGTTCTTGCCCGCGTAGTCGGCGCGTAGCGGCAACTCGCGATGACCGCGGTCGACGAGCACCGCCAACTGAACCGCTCGCGGCCGTCCGACGTCGCGGAGCGCGTCCAAGGCGGCGCGGATCGAGCGTCCCGTGTAGAGCACGTCGTCGACGAGGATGACGAGGGCGCCGTCGATTCCACCGTCGGGGATTGACGTGTCCTCCAGCGGCCGGGGTGGCTTGCCTGCGAGGTCGTCACGGTAGAGCGTGATGTCGAGCGCGCCGCGCGGCACCGTGACGCCGGAGAACTCGTGGATTTTTTCGGCGAGGCGGGCAGCGAGGGTGACTCCGCGCGTCGGGACGCCGAGGAGGATCACGCGAGGCGCGTCGGCGCCGTCGAGCGCGGTCTTCTCGATGATTTGGTGCGCAATGCGCGAAACGGTCCGGCTCACGTCCGCGGCGGACATCAATTCCCGGTCGGGGCTGGCAGAAGCCATGACTGACCCAGGACCTCCTTCTCCGCCTCTCGGGACGGATCGTTAAAGGACGTCTAACTTCGGCGGCAGCTTAACACCCGCCGGGAGCCCTCAGCCCGGCTGGCTAGGCTGGCCAGGTGAATCTCGACGGCAATCAGGCATCCATCCGCGAGGCGGTCGACGCAGGCCTGTTGGCGGGTGCAGTCACGATGGTGTGGCAGGCGGGCAAGGTCCTGCAGGTCAACGAACTCGGCCACCGCGACGTCCACGCCGGGTTGCCGATGCAGCGCGACACCATCTTCCGGATCGCGTCGATGAGCAAGCCGGTGACCGTGGCCGCGGCCATGTCGATGGTCGAGGAGCGGACGTTTGCGTTGACCGACCCGGTGGCGCCGTGGCTGCCCGAGCTGGCCGACGTGCGGGTGATGACCAGCCCGGCCGGTCCGCTCGAGGCGACGGTGCCACTGCAGCGGCCGATCACGTTCGACGATCTGATGACGCACCGCAGCGGGTTGGCCTACGCGTTCTCGGTGGGGCCGCCGCTGTCGCGCGCCTACGGCAAGCTGATGTTCCGCCAAGATCAGGACCGGTGGCTGGCCGAGCTTGCAAAGCTGCCGCTCGCACACCAGCCCGGCGAGCGCCTGACCTACAGCCATTCCACCGACGTGTTGGGGATCGCGCTGTCGCGGATCGCAGGCAAGCCGCTGGCGGACGTGCTGGAGGACCGGGTTCTTGGCCCACTTGGCATGTCCGACACCGGGTTCAAGGTCAGCCTCGAAGGCCGTCGGCGCGCGGCCACCATGTACCAGCTCGACGACACGGGCACGCTGCGCGACGACGTGATGGGTCCGGCGCCGGTGACGTTGCCGACGTTCTGCACCGGAGGGGCCGGGCTGTGGTCGACCGCCGACGACTACCTCGCCTTCGCCCGCATGCTGCTCGGCGGTGGCGTCGTCGACGGCGTCAGGGTGCTGTCGGAGGAGTCGGTGCGGTTGATGCGCTCCAATCGGCTGACCGATCAGCAGAAGTCGTATCCCTTTCTCGGGATGCCCTTTTGGCGTGGCCGCGGTTTCGGGTTGAACCTGTCGGTGGTGACCGACGCCGCGCAATCCCGGCAGCTGTACGGCCCTGGCGGGCTCGGTACGTTCAGTTGGCCCGGCGCCTACGGCACGTGGTGGCAGGCCGACCCGTCGGCAGACCTGATCATGATCTATCTGATCCAGAACCTGCCGGACCTGAACTCTGAGGCGGCCGCTGCCGCGGTGGCGGGCAACACGTCGTTGGCGAAGCTGCAGGCCGCTCAGCCGAGATTCGTCCGTCGCACCTACCAGGCCTTGGAGTCCTGACTCAGGCGGACGCGCGCAGCGTCGCGACCTCGGCACGGACGACGGTGTCGATCCGGCCGAACCTCGCCGTCACACGCGCGGTGACACCACTCCACTGACGTGGGTCGTCGACGTCGGCGGCGATGACCATCACGCGGTCGGCTGAATGCCCGTGCAGCACTTCCACGGCGTCGCAGGCATGTCGGGTCACCACGGCGACGCGGCGCCCGTCGGCCAATTCACGTCGGGCCAGTCGGCGGCCGGCGTTGGTGCCGCCGTCCAACACGATGACGACAGTGCTTGCGAGCGAATCTCTTTCGCGGATCATGACGTCAGTCAACGCCTGCCGCCTTGGCGCCCGATGTGGGTTGGCTAGGCGATGCCTCAGAACCTCGTGGTCACCACGGCACGACGGCGTTCTGATAGTCGAGAAATTGGAGGCCACCCTCACCGGCGTGGGCGACGATGGTGTCGACGACGCCGGGAATGCTGTCGTCCACGGTCAGCGTGGCCCCCTCGCCGCCAAGTTCGGTCTGCACGTGGCCGGGGTTGATCAGCAGAAGCGTCCGCGGATCGTCCGCGTGCCGAGCCGCGAAGCTGCGGAACAGCTGGTTGAGGGCGGACTTGCTGGCCCGGTACACCTCGTGCCCGCCCCGGGTGTTCTGCGAGACGCTGCCTTGCCGCGACGACATGACGCCGATCGTGCCCGACTCGGGCACCAGGTCCTCGAGGGTCTCGACGATGCGCAGCGGGCTGAGGGCGTTGGTGACCATGACCTCGACGAAGCTGTCGGTGCTCACCGCGGCAACGGGAAGATTGTCGTGAGCGATACCGGCGTTGACGAACAGCAGGTCGAGGCGCCGGCCGGCCAACCGGTCGCGCAGCGCGGTGATCTGTTCGGGCATCGTGACGTCGAGTTTCTCGACCTCCAGGCGGCCATCTTCGTCGAGTGCGTCCAGCTCCGTACGGTTCTCGCCGCGGACGGTGGCGATCACCCGCCAGTCGCGCCGCAGGAACTCGGCCACCATGGCGAGCCCGAGACCCTTCGACGCTCCGACGATGAGGACAGTGCGGTGTTCGTTGTCGGTCATGTTGATGTCAGCAACTGACGTCGTGGTTTCATTCCATTGCCGGCGTAACCCGTCCGATTCGGTCACCGCACCAACGTCACTTAGCATGTGCCACTGACATTTTCGGACGTTGACACCATGGTTATGCATAGTCCGTGATTCATCCCCAGATCGGGGTCTACGGCAGAAAATGCGGCGCCGACTTCGGCCGCCGAGAGTAAATTCGAATGCATGTTCGACTCATTGGTGGCCACCACGGCCGGCACCTCGGGTGCCGGTGCGGTGGAAGCGTGGTCGCGGGTGGAGTCCGCCGCCTGTGCCCGCAGGGTCGCGGCGATGGCCGCCATGTTCCAGGCCGCCCACGCCGCCGACGGGGCGGATGAGCGAGACCTGTGGTGCACCGACACCTGGGATGCCGTCGCCGCCCACATCGGCGCCGCTCAGCGCATCACCCATGGCGCCGCCTCCAACCAGCTGCTGATCGCGGTCGCCCTGCATGAACGGTTCCCACTGGTCGCCGCGGTGTTCGCCGAGGGACTCATCACGTATCAGTTGGTCCGAACCGTGGTCCAGCGCGGTGCCCTGGTCGTTGATCCGGACGCCCTGCACGAACTCGACCGACTGTTGGCCGAAGCACTGAGCGCCCGGGAACCCATGTCGACGGCCACACTCGAGAAGACCGTGGACGCGTTCGTCGCCCAGGTCGATCCCCACGCCGTGCACCGGACCGAAACCCGCGCACGAGGACGCAGCGTCGATGTCAGCGAGGACGATGACGGAAGCGGCATGGCCACCGTGTACGCCACCCTGTTCGCCCACGACGCCAAGGCCTTCGACGACCGCGTGGACGCCCTGGCCCGCACCGTCTGCCCGGCTGATCCCCGGACCAAGGACCAACGCCGCGCCGACGCCATCGGCGCGCTGGCCCACGGTGCGGACCGCCTGGCCTGCCTCTGCGAGACCGACGACTGCCCCGCCGGTGAGAACCCGTCCTCGCCGGGTGTGGTGGTCTACGTCATCGCGAGCGCGGGCACCCTCGACGAACCGGCGCCACCGCCCGCACCACCCTCGCCTGCACCGACATCCGACGCCCCGACGGTTGATTCGCCGGCGCCTGACGATTTCCGCGAGGACGATGCCGCTGCCGAAGTGGACAACTCGAAGGAGCGCACCGCCCTCGACGGCGAACCCCCAGCCATGTTCACCAAGCCGCTGCGCGAGCTGACCCTCACCGAAGCCCTCACCCCCACCCCGGGCCGGCTCGCCAACCTGCGGCCCGCCGCGTTGATGGGTGGACAGTTCCTGCCCGGCGCGATCGCCTGCCGCGCCAGCCAAGGGGCCACCATCACCCCGATCGTCCACCCCGGCCAAGCCCCACCCGAACCCCGATACCGACCATCCAAGAAGCTGGCCGACTTCGTCCGCTGCCGAGACATGACCTGCCGATTCCCCGGATGCAAAGTGCCCGCCACCCATACCGATGTCGACAGAGAGCATGGAGGGGTGTCACCCCCGGCGGTGGTCTGACTCTGATGTCGATTGACGCCGACTGGTTGTCCTTGTGTGGATCTGTCGGCCGTCGCTAGGGGTGGCACGCGACGTCACCGACGCGACGGCTGTGACTTCATAGGAGCTTGCGCCACAAGCACCCATCTCTGTCCTGTCCAACCGCCGACGCCGGTGTCGCCACCCATCCACCGGAAAAGAGGACGGCAGGTACAGCATGACAACACATTCGGGCTCTCGCCAGGTCATGATCGGCGTCGACACCCACAAACTCACCCATCACGGCGCCGCACTAGATGCCGACACCGGAAAACTGCTCGACGAACGCGAATTCCCGGCCACCCCGGCCGGCTACCGCCAACTGCTGTCCTGGGCGCGAGCACTCGGCACGCTGGTCAAAGCAGGGTTGGAGGGAACTGGGTCCTACGGCGCTGGGCTGCAACGGTTTCTGCAAGCCCATGACGTGACGGTGATCGAGGTGTCACGACCCAACCGACAAGACCGCCGCCGCCGCGGCAAGTCCGACCCCATCGACGCGATCAACGCCGCCCGCGCGGTGCTCAGCGAAGCCGCATTGGCCACGCCTAAGGATCGCCAGGGTTATGTCGAGTCGGTGCGGGAGATCCGGGCAACCCGCCGCAGCGCGGTCAAGGCCCGCAAAGCGGCGCTGGCCCAGATCCACGGACTGCTGTGGTGTGCTCCCGACGACGTGCGGACGAAGCTGTCCAGCTATGACCGGGCGGCCCTGGTGGCGCGCTGCGCCCGGCTGCGGATCCCCACCAAGGGCACCCTCGACGACCCGACGCTCACGGCCCGCCGGATGCTGCGCCGGTTGGCCAAACGCATCCAACTGCTCGACCAGGAGATCACCGACGCCAACCAGGAACTCGAAGCCATTCTCACCAAGCATGCACCAAACCTATTGGCGGTCAATGGCGTTGGAACTGAGGCCGCAGGACAAATGCTCACTACCGCGGGTCAGAACGTCGACCGCCTCAAGTCTGAGGCGTCGCTGGCGAGGATGTGCGGGGTGGCCCCCATCCCGGCCAGCAGCGGCAACACCACCCGACACCGCCTGCACCGCGGCGGCGACCGCGACGCCAACAGCTCCATTTACCTGATCGTCGTCAACCGATTGCGCTGGCACGAACCCACCAAGGCCTACGTGGTCCGCCGAACCGCCGAGGGCAAGACCAAGAAGGAGATCATCCGCTGCCTCAAACGCGCCGTCGTCCGCGAGCTCTACCGAGCACTCCAAGCAGACCTGGCAGAGCCAAAACTGGTGCTTGACGCTGCATAGGAGCATCCACACGATTCCCTGGCCCTACGGACCGACCGCGGCATCAAACCTGAAATGCCTATGCCGAAGACATCACCTCTTGAAAACGTTCTGGGGCGGCCAAAGTGGTTGGCGCGACGAGCAACTCGACGATGGCACGGTCATCTGGACCGCACCCGACAGCCGCAGGTACATCACGACACCGGGCAGCCGCCTGCTCTTCCCCGAACTCAGCCAGCCCACCGCGACCGTTCGCACCAGCGGTGTTCCGGTGAGTCACACATCCGGGCTGACCATGCCCCGCCGCAAGACCACCCGAGCCCAAGACCGCGCCAGCCGCATCCAACGGGACCGCCGGGAGTGCGAAGGCGAAATTGAGATCGGTAGCGACGCCGAAGGTGTGTAGTCGACTCCATGAAGCAACTACATGAAGAGGAAGGTCTCGTGGCCAACATGGTCAAGCAAGCGCTCGCAGGTGCGCTGATCTCGGGGGTCGGCGCGGTTGCCGCCCTGTGGATCGCGGCGCTGGCACCCAACGTCGCCACTGCCCAAGCCGACACGCGGTGCGATCCGGTCTGCCACGGCACCTGGTGCCCGGGTGACCCAATCACCTATCCATTCGAAAGCCTGGCGGCCTCCTGGGACTCCACCGTCTGCCACGAATTCCACCAAGTCTCCGGGCAGCCAGGGGTGTGGGCCGAAGGCCCGCTTCCTCCAGGCACGTTCGTCTGCCCGCCATTCGCGTTCATGTGCCCCTGATCTGGGGCTAGGAGACCTCGGGGGTGCTTCGAACCGCGGCGGCAGCCGCGCGAATCTGAGGAGTCACCAACATGACCTGGCCAAGGACGCCGTTGACGAAGCCTGGCGACTCGTCGGTGGACAGGCTCTTGGCCAGCTCCACGGCCTCGTCGACCGCGACCGGCTCCGGAACGTCCTCGGCGTAGAGCAACTCCCACACCGCCACCCGCAGGACCGCGCGGTCCACCGCGGGCAAGCGGTCCAGCGTCCACCCCTGCAGATGGGCAGAGATCAGGTCGTCGACGTGGGCGGCGTGCTCGGTGACGCCGCGCGCCACCGTCACGGTGTACGGGTTCAGCGTGGACAGCTCGGAATCGCTCGCGGCCAACGTGGTCCTGCCGTCGGCGATCTCGGCGGGCGTCAACCCGCGAGCCTCCGCCTCGAACAGCAGGTCGACGGCACGCTTGCGCGCTTTGTGGCGACCGTGGTCGCCGCGACGGTCAGGCATGGTCAGCCATTGACGCGACCGAGGTAACTGCCGTCGCGGGAGTCCACCTTGAGCTTGTCGCCGGTGTTGATGAACAAGGGCACGTTGATCTGGGCGCCCGTCTCCATGGTGGCGGGCTTGGTGCCCGCGCTGGAGCGGTCACCCTGCAGGCCGGGGTCGGTATGGGACACGATCAGCTCCACGGTGACCGGCAATTCGACGTAGAGCGGCGCGCCCTCGTTGAACGCGACCTGGACGGGCATGCCCTCGAGGAGGTAGTTGGCCGCGTCGCCGACCAGCGTCTCCGGCAGAGCGTGCTGCTCGAAGTCCTGGGCGTCCATGAACACGAAGTCGGTGCCGTCACGGTAGAGGTACGTGGTGTCGCGGCGGTCGACCGTCGCGGTCTCCACCTTCACACCTGCGTTGTACGTCTTGTCGACGACCTTGCCGGACAGCACGTTCTTGAGCTTGGTACGCACGAACGCGGGACCCTTGCCCGGCTTGACGTGCTGAAACTCGGTGATCTGCCACAGCTGGCCGTCGATCTGGAGGACGAGCCCATTCTTGAAGTCGGCGGTCGATGCCACGGGGGTACTACTCCTAGCCTTTTAGAGAATCGCCAGTTCCTTGGGGAACCGGGTCAGCAACTCGGGTGCGGGTTTGTCGTCACTGCCCACGACCAGCGTGTCCTCAATGCGGACGCCACCACGGCCGGGCAGATAGACACCGGGCTCCACGGTCACAGCAGAGCCAGCAAGCAGTGTACCGGCGGACGACGCACTAATTCCCGGCGCTTCGTGGATCTCCAGCCCGACCCCGTGTCCGAGGCCGTGCCCGAAGTTCTCGGCGAAGCCCGCATCGGCGATGACCTGCCGCGAAACCCCGTCCACCCCGGACAGCGACACCCCGGGCGCCAGCGCCTCCCGGCCATGGCGCTGGGCGGTCGCCACCAGGTCGTACACGTCGATCTGCCACTGCGCGACGGGTGCCAACACGAACGTCCGCGTCATGTCCGAGTGATATCCGGCGACCAGCGCGCCGAAGTCGATCTTGACGAAGTCGCCCGCTGCCAGTTCGGCATCGGTCGGGCGATGGTGTGGGATCGCCGAGTTCGCCCCCGCCGCGACGATGGTCTCGAAGGACACCCCGTCGGCGCCGTGGTCGAGCATCCGCGACTCGAGGTCGCGACCGACCTCCTTCTCGGTCCGTCCCGCTCGCAGCCCACCGGCGGCGACCAGGTCGGCGAGCGCGGCGTCGGCGGCTTCGCACGCCAGCCGCAGCAGGGCGATCTCCCCCGCGTCCTTGACCTCGCGGAGCGCCTCCACCGCGCCGGCGGCGCGCACCAGCTCGACGTCACCGGCGGCCTTCACCATCACGGCGTGGTTGTCGACGGTCACGACGTGACTCTCGAAGCCGAGCCGCCGCACCCCACGCCCCGCCGCGGCCGCTGCCAGATGCGGCGCGCACGCGCGTTCGATGACCACCTCGGCGTCGGGAGACTGCTGCGCGGCCTGCGTGACGTACCGCCCGTCGGTCGCCAACACCGGAACGTCGTCGTCGATGCGAATTAGCAACGCCGCATTCGAACCGGTGAACCCCGACAGGTACCGGACGTTGACCAGGTCCGTTACCAGCATTGCGTCCAGGTCGGCGGCGGCGAGTCGGCGACGCAGGCGCGCCCTGCGCTGGGAAATCGTCACAGCGCATGACGGTACTCGCTACGCTGTGCCCTCATGAGTAAGTGGTTGCTGCGCGGACTGGTGTTCGCTGCCCTGATGGTCATCATTCGGTTGCTTCAGGGAGCCCTGATCAACCTGATGGAAAGTCAGGCGCTGTGGATCAGCATTTTGCTGGTCGCCGTGTACGCGATCGCCGCGTTCGTGTGGGGTCTGGCAGACGGCCGGGCCGACGCGCGGGCCAACCCCGACCCCGACCGCCGCGGTGACCTTGCGATGACCTGGCTCGTCGGTGGACTCTTCGCAGGCATCGTCAGCGGCTTCGTCGCGTGGTTCATCTCGCTGTTCTACGAGAACCTGTACGCGCAGGGGTTGCTCAACGAGGTCACCACCTTCGCCGCGTTCACCGCGCTGCTGATGTTCGTTTTCGCCATCGCGGGCGTCGCACTTGGTCGTGGGCTCGTCGACCGCAAGGCACCGCCGGTGCAGCGCTACAGCGTCGCCGACAGCGAGCGCGACCGCGCCGACACCGACGTCTTCGAGGCCGTTCGTGACGACCGCGGCGAGACCGCGCCGACCAAGGTCGAAGAGCGCACCTAGCTCCTAGCGGCTGGCGAGGTACCGCAGCGCCAGCAGATAACCCTGGACGCCAAGGCCGACGATCACTCCGGTCGCGACGCCACTCAGGTACGAGTGATGCCGAAACTCTTCGCGCGTGTGCACATTAGAGATGTGTACCTCGATCAGAGGCTCCGTCAGCTCGGCGCACGCATCCCGTAGCGCGACCGACGTGTGGGTCAGCGCCCCCGCGTTGAGCACGACGGGCTCCTTCGCGTCGGCAGCCGCGTGCACCCAGCCCAGCAGCTCGGCCTCGCTGTCGGTCTGCCGTACGACGACGGTCAGACCCAGCTCGGCGGCTTCGCGTTCGACGAGCGCCACGAGATCGTCGTGGGTGGTGCTGCCGTAGACCTCTGGCTGGCGCTTGCCGAGCCGGCCCAGGTTGGGTCCGTTGAAGACGTTGACGTTCGTCATCGCGTCCCGATCTCCGAGTACGCGGCCACCAGCAGCGCAGGGTCGGGACCCTCCAACCGACCGGGCTTGGCCAAGCCTTCGAGAACCACGAAGCGCAGCACCCCGGAACGGGTCTTCTTGTCACCTGCCATGTACTCGAGCAGTTGCGGCAGCGCGTCGGCGTCGTAGGTCACCGGAAGGCCGAGGGCGGTGAGGATCGACCGGTGCCGGTCGGCGGTCTCGTCGTCGAGTCGCCCTGCGAGCCTGCCCAATTCGGCAGCGAACACCAGTCCAACCGACACGGCGGCCCCGTGGCGCCAGCGATACCGCTCCCGACGCTCGATGGCGTGGGCCAACGTATGCCCGTAGTTGAGGATCTCGCGAAGCTGCGATTCCTTCTCGTCGGCTCCGACGACCTCCGCCTTGACCGTGACGGCACGGCGGATGAGTTCGGGCAGAACCGAACCCGTCGGATCGAGGGCTGCCTCGGGGTCGGCCTCGATGAGGTCGAGGATCTTCGGGTCGGCGATGAACCCGGCCTTCACGATCTCGGCCATCCCGGCCACGATTTCGTTGCGCGGCAACGATTCCAGCGTCGCAAGGTCGACGAGCACGGCGAGCGGTTGATGGAATGACCCGACCAGGTTCTTGCCCGCGTCGGTGTTGATCCCGGTCTTCCCGCCCACGGCCGCGTCGACCATTCCGAGCAAGGTCGTCGGCACGTGGACGACGTCGACGCCGCGCAGCCAGGTGGCCGCCGCGAACCCGCTGACGTCGGTCGCCGCACCGCCACCAAGGCTGACGATGGCGTCTTGACGCCCAATGCCGATGCGGCCCAACACGTCCCAGATGAAGCCGACGACGGGAAGCTCCTTGCCCGCCTCGGCGTCCGGGATCTCGATGCGATGGGCGTCGATTCCCTTCTCCGCCAAGTGAGCTCGGATCGACTCAGCGGTCGCGTTGAGGACGGGCTGGTGCAGGATCGCCACCCTGTGGCGTCCGTCGAGAACGCGGCCGAGGTCCTCGAGCAACCCCGTCCCGATGATCACCGGGTAGGGCCGGTCGACGAGAACGTTCACGGTCACGGGTTCAGTCATTGCGCGCCTCTGCTCGACGGGCCAACGCCGCAGGACTGGGCGGGGCCTCTGTGGTGGGTGCTGGGTTGAGGACGGTGGGCAGTCTGCGCCACGCCGACCGGCGGCGCCGACGCGGCCCCTGACGGTCGCCGTTGGCGGCGTCCATCTTCGCCACGATGTGGCGGACGACGGCCCCGGGGTTGCGGCGGTTGGTGTTGATGCGCATGGTGGCGACCTGCCGGTACAGCGGCACGCGCTGGCTCATCAGTTCACGGAAGCGCTCGCCGGGGTCGACGCCGGCGAGCAACGGCCTGGTGGTGCCGCCCGAGGTGCGCCGAACACCTTCGGCCGCACTGATTTCCAGGTAGACGACGGTGTGTCCCGTCAGCGCCTCTCGCACGCGTGGCGTGGTGATCGCGCCACCACCGAGGGACACGACGCCGTCGTGCTCGGCGAGGGCGGTGCACACCACGTCGGCCTCGATGCGCCGAAACTCCGGCTCACCCTCGCGGAAGATGTCGGCGATGGTGCGGCCGGTGGTCTCGACGATCTTGGCGTCGGTGTCCAGCAGTGGAACGTCCAGAGCCCTGGCCAGTCGGCGCCCGATGGTGGACTTGCCCGATCCGGGCATGCCCACCAGCACGGCCAGGGGGGCCATCAGCCCGTCGCCCGTGCGGGATCTCGCGCGGAGATCGAGGCCAGGTACGCGTCGACGTTGGCCTTGGTCTCGGCGAGCGAGTCGCCACCGAACTTCTCGAGGGCGGCGCGCGCCAGGACCAACGCCACCATCGTCTCGACGACGACGCCAGCCGCGGGCACCGCGCACACGTCGGAACGCTGGTGGATTGCGACGGCCTCTTCGCCGGTGGTCATGTCGATGGTGGCCAACGCCTTGGGAACCGTAGAGATCGGCTTCATCGCCGCGCGCACGCGCACCGGCTGGCCGTTGGTCATCCCGCCCTCGAGACCGCCCGCACGGTTGGTCGACCGCATCGCCCCGTCGGGGCCGGGGTAGATCTCGTCGTGGGCGACGCTGCCGCGGCGGCGTGCGGTCTCGAAGCCGTCGCCGATTTCGACGCCCTTGATGGCCTGGATGCCCATGACGGCGGCCGCCAATTGGCTGTCGAGTCGGTTGTCGCCGCTGGTGAACGACCCCAGTCCGATGGGCAGGCCGCTGACGACCACCTCGACGACACCGCCGAGGGTGTCGCCGTCCTTCTTGGCCGCCTCGATCTCGGCGATCATCGCCTTCTCGGACTCTTCGTCGAAGGCCCGCACGGGGCTGTCGTCGATGCGGGCCAAGTCTTCTGGCAGCGGTGGAGGGCCGTCGTAGGGGGTGGACGCGCCGATCGAGATGACGTGGGACAACACCTCGACACCGAGCGCCTGGCGCAGGAACGCCCTGGCGATCGTGCCTGCGGCGACCCGCGCGGCGGTCTCGCGGGCGCTGGCCCGCTCCAGGACCGGGCGGGCGTCGTCGAATCCGTACTTCAGCATGCCTGCGTAATCGGCGTGACCGGGTCGGGGCCGGGTCAGCGGGGCGTTGCGCGCACCGTCGAGGTCGGCCGGGTCGACCGGGTCCGACGCCATCACCGTTTCCCACTTGGGCCATTCGGTGTTGCCGATCTCGACGGCGATGGGGCCGCCGAGCGTCAGACCGTGGCGCACGCCCGTCAGCACCGTGACGGCGTCGGCCTCGAACTTCATCCGGGCACCTCGCCCGTAGCCGAGCCTGCGTCTCTTCAATTCGGCGGCAATGTCTGCCGTGGTGACCTCGAGACCGGCCACCATTCCTTCGACCATCGCTACCAGCGCGCGGCCGTGTGATTCACCAGCTGTGGTCCATCGCAACACGCGTCCCATCTTCCCATGGCGCCCTCGACCTGAGGTAATCCGTCATGCCAGGCTGCGTTGCAGCAGCAACGTGTCGACCCGTCGACCGTGCTTCTCACCGACCCGAACGAGCCGGCCCGCGTCGGTGAAGCCGAACCTGCGATGCAAGACGACCGAGGCGGGATCACCGGTGTCGGCGATCACGGCGATCACCTCGCGGAGCCCCGCCGCGCGACAGGCGTCGAGGAGTTCGCGTATCAACTCGGTGCCGCACCCCTGCCCGACGGCCGACGGCGACACGTAGACCGAATCTTCGACGGTGCCGGCATAGGCGGGTCTGGTCTTCCATGGTGCGCAGTAGGCGTATCCGGCGACCACGCCGTCGCGTTCGGTGACGAGAAACGGCAACCCGGCCCCGACGATCGCCTCGAAGCGGCGCCGCCAATCGGCGGCGTCCGGTGGCTCGAGCTCGAAGGTCGCGACGCTGGTCAGGACGTAGTGGGCGTAGATCTCGGCCACGGCGGCCAGGTCGTCGGAGGTGGCGGTGCGGGTCGGCATGCCCCACCGTAGGACCTGGCGGTCAGGTGATCACCATGGCCACCGCGGTCGCCGTCGCCACGCACATCGAGGGCCCGTGCGGCACGGTGACCCGCGCCCGGTCCGGGCCTGGCCGGAGGACGAGCAGGCCCCAGACCGCGGTCAGCAGCGGAGCCCCCACCGCCGCGATGACCCACGCGTCGCTTCCGAACGCCCCCGTCAGGGCACCGACGCCGAGCGCCAACTTCACGTCGCCCGCGCCCATCGCCGCGGGCGCGATCAGGTGGACGAGGAGGTACAGCGCCGCCAGCGCGACCCCGCCGAGAAGCGCCGAGGTGCCGCGCCCGGCCAGCGCCGCGACGACGAATACGGCCAGCGCGCCAGGCAGGGTCAACGCATTGGGCAGCCGACGCTGCCGCACGTCGTAGACGGTCAACGCGACTAGCCACGCCACGGCGGCACCCAGACCGATCCACCCCATGGGACGAGCCTAGGTTCGGCCAAGGGCGGCGATCATCGCCTCTTTCGGTGCGGGCCGGCCGGTGAATCGTTCGACTTGGGCGAAGGCCTGGTTCAGCAGCATCTGCAGGCCGCTGACCACTCGGCCACCGCGGGCGTCGACGATCCTGGCCAGCGGCGTCGGCCAGGGGTCGTATATCGCGTCGAGAAGTACCGCGGCCGAGTCGACGGTGTCGGCGTATTGCTCGGCGACGTCGGCCGGAATGGTGCTGACCACGACGTCGAGGCCCTCGATCGGCGTGCCCAGCTCGACCCAGTGGGCGTCGACGCCGAGTCGGGCTCCGAGTTCGACCAGCGGGTCGGCCTTGTCGCGGTTGCGGGCCACGATCGACACGTCTCGGGCGCCAAGCTCGGCCAGCGCCACGACGGCCGCGGGCGCCGTCCCGCCCGCGCCGAGCACCGCGGCCGTCTCGACGGTCGTCGTCCGCCCGAGGGCACCGGTCACCCCGTCGACGTCGGTGTTGTCGGCCAGCCATCCGGTGGCCGTTCTGACGAGGGTGTTGGCCGAGCCGACGAGTTCAGCGCGGGCGGTCCGCTCGTCGGCGAACCGCAGTGCGGCGAACTTGCCGGGCATCGTCACAGACAACCCGACCCACTCGGGCCCGAAGCCGGCGACCAGCGGGGGCAGATCATCTGCGGTGCATTCGATGCGTTCGTAGGTCCAGTCGGCCAATCCGAGCGCACGGTAGGCCGCCAGGTGAAGCTGTGGTGACCGGGAGTGCGTGATCGGCGAACCGAGGACGGCTGCCCTATACCTCATCGTGCAGGCTCATCGTGCGCTGTCGAGCACACCGTTGCGTCTCGCGATCTCGATGTTGGCCAGGTGTTGCTGGTAGTCACGGGTGAACAGCGTGCCGCCCTGCATGTCGACGGTGACGAAGTACAGCCAATCCCCCGGTTCGGGATTCTCCGCCGCGGCGAGCGCGGGCTGGCCGGGTGCGCAGATCGGAGTGGCCGGAAGACCTTCGCGCACGTAGGTGTTCCACGGCGTGTCCCTGCCGCGGTCGGCGTCGGTGGTGGCGACCTCTTGCCGGTCCAGCGAGTAGTTGACCGTCGAGTCGAACTCGAGGCGTCGGTGATCGGGGGCGATCAGGCGGTTGTAGATCACCCTGGCGACCTTTGCGAAGTCCTGTGGCTTCGACTCCCGCTGGACGAGCGACGCCACGATCAGGACTTCGTACGGCGACAGGTTTTCGGTGTTGCCCGCCGCGAGCAGGCCGTTCTGCTCGTACTGGGTGGTGCTGGCACCGATCAGAGTCGCCAGGATGTCCGGGGCGGTCGCCGACGGGTCGATGTTCCAGGTGCCGGGAGCGACAAGACCCTCGATGCGCCGGTGGTCGTCGCCCAGTGCCTTGACGGGCTCGAGCGCCCACACGGGAATCGCCAGTGCCGCGGGGTCGGCCGCAGTGGCAGCGTTCTTCAGGTCGTCGGCCTTGACGCCGCACGACTTGTCCCCGTCCAGGTCGACGCAGGTGGCGTCGGCGATCAGCGAGAAGACGCCCTTGGTCACCGCGCCGGTCTTGACGTCGGCGATGTCGTCGAGCTGACGACCCTCGGGAATGACCAGCCGGCCGACCCGGTTTTGGGGGTCCGCGAGCCGGGTGACGGCGTTGGCGGCCGGGATCTCGGTGCGCACCTTGTAGAAACCCGGCTGGATGGCCGAGATGGACGCGTTGCCCGCCGCGGCGTCGACGAAGGCTTGGGACGTGGCGACGACGCCGCCGTCCTGCAGGGTCTTGCCGATCGCGGTGGTGGAGTCTCCGTTGTGGACCTGGACGACGACGTCCTTGACCCCGTCACCCTGGTAGTCGGTCGGCGTGCCGAACATGCCGTGCCACACCCGGGAGCCGAGGAAGACGACCCCGACGACCAGGGCCAGCAGGACGGTGACCGACAGGATGGTGAGGTGGCGGCGCCGACGGCGGTTGCGGTTGGCGCGCGCCCGCTCGGTGCGACTCATCGTCCGGCGGGGCCGTCCGACGGCTTCGGGTTCCGGGCGGTCGCGAACCCACTCGTCAGACATCGGCCGCTCCGCTGCTCTTGGCAAGGACGTCTCGCCGCTGGTCCAGCCAGGTCTGCAGGATGCCGACGGCGGCCACCTGGTCGATCATCGATTTCTGTCCCTTCGCGCGGATGCCGGCCTCCCGCAGTGACCGCTGGGCGGTCACGGTGGTCAGCCGCTCGTCGGACAGCCGTACCGGAACCGGGGCGATCCTGGCGGCGAGTGCGTCGGCGACGGCAATCGCATCCAGTGCCGAAGGCCCGGTGCGGTCGGCGAGAGTGCGTGGCAGGCCGACGACGACCTCCACCGCTTCGAGTTCTTCGGCAAGTTGGGCCAAGCGGCGAATGTGCTTGCCCTTGACGTCCCTTCGGTCCCTGGCCACCGTTTCGACCGGCGTCGCCAGGATCCCGTCGGGGTCACTCGTCGCCACGCCGATCCGCACGGTGCCGACGTCGACTCCGAGCCGTCGTCCTCGTCCGGGGTCGTCGCCACCGGGCCTGTCGGGCTGACGGTCGTCGGTGTCGGTCAAGGAGGTCAGCTCCGGGCGATCTCTGCCAGCAGTGCCGACAACGCCGCGTCGACGTTCGACGCCCCGCTGCCCGAGCCCTGCGCCAGGTCTGCCTTTCCGCCGCCGCGCCCGTTGAGGGGCCCGCCGAGCACCTTGACGAGGTCTCCTGCGTTGAGACCGAGGTCTTGCGCGGCCGGGTTGACGGCGACGATGAACGGCACCGTGTCGCCCTCGCCCTCGGCGACCAATGCGACGACGCCTGGCTCGGATCCGAGCTTGCCCTTGACGTCGCCGACCAGGCTTCGCAGATCCGCGGCCGAGATGCCGCCGGCCATGCGCTGTGCCACGACACGCACCTTACCGACGAGCTCGGCGCCCGCGGCGGCGTCGGCAGCGGCCGCCCTGGCGTTGGCCAGCCGGGACCGGTCTAGTTCCTTCTCGGCGACCTTGAGGCGTTCGACGAGGGTGGCGACGCGGGCGGGAACCTCCTCCGACGGCACCTTCAGCGACGACGCCAAGCCGGCGAGCAGCGCGCGTTCCTTGGCCAGGTACTTGAACGAGTCGAGCCCGACGTAGGCCTCGACGCGACGGACGCCGGAACCCACGGAGGATTCGCCGAGGATCGTCACGGGCCCGATCTGGGCAGAGTTGTGTACGTGCGTACCACCGCACAGCTCGAGTGAGAAGGGCCCGCCGATCTCGACCAGGCGGACGTCCTCGGGGTAGGCCTCGCCGAAGAGCGCCATCGCGCCCATGGCCTTGGCCTTCTCGAGTTTGGTGTACATGGTGTTGACCGCGTAGTCGGCTTGGACGGCCTCGTTGGTGACGACCTCGATCTGCGCGCGCTGGTCGTCGCTGAGCGCACCCTGCCAGTTGAAGTCGAATCGCAGGTAACCGGGCCGGTTCAGCGAGCCGGCCTGAACGGCGTTGGGGCCCAACACCTGTCGCAGCGCTGCGTGCACCATGTGGGTGCCGGTATGACCCTGGGTGGCGCCGTGGCGCCAGGTCGGGTCGACGCTCGCGACGATGGTGTCGCCCTCGACGAATTCGCCGGACTCCACGGTGACGCGGTGCACGAACAGCGTCTTGGCGATCTTCTGCACGTCGGTGACGGCGGCCCTGGCAGTCCCGGAGGCGCCAACACCACTAATGGACCCGATGTCGGCGATCTGCCCACCGGACTCGGCGTAGAGCGGGGTGCGGTCCAGAACCAGTTCCACGCGTTCGGCGGAGTTGCCGTCATGCGCGACGACAGGCACCCGCTTGCCATCGACGAAGATGCCGAGAATCCTTGCCTCGGAAGTCAATTCGTCGAATCCGGTGAACTCCGTTGCGCCGGCGTCGACGAGCTCGCGGTACGCTGACAGGTCGGCGTGGGCGTGCTTGCGGGCGGCGGCGTCGGCCTTGGCGCGCTGACGCTGCTCGGCCATCAGCTCGCGGAAGCCCTCCTCGTCGACGGTAAGGCCGGTTTCGGTCGCCATCTCCAGGGTGAGTTCGATCGGGAAGCCATAGGTGTCGTGCAGTGCGAAGGCATCGGCGCCGGACAGCACCGACACGCCAGATGCCTTGGTGGACGTGGCCGCATCGTCGAACAGACGCGAGCCGGAGGCCAGCGTGCGGTTGAACGCCGTCTCCTCGGCGATCGCGATCCGGTTGATCCGGTCGAAGTCGGTGACCAGGTCGGGGTACGACGGGCCCATCGCGTCCCGGACGCACGTCATCAGCTCGCCCATGATCGGCGTGTCGATGCCGAGCAGCTTGGCCGACCGGATGACCCTGCGCAGCAGTCGGCGCAGCACGTAACCACGGCCGTCGTTGCCTGGGGTGACGCCGTCGCCGATGATGATCGCCGCGGTGCGACTGTGGTCGGCGATGATGCGGTAGCGGACGTCGTCTTCGTGGCTGCCCGCACCGTATCCACGCGGGGCGATGCCTGCAACGAGGTCGATGACCGGGCGCATGAGGTCGGTCTCGTAGACGTTGTCGACGCCCTGCAGCAAGCAGGCGACGCGCTCGACGCCCATGCCGGTGTCGATGTTCTGGCGCGGCAGCGGGCCGAGGATCTCGAAGTCCGACTTGCCGGTGCCCTCACCCCGCTCGTTCTGCATGAAGACGAGGTTCCAGATTTCGATGTAGCGGTCCTCGTTGGCCTCCGGGCCGCCGTCGACGCCGTATTCCGGTCCGCGGTCGACGTAGATCTCCGAGGACGGACCGCACGGGCCGGGGATGCCCATCGACCAGTAGTTGTCGGCCATGCCACGGCGCTGGATGCGCTCCAGCGGCAGACCGGCCACCTCTTGCCACAGGGTGATGGCCTCGTCGTCGTCCAGATAGACCGTCGCCCAAAGTGTTTCGGGGTCGAAGCCGTAGCCGCCCTGATCCTGGGGATTGGTCAGCAACGTCCAGGCGAACTCGATGGCGCCCTTCTTGAAGTAGTCGCCGAAGGAGAAGTTGCCCGCCATCTGGAAGAAGGTGTTGTGACGGGTGGTGATGCCGACTTCGTCGATGTCGGGGGTGCGAATGCACTTCTGCACGCTGGTCGCCCGGTCCCACGGCGGTTTCTGCTGACCGAGGAAGTAGGGCACGAACTGGACCATGCCTGCGTTGACGAACAACAGGTTCGGATCGTCGAGGATGACCGATGCGCTTGGCACCTCGGTGTGGCCCGCGTTCACGAAGTGATCGAGGAAGCGCTTCCTGATCTCGTGTGTCTGCACGTGCTGCTGTCCTTAATCAATGGGGGTCTTGCCGGCGCCGATTCTCGACCGCATCACACTACCGGCCCATCACGATCAACCTGGCAAGGGCGCGGCTCAACCGCCGACGAAGGTGATGCGGACGTTGCGGTGCGGGTTGTCCCTGTTCAAGTCGACCAGCACCACGCTCTGCCAGGTGCCGAGCAGCGGTTGCCCCGCCTGAACGGGGATCGTCACCGACGGCGCCACGATTCCGGGCAGGACGTGGTCGGCGCCGTGGCCTGGCGAACCGTGGGAATGGCGATAGCGATCGTCGCGCGGCAGCAGCCGTTCCAATGCGTCGACGAGGTCGTCGTCGGACCCGGCCCCGGTCTCGAGGATGGCGACGCCGGCCGTCGCGTGCGGCACGAAGACGTTGCACAAACCGTCCCCGCGCGACGCGCAGAACGTGCGGACGGCGTCGGTCAGGTCCACGGTGCGGCGGCGGGAGGTGTCGACGTCGATCATCTCGGTGTTCACGCACCCGAGATTACGTCGCACGGTTATTCACGGCCACGTTTATTGGTGCCCCGCGGGGGTACTCCCGTTCCAGCTCAACGCACCTCGCACACCCCGACGAAAGTGACCCGCAATGACTCCCACAGGCATCATCACCGCTATCGTCATCGGCGCCATCATCGGCCTGCTCGGCAGGCTGGTCCTCCCAGGCAAGCAGCCCATCGGGTTGCTCGTCACGATCCTCGTCGGCATCGTGTCGGCCCTCATCGGCACCTGGCTGGCCCGTCAGCTCGGCATCCCGACCGCGACCAACGGCATCGACTGGATGGAACTGCTCGTCCAGGTCGTCGTCGCCGCCCTCGGCGTGGCCCTGGTGGCCGGCCTGATGGGCCGACGCCGCACGGGCGCTCTGCGCCGCTAGTCCGCTAAAAAACCACTCAGGGCCGCGATTCGACGAGAATCGCGGCCCTGAGTGCGTTTTGGGCTATCGCCGCCTGCGGAGAATCGCGCGCAACTTGTCGAGGCGTCCGGCGATGTCCCGTTCCGCGCCGTGCGTCGTGGGCCGATAGTAGTCAACGCCGACCAGGTCGTCGGGAGAATACTGTTGCGGGACAATGCCATCCGGGTCGTCGTGGGGATACGTGTAACCCTGGGCGTTGCCGAGCGCGGCCGCGCCCGAGTAGTGACCGTCGCGCAGATGCGGCGGCACCAACCCCGCCTTGCCCGCCTTGATGTCCCCCATCGCCGCCGCAAGCGCCATCGTCACCGCATTGGACTTGGGTGCGGTCGCCAGGTGCACCGTGGCGTGGGCCAGGGTCAGCTGTGCCTCCGGCATCCCGATGAGCTGCACGGTCTGCGCGGCGGCCACGGCGGTGAGCAACGCCGTTGGGTCGGCCATTCCGACGTCCTCACTGGCGAGGATCGTCAACCGCCGCGCGATGAAGCGGGGGTCCTCCCCCGCGGTCAGCATCCGCGCGAGGTAGTGCAGCGCGGCATCGACGTCAGACCCGCGCACCGACTTGATGAAGGCGCTGACGACGTCGTAGTGCTGGTCGCCGTCACGGTCGTAGCGGACGGCGGCCTTGTCCAGCGACTGCTCGATGACCTCGACGGTCACGCGGTCGCCGGCCTCGGCCGCGACCTCCAACGCGGTCAGCGCACGGCGGGCGTCTCCGGCCGCGAGTTGGACCAGGAGTTCGACCGCGTCGGCGTCGATCGAGACCGATCCGCCAAGGCCCCGTGGGTCGGCGACGGCCCGTTCGACGACGGCCCGCACCGCGTCGGCGCCCAGCGGCTGCAACTGCAGGATCAACGAGCGCGACAGCAGAGGGGCCACCACCGAGAACGACGGGTTCTCGGTGGTGGCCGCCACCAGCAGCACGATGCGGTTCTCGACGGCGGCCAGCAACGCGTCCTGCTGGGTCTTGGAGAACCGGTGCACCTCGTCGATGAACAACACGGTCTGCTTGCCGTGGACCGCAGCCCGACGAGCAACGTCGATCACCGCCCTGACGTCCTTGACCCCGGCGGACAATGCCGACAGCGCCTCGAAGCGGCGCCCCGTCGCCTGGGAGATCAACGACGCCAGCGTCGTCTTACCGGTGCCCGGCGGGCCGTAGAGGATGACCGACGCCGCTCCAGACCCGTCGACGAGCCGCCGCAGGGGCGAGCCGTCGCGCAGCAGATGGTCCTGCCCGACCACCTCCTCGAGGCTCGCGGGGCGCATCCGAACGGCAAGCGGCGACGACGGTCCCCCGCCGGGAATGCCTTCACCCTCACCCGGTTCGGGAGCCACGTCGAACAGACCATCAGCCACGGGACAGGCTTACCACTTCACTCGCGCAGTGGCCGTCCGCTGGGGTCTTGCACCTTGCCGAGCAGGATCAGGATGCCGTCGACGAATGGCCAGATCGCACCGATGCCACAGGTCAGCAGGCTCACCGCGAGCTGGGCGACGGCGATGCCGTTGTAGCCGAGGTAGAACCGCCCGATGCCAAAGGTGCCGAGGAAGATCTGCAGCAGACCGGCGACCAACTTGCTCTTGTCAGACAGCGGCCTGCCCCAGGGGTCAACGCCGAACTGCCCGGGGTACGGGGGCGGGTAGCCGCCGTACTGCGCTCCGTACTGCCCCCCGTACTGCGGAGGTGGCGGGTATCCGCCGTAGTCACCGACGGGTGGCGGAAACGACGGATCCGAACCGTACGGCGGAGGGTACGGGGGGTTCGAATCGGGCGGCGGCGGTGGCGGTGGCGGAGGCACTGACATGCCACGGATGATGTCCCATTACCGGGGCGGCGTCCACCACTAACCGGTGGTGACGAAGTCGATCAGTTCTTCGACACGACCGATCAGGGCGGGCTCCAGGTCGTTCCAGTCCCGCACCCTTCCGCGAATGCGACGCCACGCGGCCGCGATGTCTGCCTGGGTGGCGTGCGGCCACCCCAGCGCGTCACAGATGCCGTGCTTCCACTCCACGCTGCGCGGGACGACGGGCCACTTCTCGAGGCCCAGCCGGGCCGGCTTCACCGCTTGCCACACGTCGACGTAGGGATGACCGACGACGAGGGTGTTCGCCCCGCCGGGGCCCCGCCGAACCGAGTCGGCGATGCGCGCCTCCTTCGATCCGGTGACCAAGTGGTCGACGAGAACGCCGAGCCTGCGGCCAGGGCCGGGGTCGAAGTCGGCCACGATGGCCGCGAGATCGTCGACGCCGCCGAGGTATTCGACGACGACGCCCTCGACGCGAAGGTCGGCACCCCAGACCTGCTCGACGAGTTCGGCGTCGTGGCGTCCCTCGACGTAGATGCGGCTGGCCAGCGCCGTGCGCGCGCGGGCGTTGGCAACGGCGACAGAACCCGATGCGGTGCGGGTGGGCGCCGCGGGCGCCTTGGCCTTCGGCGGTGTCAGGATCACCGGCTTTCCGTCGACCAGAAATCCGGGACCCACCGTGAAGGGGCGTCGGTGACCGTCGAAGTCCTCGAGCACCATCCGGCCGTACTCGACCCGCACGATGGCGCCGACGTACCCGGTCTCGACGTCCTCGACGACCAGGCCGACGTCGGCCGCCATCTCGGTGGACCGCACTCGCCGCGCAGCGTGCGGGTCCCTGGCCAGAATGTCGGAGCCGTATCGATCGTTCACGCCGACGAGCCTAGGAACGATCGTCGCGGTCGTCGGCTGCCGCGCCGACTCCGTGACCGATCGGTGACCGACGCTTGACTTGAAGCGCTTCAAGTTCGGCACACTGACGTCATGACCATCGACACGGTCGCGACGGCTGATCGCGACCTCACCATCCAGCAGGTCTCGCGGCGCACTGGGCTCGCCGAGTCGACACTGCGGTACTACGAGCGCATCGGCCTCATCGAGGCGGTGCCCAGGGATCCCAGCAGCGGTCACCGGCGCTACCCGGCCGACCTCGTCGGAGCCGTCGAGTCGCTGAGTTGCCTACGCGGAAGCGGCATGTCGGTCGCCGACATCAGGAGGTACGTCGCCAACACCCGGCGCGGCGCCGAGGCAACCGCCGACCAACACACGCTGTTCGCCGCGCACGCGGTGAGGCTGCGCGACGAGATCACCCGGCTACAGCTGCGGGAGCGCTACGTCACGGCCAAGGCGACGATGTGGGCCGCCAGGGAGGCCGGTGACGTTGCCGCCGAACGCGAGATCGTCGAGACGGTCCTCGACCTCGGCGCCCGCCTACTCGAAGACGAGGCGGCAACCACCCATGGCTGAGCATCAGCGGTTGGTCCTGGTCACCGGTGGGTCGGGATTCCTTGCCGGACACGTCATCCTGCGACTGCTGTCAGGTGGCTACCGCGTGCGCACGACGGTTCGCTCGCTCGGCCGCGAAGCCGGCGTGCGGGCCGCACTGGGGCGGGCGTCCGACGACGCCGCGCTCGAGTTCGTCGCGGCCGACCTGACTTCCGACGACGGCTGGGCCGCAGCGGTCGACGGTTGCGACGCCGTCCTGCACGTGGCGTCGCCGTTCCCCGCCCGCCAACCGGAGAACGAGGACGACGTCATCGTGCCAGCCCGTGAGGGCACCCTGCGGGTGCTGCGCGCCGCCTCTGCGGCCGGGATCCGACGGATCGTGATGACCTCGTCGTTCGCGGCCGTTGGGTACAGCCCCAAACCCACGGGCGAGCCCTACGACGAGAGCGACTGGACCGACGCCGCCGCACCCAACTCGCCCTACGTGAAGTCCAAGACGCTCGCCGAGCGTGACGCGTGGGAGTTCGCCGCCGCCAACGACGTCGAGCTGACGGTGGTCAACCCGGTGGGCATCTTCGGCCCCGTCCTCGGGACGGACCTTGCGACGTCGGTGCAGATCGTGAAGGGACTGCTCAACGGTCGACCACCGTTGTTGCCCCATGCGTCCTTCGCGGTGGTCGACGTGCGTGACGTCGCCGATCTGCACGTGATGGCGTTGGAGGATCCGCGGGCGATCGGCGAACGATTCTTGGCCGCGGCCGGTCAGCCCGTGTCGTTCCCAGAGACCGCCGCGACGTTGCGGTCCCGGCTGGGTCCCGCGGGGCGTCGCGTGCCCCGGCTGACGGCGCCCGACTGGCTGGTGCGGACGGGAGCCCGGTTCGTGCCCTCGCTGCGCGAACTGGCCGGACTGCTTGGCGAGCCGAAGCGGATCTCGGCCACCAAGGCCGCCGAAGTGCTTGGCTGGCAACCCCGTCCGGTGGCCGACACGTTGGTCGACACGGCCCAGAGCCTGCTCGACAGTGGTTTCGTCGGACGCTAGTCGGTACCCCTGGCCGCGGCGAGCTTGACCGGGTCGGAGGTCACCTCGTCGATCACGGTGTGGATGAACCGCATCTTCTCGAGCACCTTCGCAGGCAGCACGAACGGGTACAGGTCGTCGTGGCCCATGGACCTGTTGACCATGTTCAGCGCCCAGGACAGCGGAAGCCACAGGTCGATGATGGCGTCGAAACCGCTGGGGCCCAGGTTCCTTCGCTCGAACGTCGCCCCTGCCGGTGCGAAGCTGAAGGCCGCGGCGGTGTCCAAGGTGTCGCGGATGTGCAGATAGTGCGCGAAGGTTTCCGCCCAGTCCTCGGCGGGGTGCATGGTGGCGTAGGACGACACGTAGTCGCGCTCCCAGCCGGGCGGAGCGCCTTCGCTGTAGTGCCGGTCGAGGGCGGCTTGATAGTCGGCTTCGGCGTTGCCGAACAGTTCTCGGGCCCGTTCCTGGTACTCGGGTGCCACTCCCACCAGTCGGTAGTAGTAGTAGTGCCCGATCTCGTGGCGAAAGTGCCCGAGCAGCGTGCGATACGGCTCGGCCATCGCGATCCGCAGCTGCTCGCGGTGGACGTCGTCACCCTCGGCGAGGTCGAGGGTGATGATGCCGTTCTCGTGCCCGGTGAACACCTTCTCCAGCGCGCTGGACAGCAGGTCGAACGCCAGACCGTAGTTGGGGTCGACGTCGCGACCGACGATGGGAAGCTTCAGGTCGACGAGCTCGACGATCAACCGGCGTTTGGCCCTCTCGGCGATCGCGAAGGCGGCCATCGCCTGCGTGTCGGCGTCGTTGGGACGCATCCTGGTCAGCGCGCACGACGTGCACAGCTGCGGAACGGGAGCCACCTTGACCAGCCAATTGCACTTGGCGGCATGAAGATTGGCGCACAGCCGGTACTCACTCGCGTCGACTGCACCGCCGTGCTCGCTTTCCTCACCCGACGCGATGACCAGGAAGGCCATCTCGTCGAGGGAGAAGCCCAAGCGGCTGCGGCACGACAGGCAGACCGAGTTCTCGAAGGCCAAGTGCTGTCCGCAATTGGGACAGATGAAGTCACGCACCGGCGACTCCGCCGACCAGCGGCGCCACGTCGACCGACACGTCGATCTTGCTGCTCTCCGAGTCTGTGTAGATGATGCCGCGCAGCGGTGGCACGTCCGCGTAGTCGCGGCCGAAACCTGCGACCACGTAGCGCTCGTCGACGAGCGCGTCGTTGGTGGGGTCGAATCCGAACCACTGGTTCTGAGGTGTCCACACCGACGCCCAGGCGTGCGTCGCGTCGATCCCGACCATGCGTTCCCTTCCAGGAGGTGGGTCCGTCGCGAGATAGCCGGAGACGTAGCTGGCGGCGAGACCGTTGGAGCGCAGGCAAGCGATCGCAAGCCGCGCGAAGTCCTGGCATACCCCTTCGCGGGCCACCAAAACTTCCGCGACCCTGGTCGAAATGGTCGTCGAACCCGACCGATAGGTGAAGTCGTGGTTGATCCTGGCGTTCAAGTCGCGGAGCACCTCGACGAGCGGCCGGCCGGGCTGAAAGCTGGGCGCGGCGTAGTCGCGGACGGCGTCGGTGATCTCGGGCTTCTGTAGATCGAGCGTGAACTCGACGGCCAGTGCGCCGTCGGTGCCGACGGGCCGCGAGATCTCCCACGGCGCGAGTGCCGCTCCCCCGGTGTACAACTCGGCTGGCGGCGGGTCGACCTCGACCACCGAGTGACTGGTGATGGTCAAGGCCCGATGTCGTTCGGTGACATGAAAGTACGAGCTGACGTTGCCGTAGCCGTCGCGGCTCGTCGACCGGTCGGCCGCCTCCGGGTCGATCATCAGTTCATGGGACACGCACCGTTGCCTGGCCGAGTCCCGTGGCGTGAGGAAGCCGCGTCCGTAGGAACTCGTCACGTCGTCGGAGTAGGTGTACATCGTCCGATGGGTGATCTCGTAGGCCCTCGTACCCACCACGGAGGTCATGGCATGGCCCGCCTCTCGTCGGGACCCCAGATGGGTTGCATCCCACCGGGAAGCGACAGATGCGTTGCAGTGATGCGACGGGACAGTTCCCGCAGATCCTTGTGGATGCCGCCCAGCAGACCGTCGAGCTCGGGCCGCACGCCGTCGGTGACGTCCTCGAGGTCGTCGGGGTCGAGCCGCCGCAGCCGCGCCCCGACCTCGTCGACGAGCCGTTCGGGGCCGGTCGATCCCGAGGACGAAGGAAGGGCCTTCAGGTCTACCCGCAACCGTTCGAATTGATAGGCCAACGAACGCGGGTTCTCCTCGTCGAACAACAGCAGATCCGCCACCGCAGCCACGCTCACCTTGCCGAGCGTGCGCCTGCGATAGATGACCGACGACTCGCAGGCCACCAACGTCGACTCGGTGATCGTCTGCTCGGCACCACGACTGCGCGCCGTCGTGAGCGTGGCCCTCATCAGCGCAGTCAGCCAGATGCCGCGCTCGATGCGCTTGCCGATGTCCATCATCGTCCAACCGACGTCGCGCACCATCGACTCCGCCGCCACGCCCGACATCGCCAACATTCCCGCCAGCGTCTGGCTGTGCGCGGTCGCCAGATAGCCGTCACCCTCGGTGTGGGAATCCGGCGGCATCGCCGAGTGCCTCAGCACGGCACGGTCGATCGCCGCAAGCACCATCCAGGTGTCGTTCGACATTTGGTCGCGGACCGCGCGGGCGGCCGACCCCAGCCGCTCCACCGACTGCGCCAGCGATCCGGCGCGCCGCCGGTCGGCGGTCAACGCCCACAGCGTCGTCGGCGCGATGGCGATCATCTCCGCGTCATCGCCCGAGGCACCGGTATCGGTGCCCGTGATGCGCCCGAGCGCGGCCAACAGGACCGGGACGCACTCGCTGCCAGGCATGTCCTGCCGGTAGCGGAACTCGTGGTGGCGCTCGCGCGTGACGCTGAGCAGTCGAGCCATGTCCTCGGCCCGTTCGCAGTAGCGCCCTAGCCAGAACAGGTCGGACAACACGCGCGGCGAGCTGACCGCGCGGGTCGGGCTCGGGGTGATCGACGGCAGATCCACCGAGGGGACCGCCGTGCGTTCGGCCGTCACCCTGGTCGGAGACCTGACCCAGACGTCCTTCGCGGCAAGGGTGTTCATCCGGTAGGCGGCGTTGCCCGGCTCGAGCAGGTAGCCGAGACCACCTTCCATCGGGGCGTATCCCCCGCGCTGGGCAACGGTGAACAACCGCATGCCCGTGCTGCCCGGCGACAAGCCGTTGGGTGAGTGCGCGGTGGGAGCCGAGGAGAACTGCGGCAGTTCCTGACCGACCCATTGCCACGGGGTCGCACCGATCCGCGCCGCGAGGTTCTCGCGTTCCTCGGTCGTCAGCGCGGGTCCGACGATGGGTTCGCCTCCGGTCACCGGTCGGATCAGCAGCGTCGAGAGGTGGCTCAGCAGATGCGAACGTTCGACGTCGACACCGCCCCAATACATCGGCGCCGTGGTCAACTGCGGCACTTCGCCGACGAGGAGCTCGGACAATTGCGGCAGGAACCGTTGCACCCCTGGGCTTTCCAGGATTCCGCTGCCGAGGGTGTTGACGACGGTGACAGCACCGCGTCGCAGCACCTCCACTAGACCGACGACACCGAGCCGTGAATCCGACCTCAGATCGAGCGGGTCGGCGTACGCGGCGTCGACCCGGCGCAGCACCACGTCGACGCGTTTGAGCGTGCCAAGCGACCGCATCCACAGCTTGCCGTCACGCACCACCAGATCGGCGTTCTCGACGAGGGGAAAGCCGAGCACGCTGGCCAAGTAGGCCTGGTCGAAGGCCGTCTCGGAGTGGATTCCCGGGCTGAGCACGACCACGACCGGTTGTTCGGCGGCCTCCGGGGCGGCGTCGATGAGTGCCAGTCGCAGGGCCTGCGCCCACGGTGACGCCGGCCGCGGAGCGATGCGTTCGTACAGCTCGGGGAACGCGTGCGCGACCACCCGTCGGTCGGCGAGGGCGTACCCGGCCCCCGACGGTGCCTGCGTCCAGTCGGCGTTGACGCGGAACTCCCCGGATCCGTTGCGGCTGACGTCGACCCCGTGCATGAACAACTGATGCCGGCCGGGCACCTCGATGCCGCGGGCGGCCCGGATGTAGCCGGGGTGGGAGAACAACAACTGCGGCGGCAGCACGCCGCTGGTGATCGACCGGCGGGCTCCGTAGAGGTCGGTCAACACGGCGTCCATCAACCGCGACCGTTGCACCAAACCGGATTCGAGGGTCTCCCAGTCCGCCGAGGAGACGACCATCGGCAGCGGGTCGAGATGCCACGGACCGGGGACCTGAGTGCCGTCCCCGTGTGTGACGGCGTCACCGGGATGGTCCACCTGGACGAACGTGATGCCGTCGTTGTCGACGAGGCTGCTGACCACCGAACGCAACCGCTCGAGGCCGAATTGGCCGCGTTCGGCGACGCACTCTGCCATCTCCTGCCAGGCCGGTCGGACGCCGCCCGCCGCGTCGACGAACTCGTCGTAGCCGCCGCCAGCCGCCCCACTTACGTCGAAGAGCGCCTCTTGTGCGCGGGCGGTCCCGTATTTCGCCAACACGTCATCGGCACCGGTCTCAGCGCTGGGGCCGAGACCGGAGACGGCGGATGTGGGCTCCGGCGGGCCGCTGGTGCGTAAGACCATCACCGCAGCACGGTACGCACCCGACGCAGATCCACGATGCCCGGCGCGCCCACGTCGGTGGACTGACGGGCCTGTTTCTCCCGAATGTCGGACACGTCGACGTGACCGGGGGTGAATCCGGTGGCCTCGAACCGTCGGCCACGTCGCGATTCAGCTTCGACGGCGTTGACGGGAGGGTTGTCGTAGGACCGGCCGCCGGGGTGGCTGACGTGGTACGTGCAACCGCCCCGCGACGTCCCGCTGGCGAGGTCGATGAGCTCGAACCGCAGCGGATCGTCGACGGTGATGGTGGGGTGCAGTGCGCTCGGCGGTTGCCACGCCCGGTAGCGGACGCCGCCGACCTGGACGTCGCCGTTGCCGGTCGCCAGCAGCGGGATCGGGTATCCGTTGGCCGTGACGACGTACCTGTCGCGGTCGGCGCCGATCAGGCGGACCTGCAGGCGTTCGATGGAGGAGTCGACGTAGCGGGCCGTGCCGCCGGCGGTCGACTCCTCACCGAGGACGTTCCACGGTTCGATCGCGCCGCGAAGTTCGATCTCGACACCGTCGAACACGGCCGTGCCGACGCGCGGGAAGCGGAACTCCGTGAAGGGGTCGAGCCAGCTGGTGTCGAACGCGATGCCGTGTGCGCGAAGATCGGCCGCGACGTCGGCGATGTCCTGAATGATGAAGTGCGGCAACAGGTATCGTCCGTGAAGGTTGGCGCCGTGGCGGATCAGCGGGGCGCGAAGCGGCTTGTCCCAGAACCACGACACCAGGGAGCGCACCAGCAGCGACTGGACCATCGCCATCTGGAAGTGCGGTGGCATCTCGAAGCCGCGGAGCTCCAACAACCCCAGCCGCCCCCGTGCGCTGTCCGGGCTGTAGAGCTTGTCGATGCAGAACTCGGCGCGGTGGGTGTTGCCGGTGATGTCGGTGAGGAGGTGCCGGAGGGCGCGGTCGGTGATCCACGGAGCGGAGCCTGCGGAGCGACCATGATCCGGAGCGGAGCTTGCGGAGCGACCATGTTCCGGCAATGAATTGTCTTCGCTCTCAAGTTCCGCTGTCAGGCGGGCGATCTCGGCGAAGGCGATCTCCAACTCGTACAGCGAATCCGGGCGACCCTCGTCGACGCGAGGCGCTTGCGAGGTGGTGCCGATGAAACGCCCCGAGAACAGATAGGACAGCGCCGGGTGGCGCTGCCAATAGGTGAGCATCGACACCAGAAGGTCGGGCCGCCGCAGCATCGGGGACTCGGCGGGCGTGATGCCGCCGAGGGTGATGTGGTTGCCGCCGCCGGTACCGCCATGGGTTCCGTCGACGTCGAACGACTCGGTCGACAGGCGCGTGAGTCGCGCTTGCTCGTAGAGGGTTTCGAGTTGCTCCCGCTGCTCGGCGAAGCTGGTGGTCGGGGCGACGTTGACCTCGATGACGCCGGGGTCGGGCGTCACCGACATCGTCGTCAGCCGCTCGTCGGACGGGGGCCCGTAACCCTCCAGCACCAGCGGGCAGTCGGCCTCGGCGGCGGCCGCCTCCAGCCGCGACACCACGTCGACGAAGTGTTCGAGTTCCTCGGTCGGCGGAAGGAAGACGTAGAGCACCCCGTCGCGAACCTCGGCGACCATCGCGGTGATGGGGGCGCCGTCGGCCTCTTCGACTTCGGGTTCGACGTCCTCCGAGTCGTCGTCGAGAAGCTTGCCGCGGGGAGCTAGCGGGTCCGCTTCGTGCGAGGCGCGGGGCGGTTTCCAGCTGACGGCGTCGAGCGGCAGGCGCAGGCCGGCCGGCGAGTCACCGGACAGCAGGACGATGCGCCCGCGCCGGAACTGCCAGTCCGCGCTGGCCCACCCGGATTCGTCCTCCCGACGGTGCAGCGGCAACACGTATGCGCTTGGCTCGGTGACCGACTGGTCCAACCGGGTCAGCAGATTCGCCCTGGCGTCGGGCGTGTCGGACTCGAGGTCGTCCCTGCCGGCGACCGGATCGCCTGCGGGCTGCCGAACCGCGGCGGCCAACTGGCCGAGGGCGTCCTCGTAGGCGGGTCGAACCTGGGAGTCGGGCAGTCCGAGCCCGGCGGCAACGGCGCCGAGGACCCGCAGTGCCGAATCGGCGGGCACCGGGTCGGCGGGAGACTCCGACCACGGGTCGGCGAGGAGCGCGGGGTTGGTCCACAGCGGCTGCCCGTCGGCCCGCCAGTGCAGCATGATCTGCCAGCGCGGCAACGGTTCTCCGGGATACCACTTGCCTTGCGATCGCTGCACCAGCCCCTTGGGCGCCCAGATTTCCTTGAGCCTGGCGGCCAGGGCCGAGGCCCGTTCGCGTTTGTGGGGTCCGTCGGCGTCGGTGGTCCATTCCGGGTCGACCTGGTTGTCGATGGAGACGAACGTCGGCTCGCCGCCCATGGTCAATCGGACGTCGGCCGCAGCCATCCGGGCGTCGACTGCGGCACCAAGGTCGACGATGGAGTCCCACGCGGCGGGTGTGTAGGGCAGCGTGACGCGGGGGTCTTCGTGCACCCGGGTGACGAGGTTGGAGAAGTCGAGCGTCACCCCGCACGGGTCGGTGGCCCCGGTGATCGGCGCGGCCGACGCCGGATGCGGCGTCGCCGACAGCGGAATGTGGCCTTCACCGGCGAACAGCGCCGAGGTGGGGTCCAAACCGATCCAGCCTGCGCCGGGGATGTAGACCTCGGTCCAGGCGTGTAGGTCGGTGAAGTCGGCGACGGGTCCCGACGGGCCGTCCAATGCCTTTACGTCCGAAGTCAGTTGGACCAGATAGCCCGACACGAAGCGGGCGGCCAGACCCATCTGGCGCAGAACCGACACCATCAACCAGGCCGAGTCGCGGCACGATCCGATGGCGGTCTGCAAGGTGTGGTCCGGCGTCTGCACACCGGCCTCCATGCGGACGCTGTAACCAACGTCGGCGTTGATCGCACCGTTGAGTGCGACGAGGAAGTCGATGGTCCGGGTGCCAGGACGGACGCTGAAGTTTCTGACCCAGTCCTTGGCGAGCTCGCCGGGACCGGAGCCCTCGCCGTCCTCGTCGACGGGCCGGAGGTACGGCTTGAGATCCTCCAGCAGTGCCTTCGGGTATTGGAAGGGCCACGTCTCGGCGAAGTCTTCGATGAAGAAGTCGAAGGGGTTGATGACCTTCAGGTCGGCGATGAGGCCGACGGTGATGGTCAATTCCCGCGTCCGGGTGGGGAACACCAGTCGGGCGAGGAAGTTGCCGAACGCATCCTGCTGCCAATTCACGAAGTGATCGGCAGGCTCGACCTGCAGCGAATACGCCTCGATCGGGGTGCGCGAGTGCGGCGCAGGACGAAGACGGACGACGTGCGGATGAACCTCTACCAGCCGGTCGAACGTGTAACTGGTCCGATGCTCCAGCCCCACCTTGATTCCCATAGGCGTTGATCCCACCACACCCGGACGGGGGGTGCATCG
>Ga0247732_10000135_pt1 | contig 47620 bp, 83 predicted proteins | sample UWRJL163409C2_FD_180940 | JGI IMG/M metagenome (GOLD analysis project Ga0247732, IMG submission 180940) | Plant litter microbial communities from Arlington Agricultural Research Station in Wisconsin, United States - UWRJ-L163-409C-2 | ecosystem: Environmental > Terrestrial > Plant litter >...
GGCATTTGTAGATTATTTCCTGCTATAGATGTATGCTAACATTATCAGTAACTACGAAACTAAGGTAAGTAAATGGCACTAACCACTAAGAAGTCATTGTTCTGCGAAGCTATCATGGCTGGCAAGAACCAGACGCACGCTGCTATATTTGCTGGGTACAGTGAAAACTCTGCTGCCATAACTGGCTCTAAACTGGCAAGAGACCCTGACGTTATATCCCTGTTAGCTAGGCTTAAGGCTGGTGGCAATATAACTCAAACACCTGATTACCAAGATACAATTAAAACTGTTTCCAAGGTCGCCAAAGAAAATATTGAGGCTGTGCAGATTCATGAATTGCCGCATGAAAAGATTGAACAGAAAACCATTAAAGTAACTGTTGAAGATGTTGCGCCAATTCACATGACGAGTGACCCACTTGAATTTATGGCCCGCATGATGAATGACTATGAAGCCGAACCTAGATTGCGATTGGACGCAGCAAAAGCTTTAGCGTCATATAAGATTCCAAAGCCTGGCGAAAAGGGTAAAAAAGAACAAGTGCAAGATGAAGCGGAAAAAGTTTCATCTGGCAGATTCGGATTGCGAAAACAAGGTCAGCTTAGAGCAGTTAAATAATGGAGTGGACTACCGCTTGTCCCCAATGGGAATCTAAAATAGTAGCGCGTGAATCTATCATGCCGCTTAAGCCAATATTTCAAGATCAGGCAGACGATGCTTTAGACGTATTCAAAAATTTGAGAATGGTTGATGCAATTGGCAGTCCGTTAATGGGGGATACTTGCCAGCCGTGGGTTTTGGAATTAGTCGCTGTCTTATTTGGTTCTTACGATGTTGAAGCACAAAGGCGGTTAATTACTAATTACTTTTTAATGGTAAGTAAGAAGAACGGCAAGTCAACAATCGCCGCTGGAGTTATGTTAACGGCATTGATATTAAATGCTAGACAATCAGGCGAATTCATTATTTTAGCGCCTACAAAAGAAGCGGCTGATAATGCTTACAAGCCAATCAGGGATATGATTAATGCCGATGATGATTTAAAAGCAAGATTCCATGAGCAAGAACATATCCGAACGATTACAGACAGATTAAACCAAGCCACATTGAAAGTGGTTGCGGCTGATAGTGCAACCGTTACAGGTAAAAAAGCAATTGGTGTTTTTATAGATGAACTCCACGAATTCGGTAAGCAAGCTCGCGCGGCAAATATGCTAACAGAAGCAACTGGTGGATTAGCTTCAAGACCAGAAGGCTTTGTATTTTATTGCACCACACAATCAGCAGACCCGCCTGCTGGAGTTTTTAAAGCAAAGCTAGAATACGCTAGAGGCGTACGCAATGGAAGGATTAATGATAAAAGGTTTTTACCATTAATTTATGAATTCCCGCTATCAATGATTAAAAGTGGCGGGCATAGGGATTTATCAAATGCTTATGTGACTAATCCAAATTGGGGGATATCGGTTGACCAGCAAGTAATTGAGCAAAAGTACCAAGAAGCGCAAGAGGGTGGAGAGGAAGCGACAAGGGATTTTCTCTCCAAACACATGAACGTTGAGATAGGACTTGCACTTCAATCTGACAGATGGGCTGGCGCAGACTTTTGGGAAGAATCTGTAAGGCAAAATATATCACTCGATTACATCCTAGAAAACGCCGAAGTCATTGACGTTGGCATTGATGGCGGTGGATTAGACGACTTGCTTGGCATGGCTGTAGTTGGTCGGCATAAAGAAACGCGTGAATGGATGGCATGGGCGCACGCATGGGCGCATCCTTCTGTACTTGAAAGACGAAAAGATATATCATCACGACTACATGATTTTGCCAAAGAAGGTGACTTAACTCTAGTCAACCATATTGGCGAGGATGTTGCAGGCGTTGCGGCTTACGTTAAACAAATATATAGTGCTGATTTATTAGATCTTGTAGGTGTTGACCCAAGCGGTTTAGGTGGTATATTAGACGCATTAATCGAGGAAGAAATACCAGAGGAAAAGATTGTTGGTATTTCGCAAGGCTGGAAACTGACAGGTTCGATAAAAACTGCTGAAAGAAAACTTGCAGAAGGTGTTATTATTCACGGTGGTCGTAGTATGATGGCATGGTGTGTAGGTAATGCCAGAATTGTGCCACAAGGTAACGCAATAACGATTACAAAACAAGTCAGTGGATCTGCTAAGATTGACCCTTTAATGGCTTTATTTAGTGCAGTAGAATTAATGTCGCGCAATCCTGCTGCAACTGGCAGGAAATATCAAATGTTCGCGCTAGGCGGATAAAGGAAAATATGACTTGTATCGTTGGATTGGTGAAAGATGGTGAAGTATTTATCGGTGGTGATTCTGCTGGTGTAGGCGGATTATCATTAGCCAAACGGCAAGACAAAAAAGTATTCAAAAATGGTGAATTTATATTTGGCTTTACTTCATCATTTCGCATGGGGCAGCTGTTAAGATATTCCTTAACGCCGCCAAAGAATTTAGAAGAAAAAGACGTTTACCAATTCATGGTTGTTGAGTTTGTAAACGCTATCCGTGAATGTTTAAAAAATGGTGGATTCGCTAGAAAAGACAATGAAACAGAATCTGGCGGAACATTCTTAGTTGGCTATAAAGGTCGTTTATTTAAAATAATGGATGATTACCAAGTGGGTGAGGTTTTTGATAATTTCACAGCTTGCGGGTGTGGTGAAGATATTGCGCTTGGCTCTATGTTTTCAAGTAAATCATTAGGCGAAGAAGAAAGAATATTACTTGCTTTAAAAGCGGCATCAAATTATTCTGCTGGCGTAGCAGAGCCGTTTTATGTGGAGTCGATTAAATGAAGAAATTCCAGTTAGAAGGCACAACTCAAAAAGCATATTCGCTATTTGAAGTTAAATCTATTGACAGCAAAACTCGCACGTTTGAAGGGTGGGCGACAACTCCTTCTTTGGATCGCACAAATGATACGATTAACCCGCTAGGCGCAAAGTTTAAGAATCCTGTCGCATTACTTCACCAACACAATCATAACAAGCCAATTGGTAAAGCCGTATTTGGCAAGCCAACTGCAAAAGGCATTCAATTTACTGCTGAAATCGCAAACACTGATGTTAGCGGTGAATTAAAAAACAGATTAGATACAGCATGGGGCGAAGTCTCTTTAGGCTTAATCCGCGCTGTTAGTATCGGTTTCAGACCGATTAAATACGCATTCCGTGATGATGGTGGTGTTGATTATCAAGAGATTGAAATCTACGAATTGTCAATTGTGACAGTTCCCGCTTTACCTGATGCTGTTATCACACAAGTTAAATCAATGGATGGTACTCCAATTTCATCCGAATTAGTTCAAACGGTTAAATCTTTGGTCAACGAAAAACAAGCCTCGTCTGGCAATGTTGTTGTCAAGCTTTCACCATCATCTGGCGTTACAGATAAAAAACCTACTATTCTTAACAAAGGAAATGAAATGAAAACGATTGGCGAACAAATTGCGGACTTTAAAGCCGCGCGTGAAAAGAAAGCTGCTGACTTAGAAGCAATTATCACTAAGGCTGGAGAAACTGGCGAAACATTAGATGCTGAACAGGAAGAACAGTATGACACTTTAGAAGCTGAAATCTCTTCTATTGATAAGCATTTGACTCGTTTAGCTTCTGCTGAAAAGATTCAAGCAACTAAAGCAGTTCCAGCACAAAAACAAAGCGATGATGTTGCAAATACTAAAGCAACTCAACCACACATCACTGTAAAGCATAACCGCGCTGATGCTGGTATCGCATTAGCTCAAATGGTTAAGTGTATCGGTCGCGCACAAGGCAGTTACTTAGGTGCGTTGCAAATTGCCGATTCTGCTGGTGAATCATTAGATGCTCGTGTTAAAAATGTACTTAAAGCAGCAGTAGCCGCTGGTAGCACATCAAATACAACATGGGCAGGTAACTTGGTTGGTGATGAAACATCAATGTATGCTGATTTTATCGAGTTCTTACGCCCACAAACTATCTTGGGTAAATTCGGTGCTAACGGCGTGCCTAACTTGCGTAACGTACCTTTCCGTACACCTTTAATTGGTCAGACTTCTGGCGGTTCAGGTTATTGGGTAGGTGAAGGCGCTGGCAAACCATTAACTAAGTTTGACTTTAGCCGCACTACGTTAGAGCCATTGAAAGTTGCAAACATCGCTGTATTAACAGAAGAAGTCTTGCGCTCAAGCGCACCTTCTGCTGATGCGATTATTCGTGACCAATTGGTTGCGGCTTTACGTGAACGCTTAGATATTGACTTTATTGATCCTGCTAAATCAGCTTCCGCTGGCGTTTCACCTGCTTCAATCTTAAACGGTGTAACAGGTATTCCAGCAAGCGGTACAGGTACAGCGGATAATATCCGTGATGACATTAAAGCTTTGTTCGGTGCATTTATCGCGGCAAACAACGCGCCAACTACTGGCGTTTGGATTATGCCTTCAACAGTGGCATTAAGCCTTTCATTAATGGTTAATCCATTAGGTCAAGGTGAGTTCCCAGGCATTAACATGAACGGCGGCACATTGTTTGGCTTGCCAGTGATTGTTTCTGAATACGTTCCTAGTGATTCAGACGGTGCTATCGTTGCCCTTGTAAATGCTTCTGATATTTACGTTGGTGATGAGGGTGGTTTCCAAGTTGATATGAGCCGTGAAGCTTCATTGCAAATGGATAATGCGCCAACACAAAACAGCGTAACGCCAACTGGTACTACTTTAGTGAGCTTATGGCAAACTAACAGCGTTGGTTTCCGTGCTGAACGTGAAATTAACTGGGCACGCCGTAGAAATACGTCTGTACAGTATTTGACAGGCGTTGAGTGGGGCTAAGTAGTTAGGTTTAAACAGCTTCTTCGGAGGCTGTTTATGCAAAACCACTGGAGAATACAATGAAAAAAGTACGCTATAGAAAAGGCGGCGCTGTTAAAGAGATGAATGAACGCTATGCTGTTATTCTCGTTAATCTTGGTTTAGTTGATTATGTAGAAGAAAAAGTTGAAACAGTCATTCGTCAATCGCCTGTCACTAAAGTTATCGGTGAAGGAAGTTCATCTAAGCCAAAAAACACGCAGTTTAAAGGCAAGTAATGAACTTATGGCCTTTTAAGAAGAAAGCGCTTAACACAGTACCTTCAACAGGTGGTTGGTGGCCTTTAATTAAAGAACCTTTTGCGGGTGCTTGGCAGCGGAACTTAGAAGAAGTGCGCGGCACGGTATTAACGTACCCAGCTCTTTATGCTTGTATCGCGCGTATATCTCAAGACATTGGCAAGCTGCCTTATGTCTTAAAAGCAATCGACTCAAATGGAATTTGGAAAACTGTAGAGAATCCTGCATACAGTCCAGTTCTACGCAAGCCAAACCATTACCAAACTCAATCACAATTCCGTGAGTCATGGATATTATCCAAGCTGACATTTGGCAACACCTACGCGCTTAAGAGGCGCGATAATAGAGGTGTTGTCACTGCGCTATATATCTTAAATCCTATGCGCGTTAAACCACTCGTTTCTGATAGTGGCGATGTGTTCTATGAATTGCAGATTGATAATTTAAGCTTAGTTCCTGATAGTGAAGAAGGCGAAAATCTAATCGTTCCCGCACGTGAGATTATTCACGATCGAGAAGTTACTTTACACCATCCATTAATCGGAATCCCTCCAGTCGCAGCTGCCAATTGGGCGGCGGTTAAGAACTTACGCATATTAAAGAACTCTTCTGAATTCTTTGCAAATGGCGCTAGTCCTGGCGGCATATTAACTGCGCCTGGTAGCATCAGCGATGATACGGCAACAAGACTTTCAACTTATTGGAATACCAATTTCACAGGTGAAAATTCTGGACGCGTTGCCGTGGTGGGTGATGGACTTTCATATACCGCTTTAGCTGAAAATGCAGCAGACAGTCAATTAGTTGAACAAATGCGCTATTCAGATGAGCAAGTCTGCCAGCCTTTTGGGGTGCCTCCTTACATTATCGGAATTGGTGATATTCCTGCTGGAATGAAAATTGATGACATGACCAATATGTACTACAGCTTTGCTTTGCAGACACGTATTGAGCATATGGAAAACCTGCTTGATGAAGGTCTTGGCGTTAAATCGCCTTTTGGCATTGAATTAAACCTAGAACCTTTATTGCGTATGGATCAACAAAAGCTGGCAGAAGTGCAAGGCTCGTTAATTAAAAACAATATTTCTACGCCTAACGAAGCCCGCAACAAGTTTGGCTTACCTCCTATTGCTGGTGGCGATACAGTCTATATGCAACAGCAAAATTTTAGCTTAGAAGCATTATCTAAACGCGATGCACAAGATGACCCATTTAAAACACAATCTACAGCCACAGAGCCTGAAACTAAACCTGATGAAGTGATTGATGAAGAAAAGTCTATGTTAAAGTTTGGCATGTTGCTTAGGCAGGAATTGAAAGGAATCACTCTTGATGTTTGACGCTATTGTAAAAGATATTGCTGCCAGTGTTAAAGACACAATCAACCAACTTGGTAAAAGCTGGGAAGAAAAGCTTAATGCTAAGATTGAATTATTATCAAAACGTTTTGATGAACTGCCAACTCCTAAAGACGGTGAGGACGGAAAAGATGGGGAGTCAATTACGATTGATGAATTGATGCCACAAGTCGAACATGCTATTAAAATGGCAGAGCTGGACTTTAGTAAAAAAATGGATGTTTACGCAATAGCGGGCGATGTAGTCGATGAAGCTATCAAGAAACTACCTAAGCCTGATATTTCAGATTTAATTAAAAAAGTAGATGATGCGATTAAATCAATCCCTGCGCCTGATAAACCGTTGAATCCACCTACACCAGAAGAAGTTGCATTATCAATGAAAGGCTTATTCAGTGAGTGGGCTTTAAGCTTTGAGCGCAATGCTAATTTAGTATTACAAAAGGCTGTAGACAATATTCCTAAACCTAAAGACGGTGAGGATGGGCGTGACGCGTTAGACCTTGAGGATTTAAGCCTTACTATTGGAGAGGACAAAAGAACCGTTACAATCGCTTTAAAACGCGGAGAAACTGTCATTGAAAAGTCAATCAAGCTTGCAACTATAATTGATAAAGGCGTTTATAAAGATGAAGGCGAATATGAGCAAGGTGACGCGGTAACTTTCGGCGGTTGCTTGTGGATTGCACAGAAAGACGCCCCAAAAGGAAAGCCAGGAACTACCGAAGATTTTCGTATGGCAGTGAAGCGCGGTCGAGATGGGAAAACCATTAGCGGTAAATCTGTGGATGTTCAAACGGTGAAAATAAAATGATAGTTTCACTTCAAGAGGCTAAAGAACATTTACGCGTTGATACAGATGCGGAAGATGATGACATTACTTTAAAGATTCAAGCGGCAAGTAATATCATTCTGGATTATTTGAAAAAGACAGAAGATGATTATGAGCCAGGTTTATACGGCACTATTTTAACGCCTACGTCTGTAAAAATGGCTTGTTTGATTCTTGTAGGTATTCTTTACCGTGACCGTGATGGTGAAGAAACTAAAAACTGGAATCAAGGCTATTTGCCTTTTTCAGTTACCGCATTAATTTACCCTTTACGTGATCCAAGTTTAGCCTAATGTTTTCTGGAAAATTACGACACAGAATAACGATTCAAAAGCCAGTCTTTACGCAAGACCAAGAAACAGGCGCACCTAGCCCTATTACATGGCAGGATGTTTATGTAGATTTAGCGGCAGAAGTTCGCCCGCCATCAGCTAGAACTTACGGTGCAAGAGAAATGATTGCAGCTAATCAAATTCAATCAAGAATAGTTGCCGATGTAACAATACGATTCAAGAATGACTTAACGCCTGATATGCGGATTTTGCACAGAAGCACAATTTATAATATAGCTGGATTGTTGCCAGATAACAATTCAGGCTTAGAATATCTAACAATTCCATGTTCAAGCGGCTTAAATACGGGGTGACTTATGGCAAGTGTAATAGCGATTAAATCTTTTAACTTTGGCGATAAAAGAATCGTCCGTGGTTCAACATTTTATCCAGAAGATGCTATGGCACATTCTTTAGTGAATGAACGTAAAGTGCGAATCATCAGCTTGGAAGATGCAAAAAAAAAGGAAAACGAGCCAGTGATTTGCAGCGGTTTGAATGCGTCTGTATCGCAAGCGGGCCAAGCCTCACAAAGCAAGACTGCAAGCAAGTCAAAAAGTGGCGAAACGCTAAAAAAACAAGACGAGTCTTTGTAGTTAACACCACTTATCAGATAGCGCCTTGGGCTGATTATCTATATGCAAATGACCGCGCATGGTGGAATTACCACAGAGCAGAAGTAGATAAGTATTTTAAAGGTGAATTGCTTTCGCCAACGCACATGCAAGGAGTCACAGCCGTTCATAAGTTAGTCGCCAATAGTGGTGCAGGGGCTTTAGTAACGGCTTATTTAATGGGTGCTGAAAAGATAATTATGCTTGGCTATGATTGCAAGAAAACAGATGGTAAAGCTCACTGGCATGGCGATCATCCACAACCTTTGGGCAACGCTGGCAGTATGGGTAATTGGCAAGCTCAATTTGATAAGGCTGCATCATATATCAAGTGTGAAGTTTTAAACGCCTCAAGAGAAACGGCACTGGATATGTTTGAGTTAGTAAATTTAGAGGATGCGCTTAATTGACTTTAATTATTCATGGGCTACATGGATTAGGCGACAATCTTAGGATGCGTTCAATCGTTAAGCAACTCATGTTATTCCATGATGTATGGCTAGAAACTCCGTGGCCTTGTTTGTTTCATGATATGGATATTAAGTTTCTCGCTAAGTCGTCCAAACTAAGAACGCAAGCAAAGAACGCCAAAAGGGAATCGGTAAAGTTTACAAAAGAACAAGCGCCTTCAAAATCTAGGCAGATAGCAGTTAATTACCCGCCTGCGTCGGTTAGACAACATGGAAATGTTTTAGCGGCAATGTCTGCACAAGCTGGCGTTTCAATTGAGAATTTTGATTTGCCTATTCCAGATGAGTGGGATTTGCGAGCGAAAGAATTAATTGATAGCTGGAATGTAACGAAACCTATTTTAATCTACAGACCATTGATTGAAAGAACAGAATGGAGTGGATGCTCGGCGAGGAATCCTGATAAATCATCTTATTCAGAATTGTTTGAATCAATCCGCGATAAGTTCTTTATAGTAAGTGTTGCAGACTTGGTTGATGATGTTGAATGGATGGTCAGTGACCCCATAAACGCTGATGTGACTTATCATAAAGGCGAATTGGATATTGAGATATTAGCGGCGTTAGTTAATCGGTCTGCGGCTGTTTATTCATCGCCTGGATTCGCGGCTGTATTAGCTCAATCAGTCGGAACTCCTTCTGTCGTTATATTTGGTGGATATGAAAACTCACAGACATTTTCTCATAATGGCTATCCGTATTTGGGAATAGATACAATAAAACCCTGTGACTGCTTTAGCCATCATCATTCATGCGTTAAAGAAATTAATATACCAGTAGCAAAAGATAGATTAATGGAGTTTGTTAATGAGTATTGTTAGAAACCGAAAATCAATAGTTTATCAAGCAAACGAGTATGATTTAACAGGCATCCCAACGCGTTATTTTAATGCTGGTGAGCTACAGGTATTGATTACCTTAATTGAATCGGTTTCAGCTACGTCTGTGATTGAATTTGGTGTTAATAACGGACGCACACCATTGGCAGTTTTAAGAAATATCCCAGCAATCGAAAAATATATCGGCATTGATGTTGAACAGGGTTATATTACGCATATGCCAAAGCAAAGGCGTGAAGTTCCCGCTATTGCAGGACAGTTAGTTTTAGACGATCCGCGATTTGAATTGATAGTAAGACCACGCGGCAGTTTTGATTTAACGGCTGATGAATTGCCAAAAGTTGATGTAGCATTTATTGATGCAGACCATTCACGTTTAGGCGTAGAAAACGACTATAATATTGCAAAGCAGATTGTGCGTAGCGGTGGGTTGATTATATTTCATGACGATAATTGTTTGCCAGTAGTTGAAGTAACGCAGACATTAAATGATTTATGCGATGCAGGACACGATATTATTCACATTAAAGATACTTGGTTATCTTATGAGGTGGTTAAATGAAAAACGAACAGCTCGATAGAATTGAAGAGCTTTTAAGGCTTATTGTCGCGCTGCTAACAACAGAAGAAGAGAGCGAAGAAGTTGAAATAGACTTAGAAGGCAACCCATTACCAACTGAAAGAAATTCTAATCAAACGCTATGAAGGTTGAATTTTCAATATTGGGGATTGATAACGTAATTAACGCGTTAAAATCCTTGCCGCCTAGCGTTGTGTCAAAACGTGGTGGGCCAGTGCGTTTTGCATTAAGAAAAGGCGCAACTGTTATTGCTAAACAAGAAAGACTCAATCTGCAAGCGCAATTAAAAGGTGTTAGCGATGAAGGTGAAAAAATTAGCACTGGCTTATTGCTAAAAAGCATCATTGTTTCTCGCGGTAAACCACCTACAGGCGGCAACGGCGAAAGATACTTAATAAGGATTAAGAACAAACGATACGAACGTGCTGGTAAATATGTAAGCACTTTAAAGACAGCGCAAATTAAAGAATATGGAAGTGTAAATCAACCGCCTAGCTCTTTTATTAGAAGCGCGTTTAATGCCAAAGCAACAGAGGCTATTTTTGTGACAAGAGACGATTTACTAAAACGCATTGATAAGATAGCTTCACAATTATTAAGAGGCGCTAAATAATGTTGCCTCCAATATTCCAGACATTAAAAAACAATGCCGAAGTATTCGCTATTGTTGGTAATGGAATATACCCTCACGGTGACGCACCACAAGGCGCACAACGCCCTTATGTTACATGGCACATAGTAAGCGCTGTACCACAGAATGAATTGTCAGACGTACCCAATATTGATAACATAAGCATTCAAGTAGACTGCTGGCATATTTCATCAGAGGGTATGTTAAACTTAACAAAAGCAGTCAGGAATGCGATTGAGCCATTTGCTCACATGATTGCAATTCCAATTAATGAACGTGATTTTGAAACAAAGTTGTATCGCATAACGCTACAGTTTGATTGGTGGCTAGATCGTGATAGTTAACCCCGCATTTGCGGTTTATAGTTGCCCCATTTACGGGCTTTAGTTTTAGGAGATTTTCATGGCATCCGTCAAAACGCAAGGCAGCGAACTCTATTTCGTTGATGTATTAACAAGTTCAGTTCCAGCAGTCGTTAAATTAAATTGCCCTACTGGTATTACAGGTTTGGGCGGCCCAGCAGACCAGATTGATACTACGTGTCTAGATGCTACAGAGCGCGGCTTCGTTCGTGGTCTTGGTAATCCTGGTCAAGTTAGCGTTCCTTTCAATCTTGACCCAGGCGCATCATCACATCAAATCTTATTTGATTTGCAGGAGTCAGGCGAAAACCTAGATTGGTTAATCGGTCTTTCTGATGGTTCAGCAGCACCAACTTTAACAAGTGGCGATCAGTTAGTTCATCCAGCAGCACGCACTTCAATCATCTTTAATGGTTATGTTGCAGACGTTAACTTGGATATTGCGACTAATGAGATTGTTCGTGGTACTTTAACAATCCAACGCAGCGGCCCATTAGATATTAGCTGGAAACCATAACATGGCATTACCTGATAGTTTCTTTGCAAGCGAAGTTAAACAAGTCGATGTTGAAATTGATGGGCAGACGCATCAGCTGTATTTTAAAGAGTTAAGCGCTACTGAATGGAATCGCTTTACACTGATTGAATCTAGCAATGATGAAGTTAAAAAATCATCAAACATGGCAAGAATTCTTTCGATTTCACTTTGTGATGCTGATGGAACACCAGTGATGAATGAAAAAGAAGCTGCTTTATTGAAACCTAAACCACTCGCGCTGTTATTTACCAAAATGATGGAGGCTAATAATCCTACGGGAAAGACCAAAGCAGATTAAAGCCTAGAACTGAAGAATGGTTTTGGCACATTCTAGCTTTGGCATTAGGTGGCAGGACTGTATCAGAGCTTAAATCTGCTATGAGTAAAGCAGAGTTTGAAAGATGGAAGTTGGTTTATCGCCATCAGCCGTTTGATGATTATCACAGATACCACAGGCCAGCAGCTTTAATATCGCAATCTATGCGAGGTGGCGAGATTGAACCATTGCTGGAATTTTTACAACCGCCTTATGTGCCAGAAGATATGAGCGATGCCGATATGAATACACTTAAAGCACTTGGTATAAGGAGGGTTGGCTAATGGCAGCGGGATCAATAGTTGTTGAGCTCATCGCAAAAACAGGATCATTTTCTACCGATACTGGTCGCGCCGAAAAATCACTTAACCGATTAAAAAAAGAAGCAGCAGACGTAACTGGCGTATTTAAGAATCTCGTTGGTATCGCTATCGGTGGTGCTGGTATTGCTGGCGTTATTAACTTAACAGACCAATATCAAAAGTTCACAGCACAATTAAAACTCGCAGCAAGCAGTTCCGAAGACTTCGCTGCATCGTACGAAAACGTCCAGCGCATCGCAAATGAAGCGCAAGCAGATATTGGCGCTACGGCTACTCTTTATGCTCGGTTAAGCAATTCATTAAAAGATGCAGGTGTATCACAGCAAGAAGTCGCCGATATATCTGAAACAGTCGCTTTGGCGTTACGTGTTAATGGTGCAAGCGCAGCAGAGGCTGCATCAGCCATGCTTCAACTATCTCAAGCATTTGGTGCTGGTCGTTTAGCTGGAGAAGAATTTAGGGCTGTATCAGAATCTGCACCTGGTCTTTTAAGACAGCTATCAAAAGAACTCGGCGTTGCTTATGGTGAACTTAAGCAAATGGCTGCTGATGGAAAAATAACATCAGAAGTATTAAGGCAAGCATTTACTAATCAAGAATACCTAGAAGGTTTGCGCCAACAATCGCAAGAGATTCAAACTGTATCTGGCGCTATGACAGTGCTTAGAAACAATCTTACATTGATGTTTGGTGAAACAAACCAAACAACAGGCGCAACTAAAACACTTTCAGACACGATTATTATTTTAGCAAATAACCTAGACTTTGCTGCATCAGCCGTTTCTGTTGTTTTGCAAACAATATTAGTTTTGGGTGCGAATGTTAAATTTGTTTTTCAAGGTATTGGGCGTGATATTGGCGGCATGGCTGCACAATTAGTGGCTTTAGCAACGCTGGACTTTAAAGGTTTTAGCTTCATTGGCGATCAATTAAAGAAAGATGCCAAAGAAGCAAGAGCAGAATTAGACAAATTTGAAAAGGATATATTAAATCCTAAAGCCGCTAAGTTCACTCCAGTGCCTTCAACCAGTGGGCCATCAGGTAATGTAGCGTCTGCAAAATCAATTGCAGCACCTTTGATAGCCGCTGCGAAACAAGCGAAAGTCGCACAGGCTGAATATTCTGAATCAGCAAGAGAAATGGCATTAGCTCAAAAAACTTTACTTGAAGAAGGTCAATCACTCACTTTAACATTACGCGATCCGCTACAGGTATTGAATGATGAGTATAAAAAACTAGATGCCCTATTGAAGGCTGGCGCTATATCTCAAGAAGTATTTAACAAAGCCGTAACAAACGCACAAAGCGCATATGATGATACATTGGCAACAACAAAGGCATACCGCGAAGAACAAGAAAAGCTTAATGGTTTATTAGCGGCAACACCAACTGCACAGCTTGAAAAACTGCGCGAAGATATGATTGCGCTAGGCAAGGCTTTTGATGATGGCGTGATTAGTGAGGAACAATTTTTGGAGGCGGTGCAAACAAGATTAGGTAGATTGCCAGAAGATGTGCAGGCAGCAACCAATGAGATGTCAGAGTTTTCAAAACAAGCGGCTAGAAACATGCAAGATGCCTTCGCTGACTTTTTATTTGATCCATTTCAAGAAGGGCTAGACGGGCTACTAAAAAGCTTTATAACTACACTTCAAAAAATGACCTCTCAAGCATTAGCCTCACAAGTATTTAAAATGCTAGGCTCTGGAACAGGCGGATTTTTAGATAATATATTAGGTGGTTCTTTTGCGGCGGGTGGCAATCCACCTGTAGGTAAGGTTTCATTAGTTGGCGAACGTGGGCCAGAATTATTCGTACCAAACACAGCAGGAACTATTATTCCTAATCATGCAATGGGCGGTGGTAATACAAACGTCACTGTCAATGTTGATGCTGGCGGTTCATCCGTAGACGGCAATGGCGGCGCTCAATTAGGGCAAATGATTGGCGCGGCTGTGCAGAGTATTCTTATTAAAGAAAAACGTGCTGGAGGCTTGTTAGCATAATGGAAACCTTTAATTATGTACCTGCACCAGGACAATCTAAATCTGTCACGCCTAGAGTATTAACGGCGCAGTTTGGCGATGGGTACTCACAAAGAATCGGTGACGGCATTAATATTAAGCCTAGAATCTATTCATTGACTTTCAATCGTAAGATGGATGAATTACTAGCAATTGAATCCTTTTTAGATGCACGAAAAGGAATTGAAGCATTTATCTGGACTCCGCTTAACAGCACGCAAGGTGTTTGGATTTGTGATTCATGGAGTAAGGTTGACATTTTACTTTCAGTCGGTTCAATAACTGCCACTTTTACAGAAGTGTTTGAATCATGATAACTGAAGATATCCAGAAATTATCTGCTGGTCAATTAGTTGAATTGTTTGAGATTGATCTAAGCACTATCGGCATTAATGAACAATATTATTTTCATAATGGCGTAAATGAATTATTAAATAACGTTGTATGGAAAGGTCAGATTTATACGCGATTCCCAATTGAAGCAACTGGCTTTGAAATGTCAGGCAACGGACAGCAAGCGCGCCCTATTTTAAAGATAGCCAATATTGACGGATTGCTAGGCGCAATCGCTACAGCCAACGAAGATTTAATTGGTGTAAAATTCATCCGTAGACGCACGTTCTTAAAATATTTAGATGCGGTTAACTTCGTTGCAGGTAATCCACAAGCAGACCCTAACGTAGCATTGCCAGATGAGATTTATTTCATTGACAGAAAATCAAGTGTTGACCAGATATTTATTGAGTTTGAGCTTGCAAGTGCATTTGACCTAGAAGGAGTTATGTTGCCACGTAGACAGTGCGTACAGAATATTTGCACATGGCAATATCGCAGTCCTGAATGTAGCTATGCTGGCCCGCCTGTTGCTGATAAGAATGATGTTGGAACTTTAGACCCTGCAAAGGATGAATGCTCAAAAAGAATTTCTGGATGCCGTTTAAGATTCGGGAATTCACCTTTACCTTACGGTGGATTTATTTCGATCTCTTTAATTAGGTAATGTTATAATTTAATTGTGCGGATAGGAGGCATCCGAAAGTGATTACCTGAATCATTTCCGCACATAATTATCAGGATTATCAACAGGAGATAATTATGTGCAAAATCACAGATATACAAGGCTTTAGATTTGGCAGATTAACTGTTTTAGCAATAGCAGGTAAAAGTAAAGACAGGCACATTACTTGGACGTGCAAATGTGATTGCGGAAATATAAAAGTTATTTCAGGCAATTCAATGAGATCTGGAATGACTACATCATGCGGTTGTTATTTAAGTGAGGTAATAAAGCTAAGTAGCAATAAGTCATCAACCCACAAAATGACAAAATCAGCAACTTACGCAAGTTGGCGTAGCATGTTATCAAGGTGCAATAATAAAAACGCACCTGATTATGACCGTTATGGTGGGCGAGGAATTACAGTCTGCGAGAGATGGAATTCATTTGAAAACTTTCTCGCAGATATGAGCGAAAGGCCCAGCGGAAAAACATTAGACCGTAAAGATAATGAAGGCAATTACGAGCCATCAAATTGCAGGTGGGCAACGCGAATTGAGCAAGGATGCAATACGCGCGGAAATGTTAATTTAACCTTCAATGGGCAAACAAATTGTTTGGCTGAATGGGCTAGGGTGACTGGTATAAAAGAAAAAGCCATACGCGACAGGTTTAATGATGGATGGACTGCGGAAAGAATCTTAACAACGCCTGTAAGGGTTAAAGCGAAGCGTGCATGATAAACGACACTATAATAAACGATATAAACGTACACGTTCAAGCTAATCCAGAAAGGGAGATTTGCGGCGTGATAGGCACGTCGCATCGTAAATTAAAATACATTCCATGCAGAAACATCGCTGCACAAAATAACCACTTTGTTATTGACCCACAAGACTACGCAGATGCAGAAGACAACTATGAGATTCTTTGCATCGTACATTCCCACATCAATATTAACCCACAACCTAGCCAAGCTGATTTAGTTGGAATTGAAAAGTCTGGATTGCCGTGGTTGATTATGAATCATCCTGTAGGCAACTGGACTGTAAGCTATCCAAACAATTACGAAGCGCCTTACGTTGGTCGTGAGTTTTCACATGGAATATTAGACTGTTATTCAATATGGCGCGATTATTACAAGCGTGAATTAGGTATTGAAATGGTAGACTATGATCGCGGCGTTGAGTGGTGGTTAAAAGGTGATGATTTGTATGAAAAGAATTATACTGATGCTGGCTTTGTAGTAGTCGATGATTTACAGGTTCACGATATAATCTTAATGAAAGTCGGTAGCCCTGTAGCGAATCATGCCGCTGTCTACTTAGGTGACGATATTATTCTGCATCATGTGATGGGTAAAATATCCAGCCGTGACATTTACGGCGGTTGGTGGAAAAAGATAACGGTTAAAATATTAAGGCACAAGAGCTTCCTATGATAGCGATTTATTTGTATGGTCATTTAGCCAAGAAATACGGAAAAAAACACATGCTGGATATTAAAAGTCCAGCGGAAGCTATCCGTGCGCTATCAGCTAATTACAAAGGTTTTAGAGAATCCATTGCAGACAGCGATAATGAATATCGTGTGCTTGCTGGAAAAGATGATAGGGCAGACGAGATAGGCTTGCACTTGCCAGCGACTAAGTCAATAAAAATAGTCCCGCTTGTTGTTGGTAGCGGTGGGCTTGGTAAAATATTGCTAGGTGCGGCATTGATTTATCTTTCTTTCCAGTTCCCGGGCTTCGGTTCATTCACAGCTTTTGGCTCATCATTTTCAATTGCCAGTATTGCGGGTTCAATTGGATTTTCATTAGTATTGGGCGGTATATCGCAATTACTATTCGCCCCGCCAAAAGCACAGAAGTCAAAAGAGAAGCCAGAGAATCAACCTTCATACGCCTTTGATGGTGCGGTCAATGTCACGGGCCAGGGCAACCCTGTACCGCTTTGCTACGGTCGAAGATTGCGCGTAGGATCGCAAGTTATCAGTGCTGGTCTGACTGCTGAGAACCTATGAATAAATTAGTTTCTGGTTTCGGTGGGGGTGGAAAATCAGGCGGCGGTGGTGGTCGCACACCTGTTGAATCCCCTGACAGCTTACGCTCAATCCAATACGCAAAAGTCCTAGACTTAATATCAGAAGGTGAAATCGGCGGATTAATTGACGGTTTAAAATCAGTCTATTTAGACGACACGCCATTGCAGAATGACGATGGCACATTTAACTTTGCTGGCGTTACAATCATTCAGCGAGTTGGCACTCAATCACAATCCTACATTGAAGGCTTTGCGGCTAGTGAAGCAGAATCGCCTGTTAGCGTAGAGATTGTTCAAGCCTTACCAGTGACAAGAACAATCACTAATCCTAATAACACAGCGGTTAGGGTAACAGTATCAGTTCCGCAATTAACCTTTCAGAATCTAGAAAATGGTGACTTAGGCGGTACTAGCGTAGAGATTGCAATTGATATTCAAACCAACGGTGGCGGGTTTATTGCACAGCCATTACGCAAGATTTACACGCCTAACGGGTTTGCAGTAGCAAGTGGGCAAGGCACAAATACAATCGCAAGCAGTAAGTTTGTTGTGGATGTTTTATGGACTCCTGAAAATATTAAATCCCCACAAACATTAACTTATGAATTTCAGTATAAGTTAAAAACAGATTCAGTTTGGACGACAAAAGAAACAGCCACATTTACAGGAACTTTGCAACAATCAGGCGTTAATGGCATAGGTGTTGTTGGCGGCGCAGGAAACGGCATACCTGTTGGTGGTGTTGGAGGAAATCCAGTAACAACACCTATCGGGAATTTAACTACAGGCAATATAGTTAAGTCTAAAACATTCACATTAGATTTGCCAGCTAACCTTTATGACTTCAGAGCTTTAAAGATTAAAGGTACATCAAATACATTCGGAATAGGTTTCCCTGTTAATAGTGCTAATTCTGGCGGCTCTGTTTCTGTTAGTAGCGGTCAGATTTACACCCCTGCATATACAGACGTATTCACAGGTAAAACAACTTCTAAGTATCAGCGAGCTTATCGCATTGAATTGCCAGCATCTGGCCCGTGGGATGTGCGCGTCCGTAGAATAACTCCTGATAGCGCAGCATCGAACTTAAGCAACAAGACGTTTTGGGATAGCTACACTGAAATAATTGACGCTAAATTAACTTATCCTAACAGCGCAATCATGGCTGTGATGATTGACGCTAAACAGTTTAATAACATTCCTGTACGTGGTTATGAGATAAGCGGCATTTTAATTAAAGTACCAACTAATTACGATGAATTAACTCGCGTATATACTGGCACATGGGATGGTACATTTAAGAATGTAGTCAGTGATAATCCTGCATGGGTATTTTACGACATTATTACAACTGGTCGTTATGGTTTAGGTAAATTTGTTAGCGAATCGCAAGTAGATAAGTGGGCTTTATACCAAATCGCTAAATATTGTGATGAAATGGTTGCTGATGGCTTTGGTGGATTAGAGCCGCGCTTCACATGTAACCTATATCTCCAAACACGAGAGAAAGCTTATACAGTTATTGCAAACTTAGCTTCTATATTTCGTGGTATCTCCTATTGGGGCGCTGGTGAAATCACAGCTTCACAAGATGCCCCAGCCGATGCTGAACAATTATTTACTAAAGCCAATGTGATTGATGGCAGGTTTAGCTATTCAGGATCAAGCTCAAAAGTACGGCATACAGTTGCTTTAATATCATGGAATGACCCTAGCGATTCTTTTAGGCAAAAAGTCGAATATGTTGATGACCCTGACGCAGTTGCACGTTATGGCGTGATTCAAACTGAAATAGTCGCAATGGGTTGCACTTCACGCGGGCAAGCGCATCGTATGGGTAAATGGCTAATCTATTCTGAACAGTATGAAACTGAAACAGTTAGCTTTAAGGCTGGCATGGACTCTGTTTATATTCGCCCTGGTTCGGTATTTAAAACCACAGACCCTAATCGCGCAGGTAAACGCATGGGTGGACGTATTAAATCATCTACGTTATCGCAAGTGGTTATTGATAACCCTGTTATTCTAGACGCACAGACTTACAAGTTATCGTTAATCATGCCAGATGGCACGATAGCAGAGCGCACATTAACGAACGTGGCAAGCACAACTGATACATTAACATTCTCGCCAAACCTTCCAGCTTTACCTGTGAATAACGCTATTTGGATATTAGCAGCGGATAATTTAATACCTGAACTATGGCGCACTATCTCAATTAAAGAAACAGATAAAACACAGCTTGAAATAGTTGGTTTAGCTTATCGTGCGGACAAATATGATTTTGTAGAAAAAGACGTTATCTTGCAGCCCTTGCCTTTAAGTCTAATTAGCACAGACCAACCAATAGCCCCGCTATCAATCACAGTGGTTGAATCATTGTATCAATCAGGCTTAAATAGCGTTGGCGCACGCGCTACAGTTTCTTGGGTTGAGTCACCAGGTGCATCAAGCTACGTTTTAAGCTATCAGCGTGAAGGGCAAAACATCGTCACGATTGATAACATCAGGACTAACACAGTAGACATTCAACCTATTGAAAATGGCGTTTACACTTTTACAGTTTATGCTGTTAACTCAATCGGTAGACGTTCTGTTTCAACATCATTAGTGCAAGAGATTTACGGAAAGACCGCACCACCTGCTAATGTTATTAATTTGCAAATGGTCGCATTGAGTGGATACGCTCATTTAACATGGGAAGCAACTCTAGATTTAGATGTGGCTATTGGCGGGCATTTAAGAATGAGATTCACGCCTAATCTAATAACACCTGATTGGGTTGGCTCTGCTGATATTGGTACTGAAATAGCTGGAAATTCTACTACAGCAACACTACCATTATTGACAGGGTCTTACCTTGCAAAATGGGTTGATTCCAGCGGAATTGAGTCTGATGATGCCGCTATAATTTCATCTAACGTTGCTAGCATTGTTACTTTAAATATATTTGAAACAATAACAGAATCGCCAACATTCGCAGGTGTTAAAGACGGTGTTGTTTTGGACGGGGCAACACTTAAGCTTGAAGGCGCGTCTTTAGTTGATGATATTCCAGATATTGATGCTTTAGTAATTTGGGATTCAACAGGCGGAATTAGAAGTTCAGGCGAGTATTATTTTTCTAACGATTTAGATTTGGGAAGCATTCAAACATCCAGACTATCAGCAATGATGCAAGTGTTAGGTGTTGATGAATTAGATACTATTGATGCTAGGCTTGAAAACATTGATACATGGGAATCAATTGACGGCAATTTGATTAATGACGCAGGTGTTATAATATACGTTAGGACAACAAATGATAATCCAGCATTAACGCCTGTATGGTCTGATTGGATTCCATTCTTTGTTGGCGATTGGACAGCGCGAGCTTTTGAGTTTAAATTATCGTTTTATACAGGTTCATCAACGCACAATGTTTTAGTCAGTGACTTAAATGTAATTGTAGATATGCCTGACCGTGATGAGTACGGTGAAGATATTGTTTCAGGAACTTCTGCATTAAACATTGTTTACGGCATACCGTTTAAGAGTTTGCCAGCAGTAGGTATAACGGCGCAGAATATGGCGACAGGCGATTATTATACAATCACAAGTAAGACTGCTTCAGGATTTACTATTTTATTTAAAAACGCGGCTGGTACTAATATATCCCGCACGTTTGATTATCATTCAAAAGGATATTAACAATGGCACAAAGCGATTACAATTTAGCAAACCAGTCAGGCGCTTCATTTAGGGCAGAATTAAACGACATTTTTTCGTCAGTTCTATCAGTAAATTCTGGATCATCTGAACCTGCAACTAGAGTAGCTTATATGCTTTGGGCTGATACAACATCAGGCCAGCTTAAACAGCGCAACGCAGCTAATAACGCATGGATTAATAAAGGCGCTCTTACTGCAACTCCATTAGATGGTAATGGTGGTACATTCACTGGTGATATTATAATGAGTGGTGCAAGTGTCGTTTATGCAGAAGGCGCAGACGTTGCCGCCGCATCAACAGCAAATATATGGGCTACAGATGGCAACACTCGCCACATAACTGGTAACACTACTATTACAAGTTTTGGCACAGCGCCGCAAGCTGGCATGTTCATGCGATTAATATTTGATGGCGTTCCGTTATTAACTCAAAGTGCCAACTTGAATCTTAATGCTGGCGGCTCAAATATCCAGATTGAAGCTGGTGACATAGCAATCGTTTACGCCGATACCACAACTCAATTTGATGTGTTTGTTATCCGTAAAAGTGGAAAGCCATTAAGCTACGAAAGAAACATTTTAGCTGAATCTCTTTTAGTGGATGGCGCTGGAGGCGTCGGGTATGAGGTAGGCACTGGCGGTCAAGTTACTCAAGCAACCAGCAAAACAACAGCGGTTACGCTGGATAAATACACAGGTAGAATTACAATGAATGGCGCATCTTTAGCTGCTAATACCATTGCACAATTTACGTGGAATAATTCATTATTGGAAACTGGTGATGTAGTAGTGATAAACCATGTAGGAGGCGGAAATGTTGCAAGCTACGATGTTAAAATATCGCCAATATCAGGTAGTGCAACGGTATACTTAAGGAATCTAACAAATGGCGCTTTGGCAGACGCTTGCGTTCTAGGTTTTGCAGTTATTAAAGGATCATTAACATGATTAAATTTATCTTTTTATTCTTCATTTCAATAAATTCTTACGCGGTAGACCTGCGTGAATATCTCGTTGATAACATCATTTATTTAAATAACGCTAACGGCACGTCACAAAGCAAGTATACGTTTTCAAGTTCAAACGCTGGACTAGAAAGTGTTTACACTAATTATCACAATCTTGGAAAAGCTGGTACACCTTTCTTCTGGCGCAAAGAATACCGTAAGAATAATGCCTGGTGTACCTATACCTATGGAATTCTATTTAAAGGTACAGACCAGAGTATCACTGAAACTGGCGATTGGTACGCCAACACTCCTTGCACGCCTAATGTGGTATTAGGTTATAAAACTGATTCAAACGTCAACACAGGTTTGATATGGTCTCCTGCTGGTGGATTGACATCTACAGTAAGTTATCACGAATCTAACGTATGGAATCAAGGCATTCCAGGTGGTAGCTATGTAAATACTGGTGTTGATACATTTAGCAAAACTGGACTAATTGAAGAGCTTGCCACATTCATGCCTCAATATGGCCGCGATCCCATTACAGGTGTTTGGGGTGAAGGTAACTCAAGAACTTACACTGACGTGATTCATATCGTGATGTATCATGGCACTACATCCACACCATTAACGCGCTGTAATTATTCGCCATTAGTCGCTAGCGGCACTTATTACCAGTCATTCAAAAATTACAATTCGTACGCTATCGAGCTATGGCTTGCTAAAGGTGTTGGCATAATTCAAGAGAGAATCCCATTTGTTGAAAAAGGTTCTGAATTGGGAACTACTGACTGCAACGGCTACGTGTTTAATCAAGCTGGTTGGCAATGGTACATTGATAATTAAGGCACAACAAATGGAGTTAAAGATGCATGATGACTGGCTAATTAAAATAGGTGCAAAAATCCTAGAGATTTTGCCAGCCATCGGCGGCGCATTTATATCATTACGAAACTTACCAAACGAGCAACGAACACCATTCGGGATATTGTCGGCGTTTGTAGGCGGAATCCTTATTGCCGTATTTGGTGGAGAATGGATAATCGGCTTTTATAGTCTGCCTAATTATGCCTCTAACTTTGTCATGTTAGCTTTGGGTATTTGGTCAATCCTGTTAGTGGATATTTTAGTCAGAGCTATAAAAGACATAAAAATATCTGACGTTAAAACATGGATTAAAGAAGGATTAAAAAAATGGCTGAATTAAAAACATTCTTTTCATCAATTGAGTTTTTCGAATACGCTTGCGCCGCATTAATGTTTATCGGCATAGTATGCCCACTTGAGAGCAAAGTTGATACGACTAATCCAGTTAGGCTCACAGCGTTCATATTTACCGCTATCGGCGCGACTGTAGCGATCAGCAAAGGTCACAGCAACCTTGTTTTGTGGTTTGCCTTGATTGTATTATTCCTAACTTATTTTTGGGATTTTGTACTATTCGCACGTAAACATCAAAAAGCTAAATATGATCGAAGGGCAAAATGAAACTGCTAATTTGTTTAATCGCACTCACATTAACGGCCTGTAACACAATCGCAAGCCGTTTACCTAGTGTGGAAAACTGCCAGCATGTAAACTATCAGCGTGATTATTCAGTGGTTAAGATACAGGCTGAATGCGATACAAGTCAGAGCGGCACTGTTGCACCATGAAAGTAGAATTTAAAAATAGCTTACGTGTAACCGCTATAAAAAGTCCTTCTGGCGATTCTTACGGATTATGGCAGCTAGCTAATCCGTTTTATGTTTGGGTTTATGATGATGATTTAGACAAGGTTATTGAGATTGTAATTGGTCAAGATTTTGTCACTGATTTTGTGTCCACTCCAAAACTGCCTTTTACCTATTTGCTTTTTGGTGGCTTTGCTAACGAGGCTGGAATACTGCATGACGCTGGATATTCAGATTGGATTGGCGTGCAATCTCGCGATTTGGTTAGCCGCGAACCATTCGTTATAGAAAAAGCATGGATTGATAAAGTATTATATGCCGCGTTAATTGAATGTCGCGTATCCAAATGGAAAGCAAGCCGTATGTGGTTGGCGGTTAAATTATTCGGCGGCAAATACTTTCATTGCACACCAGCTTTACCGCATGGTGTGCCACACTATAAAGACTTATGACATTAGACGACATTGCAAGCGATACCGAAGAACTGTTTAGACAGCAAGCTTTAGCGCACAGAAAGCCACAATTGCCTAAAACTGGATTTTGCTTTAACTGTAGCGAAGCAGTTCCGCAACATGCTAATTTCTGTGATTGTGATTGTTTAAAAGATTATGAGCGCAGAACCGAAAACGCGAAAGGTAGATAATGAACTTCGATGAAGCTTTTGAAAAGTTAATTGGTCATGAAGGTGTGCTATCTGATAATAAGGCGGATAAAGGCGGTTTAACAAAATTTGGCATTTCACAACGTGCGTACCCATCAGTAGATATTCGCGCCTTAACATTAGACGATGCAAAACGAATCTATTATATTGACTACTGGATGAAGTGCAAATGCGAACTGTTGCCTACATCGCTACGCTTTCACATATTCGATGCTGCTGTAAACTCTGGCGTTAATCGCTCTATCCTATGGTTGCAAGAGGCTGTAAAAGTTAAACAAGACGGTATCATCGGCCCGCTAACAATAGCCGCCGCCCAAACGCTAGATGGTGATAAACTAGCCATGAAATACAATGGCACACGGTTAATGTTTATGACTGAATTGGATGGATGGCGAGTGTTTAGTAGGGGTTGGGCCCGTAGGATCGCAGAAAACTTAATGCTATAAGGAATAATCATGACACAGAGAAACTTAAGACGCATCATCATTGCATCGGTAATTGCATGGTTACTAATCATGGTTATTGCACACCAAGCATTCGGCGCAACAATTTGGAATGTTCAATCAGGCGTATTAAATAAATACAAAGCTGGCACGCAAACTAAATATCTGCCAACTAACGTATTACCTGGCGATGTACCGAAAAACTTCATCAAACAATCTGGTACATACTTTCAATGTATTAGCAGCAACAATGCTAAAAAATACGTCACTACCGATTTAGACTGCTATGGTAACAAGTTAAAAGCTGATATCGTGTATTGCCCTGTAGAGTTCTGTATTACTGGTGAAGGCGGTATGGCTATGTTTACTAATTCAGCAACTTATGGCGATTGTGATAGGCTTTACTTCACAAAAGAAAAGCTTGTCAGTGTTTACGATTCTACTGTTGAAAGCGTGAACGATTGTAAATAATGCGTGAGTGGCATCGCGGAATATATCAAAAGAATAATCCAATAGGCTACATCCTACGCGCAAAGCTTCAAGACCAATGTAAGCCTAGATTCTATAAAGAAAAGCCAAGAAAATGGAATCAAGAATTATTCGACTTGATTCCTGTTTATGAAGTTATTGCGGATTAATGGCGGAAGTCTGTGTACTCGAAACACATGCGACATTATCGCACCCATTGTTTAGCAAACAAGTCTAGTACCTAACTAGTTAAACTTCCTGTGTATGGCGGAAGGATGGCAGAATCGAACTCCTGGCCCATAAAGGCTCGCGCTGCTTTCAAAACAGCCGTAACATCCCAGGTTACATAACCTTCCATAATTCAATTATACTACTTTTTCTTGCTAGTGTACTTATCACTTAAATCAACCACATCAGCACCCATAGCGATTAACTTAATTATATTAATTCCATGCTCTGCTGATTGCTTTTGGTTGTACAGCTCGCTGGTTAAAACTATTTCACCGTTATCCGCTTTCAGCACAAAGTAATATTTCTTATTGCGCGATAGTTTTAATTCAAATTTAGCCATGCTCTTCTCCAAAATAAAAGTAATCCACTTACTAAAAACCATATCGAACTAGGCAGCGGAGTCGCTATAGGAGGCGTTATAATAACTGGCGCAGGCAAATACTCTACCACAGTGCGAATAACCTCTCTATCGCGCACAAAACCGCCTACAAAGTAACCTGCTGGTGTATATCCTAAGCCGTTATAACCTTCAACATGCCGAATCGGATTGTTGATAGGGTTATGCGGCAACTTTCCTAAGTAATCAGCAGCGATAATTTCATCGTAGTAAAACCGTTGAATCACTTCTGTAACGCAATGCTGTTCAACCACTGGCGGTATAACTGTTTGTCTAGCATGTTGTTTTCCTTTATATACTGGTTTTTTCTTAACAGCCTTTTTTATCGGACACGTAAACTGTTCACTCACACACTTCATGCCTACACCACACGAAGGCGCTTTGACTAGTCCAGCGTGGGCGGTAGTAGAAAGTAATAGTGCTAGCAGTAAGAGTTTCACTTCACATCCTTTTCAATAGGTTTAGCTTCAGTCATGGCTTCATCAATAACAGCATTAATATCTGCTGAATAGGTAATACCCTCTGGCATTTCAAAGATAATTCCACTAACGCCGTCTTCAAACTTTTCTGCATTGTAAATATCAAAATTAGCCATTACATATCTTTCACGTAACCAACGATAACGCTCTGCATCTACCAACACATCTACAGATGGTTGCTGTGCAAGCTGTTGGCGTAGTGATTCAGCATATTCACCAGCATCATTCCAAGCCTCATCAGCATTTCTACAGCGTTCAGGTAATGGAGTTCCTGTAGTCATTCGCCTGTCGCTTGAGCATTCATCCACAATCCTGCCACAGCCATTGCAAGTCATATTCCACCAGCGATATGTGCTACCTTCTGATAGAGAGTAACCTTTATTCTTTCCGCATAATGGGCAAGGCAATAATTCTTTATCACTCATGTTTGTATTGTTCATAGGAAGCCTTTAAATACTCTAAAATCTATCTTGTTCATTAGGTTTTATTCACTAAGTGGCGTTTCTACATATCAACCGACTAGCGAATATTGAAAATGCTCTTCTAACTTTAACGCTCTACTACGCATCATCAAAGTCATGGGTAATTGTTCGCCTTTTTTAATCTCAAGTAAGTTAGCAAATTCTTTTAGATATTTATTCACATCACCACCATCATCTAGCGTTAATGAGCCATCTTTATTAAGTCTTAATCTATCTGGTAATTTCATACAAACCTTTCAGCGGGTAATCCGCTACTAACTTTCACAAATCGAATAAACATTAAGGGGTCTCTTTGATAAGAGCGCGTATCTCATCTTGAAGTAATTGCATCGGTGCTGGATTACCGTCAATCTTTTCTTGTGCAATGTATCTATCACACAATTTAGCCGCCTTCTCTAAAGCCTCTGCCGTAGTAGCTATTGATTCATTCTTTTTATGCGCTATGGCGGCTTGCCAAACAAATTCCATTGTTCTAGTATCAGATAATTCTTTTTGGCTGGCACTTGGTCTAAATGCTAGACATCCGTATTGTTTTAGATACCACTTCTTAAATGCTTCTCTATCTGTATTTTCACTCATGGTGTTATCCTTCAATGTCGTCTGATTTTCTAAAACAATGTGTGCCTTCTTTTTCAATCCTATCCAGCCAGTAGCCAATTACCGTGAAATGGTAAACCCTGCGTAATCGCTTGTATAAAGCAACGCCACACATGCCAGATATAAGCCAAAGGACGGCAATAATCGCACTAATAATCATCCAGCCAAGAAATGCGTAATAATGAACATATTGGATTTCCACACTATTCCCCTTTAGGTTGGCTAATGGCTATCATGGCTTTGTAAGCAGCTCTTAAAACGGCTCTACATTTATTCTCGCCGCTAAAATCTAGTAAATCCATCATTGCTGGAAACTCACCTTCATCGTCAATAGCTTTACTTTCATTCATTGCTTTTAGCATTTCTTCTGTAGGCTCAATCGGCACACTTACCCATCCATCTGTATTGGTAGATATTTGACTGCGCAAGTGATGGATAACTTCATAAACTTTGTCTTTGCTGGCGCCGCATGTGCAATTAAAAGCCTCATTTGGCACTGTGACATTCATCAAATTACAGCCAGACTTATGAAATGTTGTGCGCTCGATTTGTTCTTCAAATTCTTTCTTGCTTTCATCACTCACACCTTTAACCCTGTCATGCAAATAAAGCGGCGTGTCATATTTCTCTAGCTTAGTCCATGCAACAGATGCTGTTCTATTTTCTTCCTCTTGAACAACGCCATTAATTACATGGGCGAATAGAACTGGCTCACCGTCCCCTTGCATAGATGTGACGGGTGCGGGGTGGGTGTAAAGTGGTTCATCAGGTATTTGTTCAAACATGCGTTCAATTGCTTGATTCCAGCCGTAAGCCATAGCTTCATATCGGTCTGTAATACCTAAATCTTCTAAACCACATCCCATTGCTTGGTCGTGATAGTCAGGCTCTTCAATAACCACTGGCTGTCCTGTTTGCATAGATGTGATTGCATGGGCTGAGACTAGCTCAACAAGCTTGCGAATTTCTTTAGTGAAGTGTCCGTTATGTGGCGACATTACAAAGCCGCCTGACACATAAAACCCCGCTTCATTGGCTAATTCTTTTATTTTTTCTTCTGTGATAATCATCTTGTGTTCCTTATGTGGTTGCCGAAAACCTAATGGTTATGATCGTTAGCAATCTTATCTAACATTTCATTAAAGTAATTCTGACAAGCGGTTACTTTAACTTTTATGTTTTCTTCAATGTCTAAATCGCGCTCGTATTGAACAACAGTAACGCGCATCTTTTCATCAATTCCATCAACAATATGCTGGTCAATCGGTTCATATTTAATTAAATGCTCTGGCGTGTTTACCATACAAAAAGCATTTTCAAATAAATCTTTATTCCATAGCATCATGTAAGCCCTGCCCTGCCACTCATAAAGCTTGTCTACGGCATCTTCTGACACACATGGGAACGTAGATAGCGACCAGGATGATTTAACGTCTACAATCTTGTCTGGCGCGTCTACATCACATTCACCCGTTAACCATTTATTCGTTTTACGCTCTGTGTTTTTAACGTAGTCAGTTTTAAATACATTGTTATAAAGTGCTATTGAATCATCTTCAACTAATATGCCTTTTTCCATGTATTTTGAACTAACGGAATCTTTAAAGCCATAAACGTATTCGCGTGCTAGTTTCTTAATGTGAGTTTTTGCGCCCACAGATAAAGATTTATTCCAATACGGTTCTAAAATAGCTTTTTCTTCATCAGTTTTCTTTTTCTTATTATTTATTTCGATCAACTCATCATTCAGCAAAGACTTATCAATGCTTTGAGCATCTGTCATAACACAACCAAGTTCATGCGCTCTAATTAGTAGCATTTTTAGCCTCGATTGCAGCTTTAAGTTTTTTTGTTTTTTCGCCAACAGCTTTAAATCCAGCAATATCTTTTAGACGGGTTGATTCTTTTTTCGCTTCAACGTAGTTAGATTGCAATTCTTCTAGCGTGGTTGATTTTTCTAGTAAGTCGTTATAAAACGCAAGGTCAAATGTTTCTTTTTCTTGGTAACGACTTTCTTCATCATCGCCACTCTCAATCTCAAAGAGTTTTAATACGGCGTACTTTTTGGCATAGCTCAATGCTTTACCTGGTGCTTTGTCTGCGTTATCAAGCGCGTGCGCTTCAATGCGAATAACTATTTTGTCGTCTAGATTATCAATGCTTGCGAAAGTAATGTCGTAAGTGGCTTCGTACATGCGTTGTTTTGCTTGCGTGCCGTCAACATTAACCGTTGGTAGATTCATAACGCTTGCAATTAAGTAAGGGAATGAAACAACTCCTTGCGACACCATGTGTTCACGCACCATACCTGTCACAGCATCGTGGCTTAATGCCTTATAGCCACCACTTTGGCCAGTAGAAACGTTTTTATCTTTTTGCATGTACGTGATTAACTTTCTTACTTCGTTAATTCGTTGCAAAATATTCTTTGAATCACTCATTACTTACTCCCAAAAACGCAAAAAGCCCTAGACAGTTATCTCACCACTAATGTGGCGTTGGCGGATTCCGAGTAGGAACAGATAACTGACTAAGGCTTACTCTAAATGCCGCCAAGCAATGACTATATTTAATATTAACTACTCAACAATGTCAACAAAAATAAACCAGCTACCAAACTACCAACAAAACTACTTATAGCAAACACTTGATAGCCGATACTAGGCTCATCTTTAGGTATGTAGTGTTTTAGATCGTATGGCATTATTTATTCCCTTCTAAAATCATTGCATCAGCAAGTCTAAAATACAGAGCTACTCTATGAGCGATAATATCATCCGATATTTCACCGCCAGCCCATCCATCACCAGCAGAGGCATCGCCTTGCATAGCCTTAGCTGCATAATATTGACGCATAGTCACGCCTTTAAATTCTTCATCCCAAGTAGTTAGTGTGCCATCTTTATCAAATGCTGTACGTGGGAAAGCTGGAAAACTTGCATCATTCATTTTGAACTCCAATTTATTAACCGATGTGGCTTAGCGCAAAATCCTGGCTTGATGCGCTTCTTAAAATCACCTTGCACTAACAACCAGCCGCCCCTATGGGATGCGCTTAATCTAAATTTAATCCATTCAGGATAACTGTAAAAACTGTGGCATATCCAACCGTTCGGCGTTTTGTAAAATTCTGCGCTACCATTAACCACGATTTATCTCCTTAGTTGCGCGATTGATTAAATAACTGTCAATTTTCATGCAAACAGTTTTAGCCAATACAGACATATTCAATTGATCGTAAAGTGGGTTCTTAAACTCAACATGCGAACGATACAATGCGCGTATAGCCTCTAAAATTTCATCATTAATGATCGCATCGTCTAAATCTTCGTAATTGGCTACGTATTCTGCAACCTTGTCTGTGATAGCCTGTGAATAATCTTTATCATTCACATCCATAGCATCAGCCACATCATCACTACTTCCATTTGCTGTTTTGTAGTACATCACATACCTCGATATATATTTTCAATTTGTTCATCTGTTAACTGTGGGATGTGCTCATCGCTTTCCCAGTTATAGCTAGATGTGAACCATGATAGGATTGATTTAATTAGTTTCATTTTTTAACTTTCCCCATAATTTATTTGTTAATTCCATTTCAAACCAAGGATAAAATCCCATCTTCTTAAATCTAATAGTAACCAAATCAACGTTGTTGAATGTCCTTTGCCCAAATACTGTTGGCGTATAATTTAGCTTTAAAAGCTTTTTTGCATTAAAGACGAGTCTATTAGGTGTATTTTCAATAGGGTTGTAATAGCAATCTGTTATATATTTATTTTTATCAAAGTAATCGCCATCCAATTCCTTTTTGGTGAAAACTCTATTGCAATCTCCTTCTTGAAAATACTGCACGCTAATTCCCCTTAATCACTACATTACGATATTCGCCATCGTAAAACTTACGTCCTGCTAATCCACCATGCAATAAAGCTTCGGGGGATTTATCAAATAAGCGTTTAATAAAGTTAATCATATCAACCTTTCAAATCGTTAAGGTGAGGAACTAATCCCCAGTGTGAATACTCACCGATCATCTGCATTACACGTCTACCACCCAAGCTTAATCCGCTATCATCTGTAATGCCTTGCATCTGAAAACATAAAGGCGCAGACCAAACTGATGCTAACTTATCTATCTCATTAAAGAATTTAGCTTGCGCCTCTGCATCCATGTTACAAAACAATTCAGCCACAATCTCAGGTGTGATTTCTGTTATCACATTATCTTTAATTATTTGCACTTTAACTCCCTTGAATATGTAGCATTGCTACAAAAAATAATTGATCTGATGTAACAAATAAAACCAAACTGGCACTATCACTAACAAAGCTAATGCCAAGCCATTAATAATCTTAGCCTCTACTGTCATATTGCATATCCCAATGAGGACATAGCAGCGATAAAAACAATCACTAAGCAAGCGTTAATAAAATCTTTCATTTTCAATCCTTATTCATTAATGTTAATCGGTATTAATTAATAAGCCTGACGACCCCAAGGCGCATATTTGTTTCTTTCCATCGCGCGGTGGTCAATTTTATAAACAGGTGCATTTACCCAACGTTTAGTTAATCCTGCGCCTAATAAAATCTTTGTGATTAGTTCGCCTGTTTGTACGTATTTCATTTTATTACTCCATATTTATTAATAAATTATTTTATTACTTAGCAACCGTCCCGCTTATCGCTATTGCGAATCACCTACGAGTTGCAACCACAACTACATCTTAAAACATCCAATTCATAAAGTCAACACCTTTAGTGCATTATTTGTACGATAAATGTATTGCTTTATTAATTCAATATGCTAAGATAAGCCATGTTTAAATGAAAGGTAAATATGAATCCATTAACTAAGATGCTTAATTTGTTTTACAACCAGCGCGAATGTTCAGATGAAATGGTAATAGGACAAACAACATTAAGCGGCTGGGTAAAGAAAGGCTTTATACCTTACAAAAACGCTGATTATATTGAGCAGCAATCAATGGGCAGGATTAAAGCTGATGACGTTCGTAAATACGCTATTAAGATGCGTAAAGCTAGAAAGGCTGATTAACATGGAAAAGAAACCACATAAGCACGCAGAATTAATTAAGCAATGGGCTGATGGCGAATCAATCCAATTGCTACGCTGTGACGGAAGTTGGGGCGATACAATTAATCCTGATTGGGATGAATCAATTCGTTACCGTGTAAAAGTTGAACCTGTTATTGACGTTATATTTTTTGTTTATAGAGAAGGTCAATACTGGAAAGCTGGATCGCACATTGATGTTGGAGAAAATACTGCAATACCATTTTCTGGCGAAGACTTAAAAATAACTTACCACGATGGTAAAGCCGTTAAGTCTCAATTGGCTGATTAATCGGCATACCTACCTAATACACAAAACAGAAAGGATTTAAGATGATAAAGGCTGGAGATTTGGTGATAGTAATTAAACCTAGTCATTGCTGTAATTCATATGGGTCTATTGGACTTATTTTTAAAACAGCGAATCTAAAAAGAAGTAAGTTTGGAATTTGTGAATGTGGTGCTATTGATTTTAATGATAATCGGTATATTGGATTGGTCGGAGGTGGTTTTATTTTAAAATCACGCCTCAAAAAAATAGACCCACTATCAGAACTAGATGATATTAGAACAGATGAAAGTATTAGTGCTTGAACCCTAAAGCTATTTTGTTCATTAGATTTTCTCTTTTAAGTAGCATTACTACATATGAAAGGTTTTAAAATGGTAGATTCAGATGCTTTAGAAACAATATTATTGCGGATAACAGAAACGATTTGGCAAGTTAATCATTCTGTTGGCAATCACTCATTAAGAGAACAAATTAAGAATGAATTGAATGTAATAAATTATGAAATAAAAAGTTTGACAAGTAGTAAGAAGTAAGTAAAATTCAGTTATCACTTGCAGGTGGTTTATTATGAGTAGCCATTAGACAAAACCCTGCACCTACTCGGTGTCCTGCAACCAAGCGAAAGTTTGGAGGGTTTTGCCTAGTGGCTTTTTTATTGGACGTTTAATATGAAAACAACCGAAACACAAGAGTTTAAAGACGCGATTCACTTATCCAAGTTAATCCCTTTAGGTAAAAAAACTCAAGCTAAAAAAGACGCTGTACATAGACTAGCTTTAGCATGGCAGAAAATGCTTAAAGCCTAATCATGCACTACTATCAATTTAACATTGGTGATTACAAAACACACACAGGGCATTTAACGCCAATTGAAGACATTTGTTATCGGCGGTTGTTAGATCATTATTATCTACACGAAGAACCCCTTGAAAACAACATCGATAAGTTAACTAGACTTCTAATGTTGAACGGATATTCAACAGATGTTGAACAGGTGTTGAACGAGTTTTTCATTCTGATAGAAAACAGATGGTATAACAATCGCGCTGATGCTGAAATAACTGCTTTCCAATTGCTTAAAGACAGCAAGTCAAAGGCTGGAAAGGCAAGCGCAGCAAAGAGATTAAGCAAATCTCAACAGGTGTTGAACACGCGTTTAACAGATGAGCAACTAAACAAGAACTATAAACCATTAACTATTAACAATGATAAAAGCATTGTCATCAACGATGTTGCTGACTGTCCGCATCAAGAGATTATATCTTTATACAAAAAAATCCTTCCAATGGGAACGATACCTTTAACGTGGGATGGTTCACGATCATCTCAATTAAAAGCGAGGTGGAGAGAACAAGCAAAAAGACAAAATCTTGATTGGTGGGAAGGTCTTTTTAAATATATTGCTCAATCTGAATTTTTAACTGGTCAGGTTAATAGTGATAAAAGAAAGCCATTTGTGATTAGCCTTGATTGGATAATTAAATCTGAAAACTTTAAAAAAATAACAGAGGGTAAATATCATGGTTGAAATGTTTAATAAATTTGCAGAAGAAAATGTCATTGGTAGCCTTACGATTAATCCGCAAGCCTTTGATGAAATACATTGGCTAACACCTGAAATGTTTTACGATCAAGCGCATGGGTTTATATTCGCACAACTTCGTTACATGATTACTAAAAACAAACCAGTTGATTTGGTTACATTGGCGGAAGGACTTGAAGCGCGTGGAAAGCTTGAATCAATAGGCGGTTTGCCTTACCTGATTGATTTAAACAAAAACAGCATTAGCAGTCACAACATAAAACGCCATGCTGAAATTGTGCAGGAATACTCAATTAAGCGCCAACTTTTTGCAGCAACGGATGAAATTAAAATTGACTTAATGTCTAGTGGTGATATTTATAAAAAACTAGAAAAAGCACAGGCATTGATTTTATCCATAACCGAAACAAACAATACCGCCGAACCAGTATTTGTTCGTGATTTACTGGAAGAGCGCATGGAAAGAATTGATCAAGCGTATCAAGGAAATATCAAATTAATATCAACAGGGCTTTTAGATTTAGATAAACAGCTAGGAGGTGGGATTGAAGGCGGCTCTTTAATTATTATCGCCGCGTCTGCAAGCATGGGTAAAACCGCGTTGGCTATTCAATTGGCAGAATCAATCCAAACACCCAATGAAAGCGCTTTGATATTCAGCATTGAAATGTCAAACGGCTTGCTAGTGGATCGTATGATTAGTAACAAATCACATATTTCATCTGACAGGCTAAGAACTGGCAACATGATTGATACGGATTTTGATGGATTAATGGCATCAGTTCCTAAATTGCAATCATTAAACATGCTTTTAGACGACAGAACAAACAAATTAAACGGCATGCGAGCTAAGGCTAGGCAAGTAAAAAGAAAACACGGTCTTTCTTGCATCGTGATTGATTACATCGGTTTAATGATTGAAGACGATAATTCAAAAACTAACAGCCGTGAACAACAAATAAGCACTATCACAAGGGGCTTAAAAGCGCTTGCAAAGGATTTAAATGTTCCAGTCATAGCATTGAGCCAACTCAACAGGAAAGTAAGCGACAGGCACAATAAACGCCCTGTGATGAGCGATTTAAGGGATAGCGGCGCAATTGAGCAAGATGCGGATGTGATTATGTTCGTTTACCGTGATGACTATTATGATGTAAACAGTGCTTACAAAGGCATGGCTGAATTGAATGTGGCAAAAAATAGGAATGGTGCAACAGGGGCGGTAATGGTTAACTTTGAAAAAGAAAGAACCCTCTTTACAAGCTACACTGGCGGTATGCAAATGCAAGAAGTTAAACCACAGAAAGGCGCATATTATGATTAATGAAAACCTATTTTTAGAAGCGGCTGAGTACGAAGGTTATACATGGGAATTTGCAAATAGAAAAATTGAAGCTTATCTAGACACGCGATGCGATTCAGCATCAATAGAATCTTTCGTCATTTGGCTACGTGAAAAATGGCAAGAAGAGTTACAAATTCGAGCAAGTAAATTAAACAACGGAGAATCACAATGAATGTACTAAACGCAATCGGCAATGTAGGTAAAGACGCAGAAGTTAAATATCTGGCTAGCGGTGATCCTATCTTAAATTTTAGCTTTGCATTAACTAGTGGATATGGCGATAAACAAATAACTAGCTGGCTTAATTGTTCACTATTCGGTAAACGTGCAGAAACACTAGCGCCAATGGTTTTAAAAGGCACAAAGATAGGCATTACAGGCGAGGTAGTTAACCGTGAATATGAGAAGGACGGCGCAAAAAGATACAGCCTTGAATGCAGATTAAGCAATATCACACTATTGGGTAAAAAAGATGACAATGTGGCAACGCAACGTCAATCCGAAAAGCCTAATGAGCAAAAATCAGGCTTTGCTGATCCTATGGACTTCGAGGATTCTATCCCTTTCTAGGCTAAATCATGAACAACGGAAAACACTCTCAAGAATACCGCGATAACGAATACAACCTAGTATGTAAAGTATTAATCAGACCAATGCACAGATACGACATAGAAAAGTTAGTGCCGATTAAATCGCTCTACAGCAAGATGAATAAATGGGTAGTTGAAGGCAAGATGTACAGCGCAAAGATGCACGTAGGCAACAAGATTTATCAGTTCTACAGCCTAACACCTTTGCATGATGATATTAAGCCAGTATTGCAACATTTCTATAGGGTTGAGCAGGACAAGAAACCTAAGCCGCAGCGTATTGTGCGTGTTGGCGATCGGTTGATTCATTCATGTTTGTAGCAGTTTAACTAACCAAGGGGATAGAGATGAGATTAACAATGAGTATATTTGCGTCAATAATAGTATTAATAGTTTTTTGGTTAGGAGGATATGATTTTAATGAGCGTGGATTTTTGGCTGCATATTCAGCAATTTTTACAATAATCGCATTTTTTATTGTTTACTCTTGTCCAGGATGGAAAAAATGAATCTTTATCGTAAATACCAAATGTTCATCCTAAGACGCTCACTCAATCAATCCATCTGGCAATCAACTATGGAATTTAGACAATTTAAACTTCGTGAATCTGAAAAGATACTAATAATATTTCTAACATGCCTAATATCAATAGCCATCACTTTGAAATACGCGGATTACATTGATAACGCTAGATTAGTACAATTTGACCGCGCCTTAAAAGCAGAAAGCGAAGAGCTAAAATCATCAGCTATTATTGCTACTATGCTGAATAATGATTATCTGCGCGTAGATGGTGTGCGTGCTAGGGTTAAGTTGCAGTTTTGTACAGCGGCGGGTGACTGCAAATGAAATATCATTATGAATGGAATTTAAAAGATGCTGTTTTCACTAAAGACAAAGGCAAGGTATTTAGTTGTTTTGCTTGCGGCGGTGGTTCAACGATGGGTTACAAGTTAGCTGGTTTCGATGTGATAGGCTGCAATGAAATTGATCCGCGCATGATGAAAGCTTATATTGAAAATCATCATCCTAAATATTCATTCTTAGAACCAATTCAAGATTTTAAGAATCGTGATGACTTGCCGGAAGAATTATTCGATTTAGATATTCTGGATGGTAGTCCGCCTTGCAGTAGCTTTTCAATGGCCGGCTTACGTGAAGAAGCATGGGGTGAAGAAAAACATTTTAGAGAAGGTCAAGCAGAGCAGGTGTTAGATACGCTGTTTTTTGATTTCATTGATTTAGCAAAAATATTGCAGCCAAAAATAGTAATAGCTGAAAATGTAAAAGGTTTATTACTAGGCGAAGCTAAAGCTTATGTTCTTAAAATATACAATGAATTTGAATCTGCTGGCTATTACGTTCAACATTGGTTATTAGACGCATCAAAAATGGGTGTGCCGCAGAAACGTGAAAGAGTTTTCTTTGTTGCCTTAAGAAAGGATCTGGCAGGCCAATTTTTAGATGCAGTTGATTTATTTACTATCGCACCCAAATTAAAACTTGTTTTTAATCATAAAGAGATACCAATTAAAGAGTTTGTAAAAGGGATTACAAAGCGCGACACACAAAACTATTCTGAAACAAGATTTGGCGATGTAATGCTTGATATTAATAAACCTAGTAACACTATTGCGACAGATATTAATCGTTATTGGCTTGATGAAAATACATTGATTGATGATAGAAGCAAAAAACTCATTGGCAGCTATCCGCTTGATTATGAATTTGGCACAGAAAATCCACAATATTTAATTGGAATGAGCGTACCGCCTTTAATGACTGCACACATAGCAGATGAGATTTATAGTCAATGGTTGAGTAAATTGTAATGTGGACTAAAGTTGATGATTATCACTTTTCCAACAACGGCTGGACTATTGCTAAGCATGGCACTGAGAAATGCCATCCAAAGTTTCCCTACGGTTTATTTCATGGCAACAAGAATCACGGATATTTCACCACTTCAAAAGAAGCTATAGCTAAGTACAATGAGTTAGTAAAAACAGTTTGACTTTAGAGTAACAATGATTTAAATTTACATATCGGTTACGGGAGCGTAGGTAAGGGTTTTATGCTTATCTCATAAAACCGCCGATACACTCACTCACACATCAGATAAGGATACGCAAATGCTTAAGACAGCAATACAAGACGCAATCAATTCATGCAATACGCTAGATGAAAAAGTAACCTTAATAAACGAGTTAAGGCTTGCCATTCACGAACTAAGCCCATTCAATACCGAGCCTGTAGATTTAGTCACATGGGTTAAAAATGATGCGGTTTACGCTAACTCGTATAATCCCAATAACGTTGGGCCAAAAGAGATGGAATTACTCCGACTTTCAATTGATGCAGACGGATATACACAGCCTATCGTATCAATGCCTAGCGAAACTGGATATGAAGTAATTGACGGATTCCATCGCCACAGAGTTGGTAAAGAATGTGCAGATATTCAAAGCCGCATACATGGATATTTGCCTTTAGTACAAATTCGCACAAGCCAGAACGATATGAATGATCGCATGGCTTCAACCATTCGCCACAATCGCGCACGCGGTAAACATAAAGTTGAATCAATGAGTGAAATCGTTGTTGAGCTTAAGCGCCGCTTTTGGTCTGATGAAAAGATTGCTAAACAGCTTGGCATGGAATCAGATGAGGTTTTAAGACTTCAGCAGATTACAGGACTTGCTTCATTGTTTGCAGATAGCGATTTTAGCGAAGCATGGGAAGCCGAAAGTTTTGCTGATATTGAAGAGGTAGGCGAAATTGAAGATTAAGCGCGTTTATCACCACTACACAAAAATGGAAGAATTTAATTGCAAAATGTGGAAAGGCTGCCCTATTGATGAAAGAGAATCAATGATTCATAAATCAAGGGATTTAATGATTGATGTTTCTGCATTTGAGGCTGCAATGTTGAAAGCCGTTAATGAATGGCCATTTTCCTGCGAGGCAAATTTAACAGCATCAGTAATTAATCACCAAGCCTGGCTAGGACATGCAGGATGCGCAATAAATCACGATGCACCAGAAGAATTAACTAGACTTGCGTGGTCAATGCTGAATAAAGAACAACAAGACGCTGCTAACTTAGCCGCTGATAATGTTAAAAATATATGGATGGAACGCTATGTTAGAAATAATGCAAATAAATAGCACGCACATTGATTTTTATAATTACATGGGCCGCGTGTTCGGTTCACGTTTTATCGAAAAGCAAGTTGGCTTAAAGGTTTATGACGATGCAAATAAGCAATGGGTTATTGCCTTGCAAGATAATATATTAGTTGGGTTTTGTTCATTACAGGCTAACACTGTTTCTGATTGTTTTGTATATCCTAATTATCGAAACAAAGGCATATTTAATTCGATGCTGGATAGCCTATTAAAAGATGCAAGTTATCGCGCTGTGTGTACTAAAATGAGTGTTACAGCCTTTCTTAATCGCGGGTTCATCTTAACCAAACAAACTAAAAACTTCTTTTTTGTGGAGAGAAAAAATGCCTAAAATTGGACTTGGTATAAATGTGCATCAAGCGGCAATTGAGCGCATTGAATGGACTTTTGATAATTTTGAAAGAATCTATATCAGCTATAGTGGCGGTAAAGATTCAGCGGTTATGTTGCACTTGGTTATGGATGAAGCTATTAAGCGCGGGCGTAAAATTGGCATGTTCCTGATTGATTGGGAAAATCAGATAACGCACACAATTGACCATATCAGAGATATGTACGAATTATATAAAGATCATGTAGAGCCTTATTGGGTTGCCCTGCCAATAACTACATGGAATGCTTGCAGTCAAATAGAGCCAGAGTGGACTGCTTGGGATGAAAATAAAAAAGAACTATGGGTTAGACAACCCGATCCTATGAGCATCACAGATAAATCTGTTTTCCCATTCTATTATGACGGAATATCATTTGAGGAGTTTGTACCTCTATTCGGTGAGTGGTATGCACAAGGTAAAGAATGCGCTTGTTTCGTTGGAATTAGGGCAGATGAGAGCTTGAATCGATTTAGAACTATTGCACGCGACAAAGACAAGAAAGACGGTAAAGCGTGGACTACATCCGTTATTGCTGATGTGTGGAATGTTTACCCAATTTACGACTTTAAGACAGCGGATATTTGGCGCTACTTTTCTAAGTTCAATAAGCCTTACAATAAGCTTTATGACTTCATGCACCAGGCTGGCATTAAAATATCACAGATGCGTATTTGTGAGCCATTCGGCGATGAAGCTAGAAAAGGATTATGGCTATATCAGGTTGTTGATCCTGCAATGTGGGCTAAAGTATGTTTACGGGTAGCTGGCGCAAACACAGGCGCTTTGTACGCCACTGAAAAAGGCGCGGTAATGGGTAACTATTCAATTGACTTGCCAGCTGGCCATACGTTTGAATCTTTCGCCAAACACTTGTTAAATACAATGCCACCTAAAACATCCGTGCATTATAAAAACAAAATAGCAGTTTATTTAAACTGGTGGTCAAAACGTGGATATGATGAAGGAATCCCAGACAAGGCAGACAAGAAAATAGAGGCGCTTGGCAAAGTTCCGTCATGGCGCAAGGTGGTAAAGGTCATTCTAAAAAATGATTATTGGTGCAAAGGTTTAGGATTTAGTCCTACAAAATCTAGCGCATACAATAATTATCTTGAGTTGATGAAACGCCGCAGGGCTGAATGGAATATTCAAGCGATTGAATCATGATTCACATTCTAGATAAAAGCTTGAGTGCTAACGTTAAATCGTTCAATGAGAAAATAGCAAAGCTTGATCCAACACAGCGCCATAAGATTACAATTAAAGACTTCACAGAAACGCGCAGTGAGTTACAAAATAATCTTTCATTCGCGTGGTATGCCGAGCTTGCTAAAAACCTGAAAGAAGAAACAGCAGAAGGTTATCGCTGTTATTCTAAGTTGCATTTTGGCGTGCCTATCATGCGAATTGATGATGAAGAATTTAGACTGGTTTACGATAACGTGATTAAGCCGCTATCATACGAAAAGAAACTTGAGTTAATGAAATATCTGCCAGTAACAAGCTTGATGAACACAAAGCAGTTAAGCCAATACCTTGAAAACATGAAAGAGCATTTCTACACTAATCACGGCTACGATTTGAAGTTTCCCAATGATTACTAAATTCAGATACGTTCGCAGTAAGCGATTAATGGAAATGTACCGTGAGATTGCTTGCCAGAATTGCAGTAATAATGATGGTACAGTTTGCGGGGCGCATAGTAATCAAGCGAAACATGGGAAAGGGCGTGGAATTAAGGCAAGTGATGAGTTTTGCGCAAGCTTATGCAACTACTGTCATGGCTGGCTAGATTGGGGCGAATGCTCAAGACAGGCTAAAGTTAAAATGTGGGAAGAAGCTCACATTAAAACTGTATCGAGATTAACAGATAAATTTGGCGATGAATATTTAAGGTTGGTAGCATGAAAATTACACGTAGCAAATATAACAACGTAAAAATAGAAGATGATGGGCATAAATTCGATTCAAAGAAAGAGCATAAACGCTACTGTGAGCTAAAATTATTGCTAAGAGGTGGCGTTATATCAGATTTGCGTTTGCAAGTGCCGTATGAGCTTATACCAGCTCAAACAGGCGGCATGAGAAAAGAACTAAAAACAGTATATAAAGCTGATTTTGTTTATAATGAGAACGGCAAAGAAATAATTGAAGACACGAAGGGCGTTAAGACTGATTTGTATATCGTTAAGCGCAAACTAATGAAATATTTAGGCTATGAGATTACAGAGCTTTAAGGCATTGAAAATAGCACAGGAGTTATGATGAAAAAGAAAGATTTAGACAAATTCCATCGGCATGAGGCATTAGACCGCGCCCATGTAGTGCGTGACATAATTTATAATCATTTACTTGATCATCCATACATTGACTTAAATAAAAAACTTAGAAAGAAAGTTGAGAAAGCCGCTGATTTAATTGGCATTGTTTACCAAGAAATTGGCACGTAAAAATGAATGAACTAATAAACCTAATCAACCAGTCACCTGAACTCTCGGAAGAGTGGATTGCATTTGCAGAATCATTGCCGTGGATGGATGAACCTCCGCAACTTGAATGGGATGAATCATGAATGACTACGACTTCTTCGGTGCTGAAATAATGCACCACAGAGCGCAACAATACGTTGCCGAAAACTTCAAAGAAGGTGATGGTTATCGTGTGACTGATATAAACGGAAAGCCATTGTTTGGCTTAGTTCCTAACGACAATAAACCCGTCCATAAATTAATATTGCCTCAATCATAATATCGCTTTACTAAACAATAGCGTTCAATTAATATTGCGCGTGAAATACCATTAAATCAAAGGACAAATCATGGCAAAATGGGTAAACGCAAAAGTATTAGATGAAGGCCCTAATTACATTAAGGTCAATTGCAATAAAGTAGTCCTAGTCCCTTCGTACACAGCAGGTGACAGTTACGCTACAGTTAACGGCGCGGCATTGGCTGATGTGACAGGTTTGGCTTCTGCTGACTTTGTCTTAGCATCATCAGGCAGCAATCGCACATTAACAGCAGCAACAAAAACAGACACAGCGGCTAACTCAAGCGGTGGCGGTGCTGGTAATCATATTGCCTATCTAAACACTACAGGTTCAGAGGTTCTTTGGGTAACTAACGAAACATCAGGTCAAGCCGTTGTATCAGGTAATCCAGTTGTATTCCCTAGCTTAGTTTACACATCAGTACAGCCAGTTTAAGACATGGCAAATCGTAGCGATAACTTTACCGCTGCGGATGGCGCAAGTTCGCTATTTGGGCGCACGCCTAGTGATGGCGGCTCTGCATGGTTAATCTATAACGGTACATGGGGAATTATAGGCAATGAAGCCTATCCCTCTGCAATCAATGTAGCTGGTATATCCCCAGGCGCTTCACGCGCACACGCTGTATTAGAATCCAGCTCATCAGTTGGTGAAATAACCCATACGCTATCAGGCACGATTGACGTTGCTTTAATCATGCGTTTTACCGATATAAATAACTTTATGTTTATTTATATCACCACATCAGCAATTCAGCTTTATAGCGTAGTTGGTGGAACAGTATCAAATATCGCTAATGCCAGCGGATTAGGAACTATCATTGTTGGCGATGTTATTCGCTGGGATGTAACGGCAGCAAACCTTCACACAGTAACCAAAAATGGCGGCGGGACAGTTTTAAGTTTCCCCTCAAGCGCAAATGCAACTGGCACTAAAGTCGGTATGCGTGGCTATGTTACAGGTTCACGTTATCCTGATTTTAGTTATGTAGACAAAGGTGCGCCATCAGGAACGACATTAACCGCGCCTAATTCAACACAAAATAATACATCTGCATCAGGTTCAATTAGTAGCACAATAACTTTAGCTGGCGCTAATGCCACACAAAACAATTTAAGCGCATCAGGCTCAATCACATCTAACTCAATAACTCCGACTGACTTTGCATCAGGCAGATTTTTTCAGCGCGTTGGCACGTCAAAAAACATTGTTTTTAGTGGGGCTTATGTAGCTGCTGGTGGTAATAGTGTTTGGATTGAAGTTAGACTTCAAGACCAAGTAACGGTAAAACAAGCATTAACAATACTATCTAGTGCGACAGTTGGTTCAGGCTCTTACACAGGCACTTTAAACGTACCACAGGGCGGTAAATCAGAGAAGTATACCTACGTTGCACAAATTCGAGATGCTAGCAATAACGTATTGGCCACTAGCGCACCAACAAGTAACTTATGGCGCGTAGGCGCAGCATTTGGTTGTATCGGCTCATCAAGTGGTGAGAAGTGGTTTAACAGTGATGGCGGCACAGGATTTACAGCTAACGCAGGTGTTAACCAATACACACTAGGCAACGTATTTGCAGACTTCACAGCAGATGGCCCAATACAATTATTAGCTAATACGCTGAATGATTTATTAAACGTACCTGTTTGTATGGTTAACTCGTCAGCCGCAGGATCAAAACTTGCTACAGGATGGCAATCAGGCGGTAGCAACTACATAAGCTTTACAAATGATATTAATGCTGTAGGCGGTACGTTAGAGGCTGTATGGTCAGTGGTAGGCGTAAACGATGCTTACGATGGCTCTATAGTATCTCAAGCGGCGCATGAAGCTAATTATCGCGCTTTAATCAGCAATACACGAACCTTCACAGGTCAGCCAACTTTAAAATTCTTTATCACTGGCGCTCAAAGCCATAATGGTTCAGATGATACAAAAGCAGGTTGGGTGCGTGCAGCAGAATTAAACGTAGCTGATGATGCTAATAACTATTATGCAGTAGCTTCACAAGACTTAACACGCACAGGCGATCAACTTCATTTAACAGCAGCCTCGTACACTATACAAGTAGGTGAGCGCATGGTGCTAACTGCTAATGCGGTTTATGGAAGCTCTAACTATTATCGCGGCCCACATATAGGCACTGTAAACGCATCAGGCACAACGATATTAATAAACGTAGTTAATAATGCGGCGGCAACTAATCTATCAGTTACATCTAATCATGGATTTGAAGCAACAGACGGAAGCGGCGCGTTATCTATTGCTAATGGTGCTGTAAGTGTAACAAGTCCTACGCAATTAACTGCCACAGCAGGGCGCACAATAGTACCTCCTGTCACGTTAAAATATGCATGGAAAGCTCAAGCTTTACCAAATGGATTTAATGGCGTTAGAGACAACACCACGCAAGCATTGCCGATGGAGTCAGAAGCGGATGGCATCACGTCATCCAATGAGCTAACAGCGCCAAACTCAACACAAAACAACTTGAGTTCCAGCGGCGCGATAATTGCCACTAGGACACTATCGGCTGCAACCAGCACACAAAATAACCTGTCAACATCAGGCGCTATAGCATCATCAGGATTCTTAGGCGGCGCTAACGCTACGCAGAATAATCTAAGTAGTTCAGGTGCAATAACACAGACTTACACGTTATCAGCGTCTAACAGCGTTCAGAATAACTTAAGCCAAAGCGGATCAGTCGCACCTGTAACGGTTACATTAACAGCAACTAATTCAGTACAAAACAACTTAAGTGATAGCGGTATAATCGGACAATCAGTATTATTAACTGCGGAAGATTCAACTCAAAACAATCTTAGCGGCTATCCTACTGATATTGTTTACGGAACGGTCTATTGGCACATTGCTAAAGCTCGCAAAAGTATTTCTTGGTCATGATAGGAAAATAATGGCATTCCCTCCAAAATCACCAATAGAACAAGTATTTTTAGGTTTCGATCTCCGCGCAATCGTTAAAGGCGATGACAAGATTGATATTGCCTCTCTGTGCGTTAGAGGCGTACCCGCAGCTATAGCATCATCATCATTAACGCTAGATGGGCAACTAACAATCGTGACTCAAGACATTGTAGACGCTAATGAAGGCGATATAGATGAATCTTATATCGGTAAAGCAGCTATTCAAAAGGTAAGTGATGGCATTATCGGCGCTTATTACTCAATCTCAATCACTGGTAAAACAGAAAAAGGATTAGTCTTTCAAGAAGAATCATCTATCTGGATAGTGCGTAAGGGTTGCTAATAAACAACAATCATAAATAAATATTAAATAACGTAATAAATGCCTTGTAATATATCCTAATAAGAGTATATTTAATACATGAGCGAAACAGTTAAAAGAAAAGCAGGCAGACCCGTAGTAGCAGATAACGGCAAAAACCGCACTTTTCGACTAACTGACGCACAATACGCCAAAATGAAATTACTTGGCGGTGTTAAATGGCTTAAATCATTGTTAGGAGATTAGCAATATGTACCACGTTAAAACTAACGAGCCTCCATGTTTAGAGATAGTTGACAATAATATTGTCGTTAGCACTCATATCTCTAGTGCGCGTAATGAAGAAAGTAATGATTTTTTATTTGAATTATCTCAAGATTACATTAATGAAGAAGGCGAAACTGCAATTCAAACAAGTTTTAAATTATCAGAATTACTTGAACATGAAATTGAAGGATATGAGTTAGTAAATGAAAAAGAAGAAGAAATATTAGATATTGAATCAAAACCGTTATTCGATAAAATAAAAGAAGAATTATTGGAATTAATAGATAGAATTGACGTATTGAAATACAAATGATTTTTAATGCAGCAAAGCCCCAAAGAGCTACTAACTCAATAAGGCTTCTAATCAATCAACTAAAGGAGTAGTTAATATGACTGAAATAATTATACCAGAGACAATGGAAGCTTATAAGCAAGCAATTGTTTCTTTTCAAAAGTTTAGTGATGTACTAAATGCCAGCAAGCCAACTATTAAAGAGCTTTCAGAAAATATAGAAAACGCATCAAAACAGTTAAAATTCATTACTGCAAGCGCGCTTGATGAAAGACTTAAAAGATTGAGTGGTAATTAATCATGGATATTCAGGACTACATATTTACATTCATTATTGTATGCTTGGTCATTACTATCATTGCCATTGAATACAAGAACAGGAAGTGAGTCTTATCATGCACCTACAAACAATCAAACCATCTTTAATGGATATGTTATCCAAGATAGAACAGAACACTAAGCAATCAGATACAAAGATTGTGGTGTCAATCACTAAAGCAGAACGTGACCGCAAGTTAGATGAATGGATAGCCACAGTAGAGAACTACAAGACCCGTCCAATGTTTAGATGAAACTAAAGACCCTATCTAATCGCATTAAGCCTATGCGCACTGCTAGAGTAGCCTACATACAGTACGCTAGTGGAAGTAACGCATTAGCCAAGCCTCATGCTGGCGGGTCAGCAGACAAGCGCATACAAGGCAGAGCATTACAATTAAGACGCAAGAAGCTATGGTCGCAATCCCCATGTTGCGCTATGTGTGGCAGACTAACAGAGTACCCATCAGGCTTTGAGTTAGACCACATAATCCCTCTATTCGCTAACGGGAGTGATGATGATGAATCGAATCAGCAGATACTGTGTAATGGATTAGACGGATGCCATAAGATAAAGACCCGCCAAGACAAAAGAAAGTACAGAACGTTCCGAAACTTCTAAGTACAATCACCCGCTATTCAGCACATAAACAACACATCCACAGCAACACCATTTAAACGCGCTACAACACACGCACAATTCAATACATACATAGACAACAACAAGGTTAAGTTGACGATTCCTATAGCGTATAACACAAAGGCACGGCATACGTTCATAGGGTGGGGGGTATCAGAAAATTGAATATCTTGTTTGCTGGAAGC